>Ga0222712_10001573_pt1 | contig 27718 bp, 23 predicted proteins | sample C33_657DmetaG_FD_165043 | JGI IMG/M metagenome (GOLD analysis project Ga0222712, IMG submission 165043) | Estuarine water microbial communities from San Francisco Bay, California, United States - C33_657D | ecosystem: Environmental > Aquatic > Marine > Unclassified | place: USA: California... | reverse complement strand
TGTCTCTCATGGAGAAACTGTTACCAGACCGCTCTATTACTTTTATGGTTGCCTTGTCTTTCCAGTATTTATTTAAAGCCGCTTCGAGGAAAACGCCGCTGGTAGGTCCGTGGGTGTAGCCCTTGCGACCAAAAGCCGTAGGAGAGTTTTCGTCTTCTGCTCTTTTCGTTCGGAATTGCTTAATTACGTCCGAAGAGGCGGTAATGTGAGTAATAGCGCGAGCTACATTGAATTCTTTTTCATTATGCTGCTCGAATGGATTTGCTAAGGCTCGCGTAACGATGACTTTATCGTGGTCTTTATTAAATCTCAATGCCTCTGTCACACTTTCTATAAATGAAGCATTAGGATATTTGCTTTTAATATACGTCGTTTTTCCCACACCAGCAGCGCCGGTCACTAGTTCTTCAACTAGTTTGCTGTCTGTTACGTGTTTGATGATTTTATTGAAATCATTACGGTTTCCGTGCATCGTTAAGAAGTCCCTATCTAAAACATGGTACCGGTATTTGTTATCGGGAAGATTACCTCCAGCATAATGCGGAATCACCGCAGAGTCTCCATTCCTTCCAAAATTAGGAATCTCTGTTTCTTGATTGTTCATCACGAAACGCTGGCCACCAATCGTGCCACGAGAAGTATGGGCGCGAACCCCACTAGAAGCCCCCAGAGAGCGAGCCTCGGCTTCTTCGTGCTTCATTATATTGAAATTAGGAACCCATCCATGAGCAACAGTCGTCATAGTCGCCCTGACTTGTGGGAATATCGGCTGTCCGCCGATACCCCTTGGTGGAGTCTGAAGTACTTTGGCCAAATCTAATGAGTTTCTCTTTAGGACTAGGGTCGCCTCGTTTTGACTTGCTAGCTCGTGAGTGTATCTACGCGCCGCGTCTATGATGGTCAGTCTTCCCGACCTGATTTCTTCTAATAGCTCTGGCTGTTTAGACAAAAAGGCGGCAGTGGACTGTTCGATAGCTTGTAACCTGCTAGCTTCAGTAGTTATTTGGAAAAACTCTCTAGTAGCTACAGTTCCGAATTGAACCAATCTTCCGAACAATTTCAAGATAGCAAACGTCGCGATTTGTACGCCGGGTCCGCTAAGGATATTTCCGATTCCTCTTAGTAGGCCCTCTCCGATTTTAGCACCGATTCCATCTCCGTCAACTTTTTCCGATAGATTTTCCGCCGCCCATTTTCCGAAATCCAGACCCGATTTCATCACTGGAGCGATTGTCAGACTGCCGAATTTTGATGACATTCCTATAAAGGAGTTCATCGTTTGAGTCAATTTGCCAGAAACCGTGTTGTTTAGCTCTTCTATACGACGATTTGCTTCTCCAGAACTCTGACCAGCGGCTTTAAGCGCCCCGTCAAAGACGGAAGTACCTTGGCCCAAATCGCGCATTGCTGCTTTTAAAATGTTAATCTGATAAACACCGCCTAACAGCTCTGCCGTCATTGACCTTTGGGCGGGGCCGAGGTGGTCATATTTTTGAGCGAGATTCTTTAAGATATCAACTAATGGGCGAATTTCTCCAGTAGCGGTTCTTGTCTGGATTCCAAGGCTCTCTAGCTGCTGGAGAACTTCGGGGCGACCCATCCTTGTGAAAATCGTTTTGAACGCGTTACCAATAACAGCTCCGCCTCGTGCAGTACTCTGCTGAACGCTCGTAATAAGCGCCAACATTTGATTAAACGTGACATTAGCGTCGGAAGCGCTAGCGCCGACACGTTTAATACCCTCTGCCAAATCGGTAGAAGAAACGGCGAAACGGGCATCAACAGCAGCCATCCTCCCAACGATGTCTTCCGATGTCAGGGCCTCTTTATTAAACGAGTTAAGCGCGGCGGTAATATCCGTTACTGCGGCGGTAAAGCTCATTCCAGACAGGCGAGCGAGGATTAAGGCTGAAGAAGTTCTTTTAATCGTCTCCTCGGCAGATAAACCCTGACGCGAGAACTCCATTGCTGCTAGAGCGGCGTCTTTGAAGGAAACGCCAGCCTGTGAGGCAGCTAGGAAAAGGTCGCTAGAGAATTTGCCTAATTGGCTATTAGTTAGGCCTAAAACGCTATTAATGCTAGCCATGCTAGCCTCTACTTGGACAGTCGAGCCAATGACTCCATCAAGAGCCGTCTTTACAAGAGCAATCGCCAAGGCAGACGCTCCGAACGCGATAACACGGGCATTAGCGGCTTCGAGGGATTTAGAGAATTCGGACGCCTGTCCGGTAATTTTGCCCAGAGGTTGAGAGAAGCCGCGAGTGTTAAGTTGCCCAATATTCCACGGTCGATTAACAGCCGCGTTAATAGACTGTGATAACGCTGCCGTATTCCCGCCAACTGTTAATACGATTTGAGACATAAGTGACCAGTTCCTACCGAGTATTTACACTAGTTTTTATTATTTACATAATTTTTACTTGTTTTTACTCCTGTGTCTTGAGACTTGGATTGTCTCTTCGTCATAAGAATCGAGAAATTTAAATCATACCAGTCTATAACATCTTGCAAGATAGTCTCTTCCTCTATTTCAACAGGCTCCGACTCAGAGTTCTCTATGACGCTTAAATTACGAAGGGTTTTATTAAGCACATCTTGTTGATAAATCGTGAAGTTTACTACGGGTTTCCCCAAGTAGTTGTATAAGTTCTTTTTACAGGAGGATATCTGATTTAAAACAAAAGGCATACAAGCCAAGGCGCGAAAATTGTATTCGCTATAGTCTTGCGTTACTAAAGAGTATTCGGAATGTATCTCTACGAGGTCCGAATCGTCCATTTCGTCATACTCTTCCGCGCTAAATCTCGGTATAGATAGGACTGCGTCCCTAAACATCGACATTTTCGGAAAAAGTGCTGCGTAGTGTCTTGTCCCGTGCTGCTCTACTGTCGATTGGATGAGTTCCGCCCTCTTCTCGCTCATAGTGGATAGCTCCAAGCGTTTTTGAGAGATGATGGATTCTATTGGGGCGCGTTGACTTGGGACCATTATGCGCTCAACTAATTTAGTGTTGTCGCTAATGACAAGCCGAAGGGTGAGCAGGTCATCTTCGTCTTTATCCGTCCATAGACCCTGTTCTTTTAAAGACAAGAGCCTTTCTGCCTCAGACGGGACGCCTTGCTTTTTTAATTCTTGGATGTATCTACGCTTGGAGCGGATTAGCTCTGCGTAGTCTAGCTCAGTCAGATGCTTGACAAAGCACGAATACTTTTCGCACCAAGAACGCCCAGTAATTACGTCAGCATATATTGTCTTTAGGAACTCATACTGCTGGAGAACTTTCATTTTTCGCTACAGAGTCCCTAAATGGATAATCTGGAAATTCGAGGTCGTAGTTCTCTAGTGCGGACTTCATAACCTTTTCTGCCGCAGCCACAGACTCGGGTTTATCATCGACGGCCTTGAAGACGGCTCCTCCAGCCCAACAGCTTACAAAATAAGTCAACTTACGAATTGTCTCCCTCATGGCTAGGTCTTTGCCCTCGCTAATTTCAGCAGACTTGTCAAGCTGTACTTCGAGTTCTTCGTCTTTGAAAATGTCTTTTCCGGGGAAAAGCCTGACCATTTTGCCGGTCGAATCTTCAATTAGAGAAAGGTGAATAAGCCACCAATTTACAGCCTTATTTCGCGCCTTAAATTCGGCGGTTTGATTGTAGATGTTTATATACGGATTTTGTATGGCGTCAATGTCTCTTTGAACACGAGTAATAACTCGGAGAGCGTCGTTTTCAGAAGCGGTGTCTTCGTCGGTCTTGACGGTCTTGCTTGAAGTTTCCCAGTATTTTCTGACAGCGGCGTTTTTTTGTTCGTTGAGACTGGCGATTACTTTAGATTCGGTGTCGTTGAATGGCCCGCCATCGTTATCGTATCGCTTTGCAAGCATGTGCAGGCTGAGAAGACCTTCCTTCATGTATCCAGCGATAGTCTTCGCGTAGAAAATTTCCGCACCCTCTGTCACGCGACGACCGGGCTTCAAAAGACCCAACTTAATGGGCTTGAGTTTCTTAACCTTCTCAATGACCGTTAAGGTCTTACCTTCAATTTCTTTTTGAGAAGAAACGTCTTCCTCGACCTCTTTTAGAACAGAAATATCAAATAAAGTTTCCATATATACGTTATGCTACTGAAGTGACACCGCTAATTATAACCTTTTTTACTGTTTTTCTTGCTTGCTTGATAGCGGCTAGTCTGGTTGGGTTTAGATAAAAATCGAACACGTCAATTAGCGCCTGAATTTCCCTGATTGTGTCGTTGCCGGTGTCTAGGGTCTGTTTACGGATTTGCTCCAAGTCGTGCGGGGTGATAGTTTTGCCTTGGAAGGACTCGAAGAGGGCGAGTTCCGTTTTGAAAAGACGAGTGACGTGCGATTGAATTAGTTGATTAACTAAGTCGCGATTGTTGATGCCCTGAGATTCCAAAGAGACGTTATCCATATTCCTGCAAGAGCTTACACTTAAATTTCTTGTATTCTATATATTTTTGGATGTAGACAACAAAAAAACCCGTGACGTGAATCACGGGTTAGCGTCTATGTCTGGAACTACAATTAGCTAAGAACGATATCCGTACCTTCGACCGTGAAGTTATAAGTCGCGCCGACATTTCCAGCGGCCTGATTGAAAGACTTAGAGGTAACTTTGCCGTCATTAAACACGATAGTAATAACGTCATTGGCCTCTCCAAAAACCACCTTACTGCAACTCTGAGCCGATGTTCCTTCGACAACAATGGTACCCTTAAATGGAGGTTTGCCTACTTGGACGTTAGCGCTAGCCACAGCGACCTGCGAACCGCTAATAACTCCACCCAAACAACTAATAACCTCATTTGGTATGTCCATATTAAACTTAACAGAATTCGGACACTTATTGTTAAATACGTCCAGTCCACTCGTTCCACTCGAAAGATATCCACCCAAACTTTGATAGTCTTCAAGACTATAGAGTTTTACCCCAGTCGTAATGGGAGATACGGCAATGGCGGCACCCGGTTCGGTTCCGGCCCCGCCAATAGAAGACAACTGAGCATCGTAATCAGGCTCACCGACGCCAGCGAAACTCAAGTCAAGCATCGCGAAGTTACCCTTGGACATATCAATGCCGATTTTCGATACGATTCCACTCATCGTGTAGCCGTTTGGAGTAACCTTGATAGTGCTGATGCCACCAGCCAGAGCCTCTCCCGTCAAAAGACTCAGAAAGCTCCCTAATACAGAATTGCTGTCTCCGGCGTCGTTTCCTAGGTAAATCTTAACATCGGATTTGCAAGTAGCGACCTCCTTCTGGAATCGTCCGGCAGAGCCGAGTTTTCCTAGAATCGAGATGTCTTCAATGGGAATAGAGGTCTCGCAGTTGGCGCTCTGGACTGGAAAACTCTTCGTGGTCCCGGCGTTATTCTTAATCGTGCAAAGTTGTGATGCGTATAGTGTTCGTGCTGGCATATTTTTAAAGGGTTATCTTGTCTGAAAAGATATACAGATAAAGACAGATAATGGGAACTATTTAGTGAGACCTAACTTGGGAAATCTCAAAATCCACCACCGTTATCTTTAAGTCGTCTAAGCTCCCGTCGCTGGAGTTCCTAGAAAGGCGAGACTCTAGGACTCCTTGGATTAGTGGGCCAAAATAGGTGCCGGACGCCGCCGATGACAATCCAGAATAGTTGTAATCTACCCCGACATACGCTTGCTCGGCGTCAAATGGAGGCGATATGAATGAAAACCGTCGATAATGAGTGTCTTTTAATATAGAAACTACGCCGTCTCTCAGGTAATCGTTATCAGTAATAACAAAGGCTCGAATATCAATAACAGACTCATCAACAGAACCCAAGGAAAACGGTTTATTTTCGCCGCCTCGCTTCTTTAGAAAAATTGCCGGTAATGTATATACGCTAGTTCCCAGCCCAGTTACGCTCTGGGGAGTTTGTGGGTTTCTTTGGAACTTGGTATAAAAGAGCAGTTTTTCGTCATTGTCTGCGGTTGTATAGATGTTGATTTCTTTTACGGCAAACGAGCCACTCATAGACGAAGCTGGATAGTTGGGATACGACGTATCGAAATCTACAGTCCCCTGATAGTGATTTATCGACAGAAGGCCGCTTGACCCAACAGTTACGGGAACACCCGAAATCTGGACAGAGGTCATCACTGTCGCGCCGGACACAGACGAATCATTAACCAATTGCTTAAACGGCAAGGAATACGTGCGGCGACCAGAATATTGACTGGTAGCCGGATAAAAACGAGACTGATGATTAAAAAAGGCCTCTCCGCTGGTTAGTATCCTATTATCTAGGAATAAAGCCAGACTCGACAGTACTTGATGGTCATGTTGACGTTTCATTATATGTGGACTCTCTCAAAGTTTACAGTTAGAAGTTCGATATGTGAATATCTACCCTTTCTTTTCAGAAGCCGGAACTGTGAATTCCGTCCCAAAGTCTTCAAAACCAGACAAGTTCCAAAAGAAACCCTTCAGATTTTTCTTACTTTTAAATACATCGAGTGGGATTTCGGGGAGTTCTACTGCGTGATTTCTCGCCGCATTTAAATCTGCATTCATAATGCTTCCACAATGTTTGCAGGTATAAGTCTCTCCTTTCCTATTCGATTTCTTTACTAGTCCGCACTCCGAGCATCTTTGACTTTTATAGGCGGAATCTTTCAGAACCACGAGAACCTCTCGTTCTTCTGCTAAACTTATCACCTTGTCTCGGATGACCGTATTCGTCCAAGCCTGCATCTTACGAGACGCTCGCTTGCCAAAATTAATGTTTACCACGTTCTCTAAATTAATCTGTTTTATATCTCGTAGATTAAGTTGGTTAATCGACCAATGAATAAAATTCTTACGGTGCTCTTGTACTCTTCTGAAGGCCGCACTGCCCCTTTTCTTTCGAGAGAGCTTGTTTATAATTGACTCTAGCGAATGACCATGTAAATCTTGTTTCGGAGTAAAAGAACCGTCACTTAAAGTCACGACGGATTTCAATCCCGTGTCTGCTCCTACAATGGTTCCTTTTGTCTTCAGAGGACGAATAAGTTCATAGCGAAATACTACGTATGTTTCGGAAATAAGGAATGAGTTTTTAAGTTTTCCGCTTTTCCACTTCAAAAGCTGACGGTGATATCTAATGGGGATTTTAATTTTGCCAAAAGATTTGCCAATGGATTTCAGAGATAAAAAACCGTCGAATTTTCCTGACACTTCTTTAAAATCTGTGCATATTGAATTTAGCTCTGGCTTTAAGTCAGTGATATAAGGTTTAGTAATTTTTAATTCAAGAGTGGCTAGTAAAGACGGATATAGAAACTGTCCGTTTGCTTCTCTTTTATCCTTAATCCATAAGGCGGTTCTCCTTTTCTGCGTAACTGAGCTTATAACTCCAAGTATTTGTGTGAGACAACATTTTAAGGCTCTAGCAGAAAGGCTTGTTGCAATAAATGGCGTTGCTGTTTTAGATAAAAACTGAGGCACATTTAGCCTATCGTCTTTAATTGAAAAGACTTTTCCATTATATTCAACTCCATTGTCCCAAAGTTCATCTAGGTAGAACTTAGCAACCCTGCGGTATTCGGCCAGAAAAGAGTCTAATTTAGCCGCCTTCTCGGCATTAACAACCTCTCTGAAATGGATTTTAGAAGAACGAATCATCGGATAGCAATCATCTACAGCCTTGTCCTCTCGAAATTAACACGAAAATGCTCAAGCATGTGAGTTATATATCGCGTTCTTACTGATTCTGAAGTCGCCCTGACTACCCCTTTTATCTCAATACCGCCCTCAGAACGCCCCAACTGGTTAATAGATAAGAAATGCCCAAAACCAGACATCCCTTTTTCTATTTCTATCGCCCACCCGGCCCCCTGTTGCCACGGGAAAGGAGTAGCTAGAATAATAGCTTTCCTGTCTGGCACCGGAATAACGAAGACCCATTTATTATTTACGTATTTCGGCTCAAGGACGTTAATGGACTCCAGAAGTTCTCTTAATTTTTCAGTAGGATTAGTCCCCTGATGGAAACCGATAAAGGAATATAAATCTCCATAGCCACCTAACGTGCCAGAGATGTTCTTAGAACCCGGCCCAGCCTCCAATTCGCGAGTTACTGGATGAGTCTCGAACTTTTCCAATAATTGATTTTTCTCATGCGACAGAACCTGTTTAACGTACTTCTGAGAAAGCTCAAGACTTTTCAATTTGTAATCTCTACTGGCAAAGACCGTCTCGTCAATAGAGTCGAAATCTATTACAGCGCCCATTATTGCACCTGTTCTAGGTCAAAGACATAATACTCGTCCGTAAGAAAATATTTTTTTGTTCCTTGGCCTTTTATTTTCCAGTCAGACCCTGCTATTGATATCTTTTCTGTTGTTCCGTTTGTAATATAGTCGTAGCAATCACCGTGGACCTTAACTTGCGTGCTAGAACTAGCGTGATGGACATCAATGTTCTTTTCTAGCGGATTGTCACCAAGTTTTGGAGAGTAAAACCTTCCAGAGAAGACGCTGTTTACGGGGGTATAAGTGAAGTTGTCTATCGGATAGCTATTGGAGTATCCGAAAGTCACGTCGCCAGAAGCAATGGAACACGCTAATTTGAGCGGCGTTTTATGCACCGTGATAGGTAAGCAAAAAGTATCAAACATGCTTCTCATTATGCCGGTACATCCTGCTATTTCTGTACTTGAAAGAAGTAGGCTCATTAGGTGTTGATTGAGTAGTATCCGACGACAGTGTCATCTCCGTGAACAGCCCCCGGTCCACCACGACCGCTATTGCAATCTTCGATTAAGAAGTTAAGTTCAGCTATATCTTGCGACTTCATGTCTCTGAGGACTTTGATTACTTCGTTTTTATTGACGCGGACGATTGTGCTGCCATTATCAGTGACTTCAAGTAATGAGTCCGAATCCAGCGCCGTAAGTTTTTGCCTAATAACAGTGTCCCAACGGTAAACTTCATACATCTTTTTATAGACGGCCCATTGACAACCACTTTCCACAGGGACGCTACTCTCATCAACAATTTGCTCTCCGTTCGCAGCACCGCTAACCAGTGAAAAATTAGAAAACGTCTTGGCGTTTAGCCCGACGATGTTCGTTTTCACCCAATACTGGACCGCCGCCTCGGATAAGTCTGTAGGCGAACCGATATTTGTATAGATTTCTAGCGCTAGTCCTGAAGTTGTCATGTAGAGTTATACACTATGTATAGACTTATTGGTCAGCGTTAGCGATGGGTTCGTGAAGAACTTCTTGAGCAGCTTCATTAAGAACTTCTTGAGCGGCTTCAGACGTAGTAAAATTTTCTGGTTCAGAGCGAAGTTCGTCTAACCCCGAAGCTTTTGTTCCTGCGTCTTCGTTTTGTAAAAGGAGTAGGATTTCAGAATAAAGAGCTTCTTCCCCATCCCAAGACTTATACCACCGGTCAAAAGAGGGTCCAGATAAAGAAACAGTGAGTACAGAAGCCCCTTCCACAACAGCTCCAGCGCTATCAACGGCAACGAAAGAAAGCACTGCTATTGGCGCTTTTTTCGCTTTGTTGGTTATGTGTATTTCGTCACTAATATACCCATTAACCAACGGCCCCATGCGTATTTCAGGTACAACAATCATAACTATTCAAGGATTCCGGCTTTCAGTAATTCGGCGATAGCTTCTTGGCTAGCTTGTCGCGCTGTGTCAATACAGTCAGTCTTGACAGTTCTTACACCAGAAATTTCCACTTCAGCCAAGAGAAGCTCCTCAAATTCATTTAAAAAAGCCTTAAACTCTGGAGCCTCTGTGTTATCGAAAGTATTTTTGCCGCCGTTATGTTTCTTTAAAAGCTGTGCCTTCGTTTCATCAACCACCTTAAGGGGTTTTGCTAATATAACGAGATTAACTGCTGCGTCTATGACTGCGAGACCCTTAAATGGGATTTGCTTGAGGCTATTTTCTAGTTTTATTACTGTTGCGTATGTTGTTTTCATATACTAATATTAATAAATTTCAAACAAAAGACAAATAAATTAAGTCGTTGTCCATCACTGGGCCACCCAGTTTGTTCCATTGAAAAAACAAGTTGTTGTTACTGTTCCTCCTCCCACCAATACAGTTAGAAATGTCGGAGAAAGAGCATTGGTAACATACGCCGTATCACCTACTGTTCCTGCCGGAAGTGTTGCGACTGTGTAGCCTTTTAGACGGACAGTCGAATTAAAGGCAAATGCAGGAGCTGAACCTACCGCAGTTAAAGTGATAAGTCCAACAGAAGATACGGTGGTATCCATATATGTTGCCGCACTACCGTCTGCATCGTTGTAAGTAAGTCTAAGTGCTGATGAAGTGCCGAGGTTTACTTCTAAAACTTTGCCCGGTGCCGTCGTCCCGATGCCGACGTTGCCAGCAGTATCAATAGTCATCGCCGTCCCTGAACCAAAAGCGCCGTTATTAACATTAAACTTAATTCCTTTAGCTGCTACACCTTGTACTACTGCGTTTACGCCGTCATAACCGAAAAACGCCCTTGAGCCTGAGACACCAATAGATGCAGAAGTGTTTGAACCTGTCCCAACCATCAGACTTGTTCCATTAGTATCCACCAACATACTTCCACCTCCTGTGACTATGATTGAACCGCCGCTTACCGAAAGTTTCTGCGATGGGTTTGTCGTCCCAATGCCGACGTTGCCAGCAGCAGTTACTACACTCAACACTGTTCCTGAACTATTCTGCCATTGAGTTAAGTCAGCGGTCTGAGAAGCCGCCGCTTTAATAATACAGCCGATGGTGCCTGCGGCGTTGGCGGTGATTTGTAATTGAGCGGCGGGGGATGTGCTATTAATACCTATAAGACCAGTAGAGCTAATAGACAAAAAGCCTAAGCTTTCAGCCCATTTAGTTCCGGTATATCTACTTACATAAATGTCATTTGCCGTAGGCATAGTTAAAAATCACTCAAAACTGTCCTCTTCCACATACTATCAGATACACACAAGTATAAATAATTACTGTCCCATGCAAGCTGTCCAGAAAGGCCGTAGCTTCCGGTCGTAGTTGGTACTCCCGTCGGGCGGAATACTGGTATCTGAAAATACCCCGTGTTTCCAGATATAGCATTGCCAGAGACAGGTGAGACTACTGAGCTTGACAGACTCCAGTAATTTACGAACACGCCGGTTTCTGACCGGTTCAAAAGAACTCCTGTCGCGCTCTGAAGCGCGTATCGTGCATCGGCATTTCCGGTGGAAATATAGCCGCTAGGGTTTAGAACCGGGTAGAACACGCCGGTTTCTGACCGGTTCAGAAGAACTCCTGTCGCGCTCTGAAGCGCGTATCGTGCATCGGCATTTCCGGTGGAAATATAGCCGCTAGGGTTTAGAACCGGGTAGAACACGCCGGTTTCTGACCGGTTCAGAAGAACTCCTGTCGCGCTCTGAAGCGCGTATCGTGCATCGGCATTTCCGGTGGAAATATAGCCGCCAGGGTTTAGAACCGGGTAGAACACGCCGGTTTCTGACCGGTTCAGAAGAACTCCTGTCGCGCTCTGAAGCGCGTATCGTGCATCGGCATCTCCTGTGGAAATATAGCCGCTAGGGTTTAGAACCGGGTAGAACACGCCGGTTTCTGACCGGTTCAGAAGAACTCCTGTCGCGCTCTGAAGCGCGTATCGTGCATCGGCATCTCCTGTGGAAATATAGCCGCTAGGGTTCGTGAGCGGGTAGAAAACTCCCGTCTCACTGCGGTTCAGAAGAACGCCTGTCGCGCTCTGAAGCGCGTATCGTGCATCGGCATTTCCGGTGGAAATATAGCCGCTAGGGTTTAAAACTGGGTAGAATACGCCGGTTTCTGACCGGTTCAGAAGAACTCCCGTTTCTGAATGGGCGACCCTTGAGTCATACAAGTCTCCCACGGCCAAAACGACGACCGCCAATTCCGCGTCATTGACAAATTGGCCCGTCATACTGGAAGTGATAAAATCTCCAGTATTTGAACTTAGTAAATACCCGCTTGGGTTTGTCCTAGGATAGTAGAAGGAATCAGTCCACCCTGTTGATGCGAAAGTTCCAGTTTGTCCAGTTGTTACGAAATTCCCAGTATTAACCCCTGTAATATATCCACTAGGGTTAGCCAGTGGATAATAAGTACTATCCGTGTAACTCACTGTTGCAAAATTGCCAGTTTGACTAGAAAGGACATAGTTTCCGCTTGGCTGAAACGAGCCTGTTCGGGTGGCGTCAATATATCCACTTGGATTCGTGCGCGGGTAATAAAAAGAATTAATCCAACCAGTCGAAGCGAAAACCCCGGTCTGACCTGTAGTGATAAAATTTCCAGCATCAACTCCTGTGATGTATCCACTAGGGTTGGTTCGTGGGTAATATAAGTTTTCTACGTAACCAGTTGTAGCGAACACTCCTGTCTGAAAAGAAGAGACTAAGCCTCCGGTAGCAGAGGACTGTACATATCCAGAAGGGTTTGTCCGTGGATAATAAGTTGAGGAAGAGTAACCGCTCTGTGTAGAGATTAAACTACTTAAATACTCCCCAGTAACGCCCAAAACGTATTCTGTAGCTACGTAAGAATCTGCTATATATAACGAATTAAAGAAACCAGTCCCATTTACTCCTAGGTTTTTGCCTGAGATGTGAAAATCATAAGTTGGGACGGACGTGCCGTATCCTATTTTTCCCCCATAATCACCAAGGCTGGAGCCATATAAAGACGAGCCAGACTTTAGTTGTAATTGGCCATTTGAGCCATTAACCGCCAGACCGCTACCAGTGGCGAGAGCCAATAACGGCTCAACAATTTCAAGAACGTAGCCAGAAAATTCAGCTCTACGTACTTGAGGAAGCTGTATTAGGCTTTTGCTCGTCATAAGTTACCAAAAGGTAACTCTTATTACACCTAGTTCTGGATAATCTTTCTTATATGGTCAGGGATATCTGAATCTGGAGTCTGCTGCTTAACCTGTCCAGCAGAGTGCTCAGAAAGATACTGCCGAAAAGTAGCAAGAAGTTTTTTCTTTAATCCGCCGATATTGTCGTGAGGGGGAAGACCTATCTTTGTGCAGTGCTGCCATAGTTCTGTGCGTCCCATTTCGTCTAGCTTGGTTCTATATACAGATTCATCTAGGGTACCGTATCTTTCCGAGATGTCCTTTCCCCAAACTTGGTCTAGCGTAGTAAAGACCGTTTTTGTATCTGCTCTGCCGTTAATTTCAATTAGCGCGGGTTTTAGTTTTTTGGCCATATTACTATAATACGAGATGCGGGAATAGATTTGATACTTATTATACTTAAACACAAAAAAGCCCGCGTATGCGGGCTTGTTGAAACCGGAAATGACAGGGGTCTTAGACTATGAGTCCCGACGTGCTGCGAGAGTCGAGACAGACGCGGCCTTCTTCAAGACTGCCAAAGAATCCAGCCTTGTCCAAACGGGCCAAGTTCCACTGGTCGTCAGGAAGGAGAGTGAAGGTCGAACCACCATTCTCTGTTCCGCGAGCGATAGGGCGAAGATATGCACCGCGACTATTGTCAATCGCCAAGGCGATTTCGGTCGTCGCACCAGCGAACGCCGCGCTGCCAGTACCCGCACCCGTCGTGTAGGTGTAGGAACCGAGGTTTGCGTAGTAGTCGAACAGGGTATTATATTTCTTACCGATACCAAATTCAACCAACTGGACGATATTAACACCGAAGATATTCTGCATACCTGCGTTGCGATAAATTTCTTCACGCATCGCTTCAGGAAGAGCAACTACGGACGACGTATAACCAGAACCACTCGTTCCGCTTAGAACGCCAGCGCGGGTATTCATCGGATTGTAGGCAAACGCACGAATCTGTGCCTTAATTTCCGGCGAGACATAAAGGTCAGTAGGGCCGTTCGAGTAAACACCTTCAGGCGTGTTACCGGAGTAAGACTCATTCAAACGGACGTGACGAGTAATCAAGCTGCTCAAGTCGTCTACGCCGAACACACCAGCAGTCGCAGCGCGAATAATGTGTTTAAGTGCCGAACCACCCTTCGGGGTCGTAGACGCTTCCGCACCAGCCTTAAGGATAACGCTCCATCCCATCTTTTCCTGAAGGATAAGAACTTCGTTGATGATGTGCTCAATCGCTCCACCAATAACGTCAAGACGAGACTTACGGGCATAACGCTTATTGAACGACACCGCGCTATCGAGCGTATAAGTCATAAACTTCATCTCACTGTTACCAGTAATCTGACTAGACGCCAGACCGCCGTTGCTGCTCTGCGAGTAAACCGTAATGAGTCCATCGGCAGTACCGTAGTACAAATCGAGCGGAAACGATGGCGCGTCGTCTTCGTTGTATGGCATATCGGTATAAATCGCGGAAACCGTACCTTTGGTTAAAAGGAGTTTTTGGATTACCGGACCTGCGGCAGCGGCTAACGCCTGCTGGGCTTCAATCGAAACCTGAACGTTCTTCGAGCCAATTGCGCGAACAAGTTCGTTCTGTTCTGCGGTCCCGTCAAGTGTGAAACGTGTTTTCATGTTATTGGTTTTTTAAATTTTTCTTAAATTGATGTTGTTAGTTTAGGCGATGTCAATAAGGACAACCGTAAAGCCAGAAGCGTCTTTCGCACCGAGGGCGATACCAACCTGAGCCGACGCGATTTGAGCGAGACAGTCAATCGTTCCGTTGACTCCGACATATAGCTTGCCTCCAGCAGTAGGAGTCCCGGTGATACCGGAGTAGTGGAAGACGCCCTTACGAACAATCGGAACGGCTTGTCCAGAGATTACTGCTTCGAGTTCGGCGGCTTTGCGAGGATTGAATTTCAATAGTTCGCCATTTTCGTCCGTCTCCTTAATGTCAAGGAGCGTAATGCCGAGCGGGGTCGCGCTTCCAGTACCGCAAATCGAAACTTTAGGAGTAACGCCATAACGCTGCGAAACAGTATTAGCATACGATGCGCCGGGAGAGCCGACCATTTCTAACACATCCTGTGACGGAACGAATCCCGAACCTTGAATTTGGACCAACGTCCCCTTGTTTACAGGGAGCGCTCCAGAAAACGCGTAAAGATTAATAACGTCTTTTTCGTTGTAGTTACGATATGGGTTTAGGGTAGGCATATATTTATGTTTTTAAATCTTTATTTGTCGGTTTATTTATTTTACACTAAAAGTACCGGCTTTGAGAACTTCTGACCATTTATTTTTTTTACCGGCCTCGGCTGCGTTAGGAATACCTGCCGTAATTTTAGTTGCGGCGTCAAGAGCGTTATCAACAACTACTTGCTTACCAGTAGCGGGAGCATTTGCGACGATAGCGAAAGGAACGAGAACATCGTGCATCTTTGTCATCCACGCCGCGAAGAGTTCGTCGGTGTTCGCGGCCTTGATGTCTTCGAGAAATACTTTGCGAGCACCATCAGTGAGACTAAACTTCTCGTCCAGCATGGTCATGTGCTTATTGAAAGAAGCAAGCGCGACAGCATCAGCTTTCTCTTTGTTAACCGCGTCAAGTTGCGCCTTAATCGTTTCTGCCGAAGCCTTTAGGGTAGCGACCTCATCCCGTAAAGCCTTAAGGGCATCTTCGTCCTTGGTTTTTGCCGCCTGCCAAGCCTTGTCAGTCTCAGTCATAAACTCCGTGATGGTAGATGCGGTAAGCTGCTTAAGACTGTCTTCGGTGATGTCGGAAATCTTAGTAATTTTCATGGTGTCAGTTTTTATTACAGACGATTTTACGCTTTGGGAAGTTAAAGTTTCAGTTGCTCCATGCTTTCCACATTTCGCACATACTTTCTTACCACTCATGCTTTTCATTTTTCCTTCTTTACAATCGGGGCATGATTCATCGCCACTTTCATCCGCTTCTTTTTTTGGTTCGTCAGCAGATTTTTTTTCTTTAGATTCGTCTTCTTCAGGCCCATCTGGTGTGTTTCCCTTATTGTCGGGACTACCAGAGTCTTTCTTTACGAATGGCTTGAATTCTGCAATAGTTTCTTTTGGTTGATTTGTTTTCATAGTAGTAATTCCGCGAACTTCTGCCGCAGGAGAAGCTGTTAATCCGATACCCAAGGGAACGACAGTGCCAATCGGCATTCTGTAATAATCGAATTCTCCGTCTGAGCCTGTTCCTCCGAGGCCTTTCAGCACATTCGCAAGAGACGCCACCATGTCGGCATTATCAATGACTTCTGCGTCTTCTAGATTTTTATCTCCAAGTGGCAATTTCGCGATTTTATAATTAATAAAACCTAGTTCCCAACTTGCAGATACGGAATTAAAGTTAAGAGACTCGGGGTCACTTGAGTCTTCGATTATGTTAGCGAGTTTTGGGTCGGCTATTCTCCAGAACACTCCTCCCAAGACGATGTTATACGGCGACTTCATTTCCGCCGCCTGAGCTTCGTCCAAGGATTCATTGGTTCCAAATTTAGTAAAGCCAGAAGTAAGAAGAACCCCCACGATTTTTTCTCTATCGTGTTCAAAATTAATGGGCTTGTTCAGGAAATTCTTATAGGATGCGATTGCTTGTTCTGAGCCAAGGATATCTCCATTCTTATTCCCTCTGCCTACTACGCACGCATTGAAAGCAATCGGGAGAAGGTCAACAGAGTCAACCTTTGGGAGAAACTCGGCTAGCGTGGCACTTGAAGCCAGTGCTAAATATTTGTCTTTTTCTGCCGATACGAGCGGCTTAACTACGGAACAGAACGACATTTTTAGCATTTTATCTAGGTCCATAGAACTATTTACATCTAAAGCGATGATTCGTGAATATTATTCGTTATGGCACGTATCCGGGGCATCCAGAAACGGAATCTGGACAGTCAGAACCCCAAGAAAGCCGGAAAGACAAACTTAAGTTGTCGTATGGGTCAATAAAAGCGTAGTTACCAGTTAGGCTACTAGAGTTATACGTATGGCTATTTGTATTGACGCTATAGTTCAACTCGGAGGCTCCCGAGGTAGAAAATATGACATCGCAATATGGATAATAACTGCCGCCCAATGAGTGAGCTAATACTAGAGACTTTATGCTGTTCGGATTTCCGCTTATATCTTCAAATAGATTTTGTGCATTCGGCCAGCTAAATAATCTCACTAAAGAGCGCGTTCTGCCCGTAGCTATATAAGAGTCTGGAGTAATTGTCGTTAAACTATTAACTTTAACTTCTGAAGTAGAGTCTCGCTCTGTTCTAAAATCGGTATCGTATGGGATTTTAAATGTATCTTTTCTTATGTCAACGAGCCGCGTCTCTAGTCCTCCTGCGATTTCTCTATGATATGAGCATAATCCTGTTCCGAACGGAAGTCCTTCTGGGATATAGGGTTGAAAAGAGGTGGTGTCGATAGCCCCTCCAGAATAACCATTTACTATAAATTGTTGATTATCTGTAGATAAGTAAGCTTTTAGTGCGGAGGTCTGCCTATTAGAAGGCTCTAGCGGATACTTAAATGTCTCCTCATTGAGAATCCCATCCACACTAATTGTATTAAGCCCATGATGTATGACTGAGTATCGGCCAGATATTCTATTCCAATACCTACAAACGGGAGAGTCTGTAGTATTAACTAAAGAAGAGTTTATTATGCCGTAGAACGACTTTATTCCCGTCGGAAGCGCGACGTTAAGACTGTATGTAATAACGGAATAGTCACCAGTGTCAATTATGGTATTGGGGAGCACTCTTGAAAACAAGTATCCACTAGAACTTGAACCCAAGGCTGTAGGATGCACCCCCAATTCGGCGATGGACAGCGGGTAATCAGTTACAACATCCTCTCCAAGCGGAACTCTCCATGCCCTGAAAAGCTTTACACCAGAATCAGTGTTAATCTTTCCACACGCATCTGAAACGTAATTAGTGAGGTTCGAGTAGTCACTGTTTCCAGAGTCCATTCCTGTCGTCAGAACAGTATTAATGGCAGAGCCAGAGCCGATAGTAAGTTGCTTAAAGCACTCCCCAATACATATAGAGTACGGAAAAGAAAGCCCGGTAGAAGTGATGAAATTCGGAATTATCTCCCTAGATTTCTCAAGTCCATCAGGCCCGTATGTTTGAATTGTAAACTGTCCTTTTAAATTAAGAGCACTCATAGAGCCGCAGGCTCGGTACAATCCAGCGCAGAGCCACACGCAGAAGTCCAGATTAAATCAACAGACAGCTCCAACGTATTATCGAAACTTAGCGCCGGATATGTGCCGCCAAAGTATGTATTTTTTGTATCTGTCACGTATAGGTCGCCGCTAACTGGAGACTGAGCAGACCCATGATTAGGAAGCAGTCTAAATGACTCGTTATGAATAAATCGACCAGTAGGAGGAGAGAATCTCGTCATTAATACCGTACCACTTAAATATGAATGAGCACTCCATTGGAACGCCGGGGATTCGAGATAATTTCCTGTCATTACCGTGACGTACACTGTCTTGTCAGCAGCGTCTAGGGTATCATAAATAAGTCCAGTTATAGCGTATGCCATATTGGCACCACTAGAGTATGGATATCCTTGGCCAGAAAGCCTTTGCGTAAGCCCGCCAGAGAACATGCTTTGTACTCTAAATCCTTGCGTTATTTCATTGGCTCCGCCGCTACGGTACTGTATATTGACGACCTGTGCGTCAGGAGTAAACGTTGAAATGTATGTCGATGGCAAAGACGTGAGGAGTGTCCCCTGCGAATGAGGTAGGATTTGTGCGGGAGTGCCAATATACCCAGTGATTCTCAAATTATTATATCGAGAAGTAGCTAATCCAACCTGTCCGCCATATCCCGTCTCTATACCAGCGTCTTGGTCAAAGACAGCCGCGCCAGTGAACCTTTCTGTCGTAAGGTAAAACCCATTCCAATACGTGAACCCGTCCCCGCTGTATTGTGGAGCCTGTTCAGGATATAGAGACGCCCAAGAGTAATTTAACAAACCAGAACTAGCGCTCATTGTTTGAGCTATAAGATTACATACCATCTGTCCGCTAGGGAAATACCTATCAGGGTCGGCAACAGAAAACCCAGAAAGGCTATACTCTGTTCCTGTGACAATCGTTGTAATGACTTGGCCACGAGTTGTTGGCCAATAGACGTTTCCTGTAGTGCTAGGCACGGTATTTGCTGATAAACTATGGTCCACTATGCCGAACCCTGTGGTATCGGCGGGAACTGACATGCCAGTAACAGAACCGGCGCTGTTTGGATAAACATTAATTCTGAAGTCTGGACCCACACTCGGCACGAGAACTCCATTAGAGAATCCCGTCCCATTATTAGTTAAGGATACTCCCGTTATATTGCGATAATGCTGCATTAATGCTCGGCCTGAGTTATCGTAAAGTAGAGTATCGACGTATGGATAGAAGTCTGTACCGTTTTGGAAGGCTAAGTTGAATGAGCCAAAGCGCGAATTGTGTCCCAAGGAGTTGACCGGGGCGAAAAACAATTTCCTAGTTAGCGATTGGCGTCTAGCACCGCTGTAAGTATATGGGAGATTAATGGTCAAGGCCGAAAAAACAGCCTTATCGCCGATATCCATTAATTCTGTGTTATATCCCGTAGCTCCCGGAGTAGCAATAGAGATTGGCGGCGATTTATACAAATAATTATTAACTGGAGTGTTGTAATTGACTGTATCGGCATTTTCTGCGTAGTTCGCCAGACTTGGAAGTTTTACTTCTTTATAGCGAATATTAGGCGGGAGGTCATTTGTCGTGCCGTTCTCGGGAAGAGCCGTAGCGGTCAAGTCTCCCATTCGGTAGTATGTCGCGTTGTCATCGCTTACACGGTTAGCATCGACAGCTAGGTCTTGGCCGAAATATACTTTAGACAATCCGTCGGCAGAGTATGCAGCGGACTCAGAGATAGCTTTCCCTCCTGTCACGCAAACGTCAAATCTCGAATTGTCTGGAGAAAAGTACCCTCTAAATTTAGTGACATCTCTCCTCGAAGGTTCCATTCCGTCACCCCATTTAGGGACGTATGTAGAGCCATAGATGTCAACCAGTCTCAAGCCATGATGCACTTGCCTATAATATCCAGACTGATAGCGCCATTCCGCAAGTAGGGATGCGTCGTTTTCAACATTTCCTTGCCCGGTAGAAAAAGAACCAGAATCTAAAGTCTTTATGCCAGTGTTGGCCATTCTAATCTGCAACTGGTAACTAATAATCGACCTAGAATTAGCAGGAATGACTACAGACCGCACTACTCTACTGAAGGCGTGTCTTCCCGTTGTCGCATTTCCCGAGTTCGGACTAACCATAAACTCATTTATGTTTACGGCGGTGCTGGTCAGACTTCCACCGCTAGGAACATTCCACGCTCTGTAATAAATCGGCCCAGCCTTAGTGACAAGAGTACCGCATCCACCATCGGTTCCTCCGTAGTAAGAGTCTCTGCCCATGTAGGATACCGACTGAAAACCGCCGCCTAAAATGGTTATTTGACCATTTGAATTGACTAAGTCTTGGATGCCAGTCGTCTCGTATCTAAGCGCGGCGGCGTTTCCTGTCGCGCTATTGGCTATAGTTCCTTGCCCGAGGCTCAAGAACCGAAAACAGTCTGGAAAAGAATAGATGGATGGATACTTTAGCCCGCTTTGGGTGATGAAGTTGCTGAAGTAGTCTGTCGAATTGGTTAACTGGCCATTTTCGTCGAAGATATCGACTTTAAATTGACCCTGCAAGCCGTAAAGTGTTTCTGTTTCAAGCATATCCAGTTCCTATAATACATTTGTTACACTGAAAGAGTAGGTTTTAAATCAGCAATTACCAAATCGGACATCTTTTTTCCACTAAATTCCCATTCGGATAGTAATTTGTCCTGTTTCGACAGATTCAGTTTTAAATTCATCGGCAAAAGGTTTTCCCTTTTGTTGGGTCCGCCTTTAGATAACGGGACAACGTGGTCGAACGATAGGTCTTTTTTATCCAGCTTTAAGCCCGTGACGTAACAATAAAAATACTGTCCGTCGAATAACCCTAATTTGCTTAAAAGCTCCTTATGGTCCTTGGAGGAAAGCCTTTCATTCTCTACGGAAGAAAGTCGTTGTTTTCTTCTTTGCTTCGATTTAGCGGCGAGTTGCGATACCCGTTCTGGATTCTTTTGCGCCCAATTCTTTACGTTTTGTTTTATCTTGTCTTGATTCAATATATAATGTTTCTTATCATAGGCAGACTGGTAGGAGTTGTGTTTCTCTGGATTATTCGCTATCCATATTCTCTTTTTCTTATAGGAGCAGGATTTGCACCATGAATATAGTCCATTTTTACTCTTTTTAGATTTGACGAAATCCGCCTCGTCCTTCTCTGTTTTGCATAGCGTACAAATAGCAGTCATAATCTAGCCTTGATAGGAACCCGTGAAGAAAACCAAATCCAACTCAGCACCATCATCTCCGCTTATCAACTGAGCCACTCTTCCAGCAAAGGAGTTCCCGGTAAAAAATAAAAAATCAAACTCTGCGGCGTCATTTGAGAAGGACGAAAAAGTCCCTCGATGGCCTCTTAATGAGTAGGAGCACTGCTCTCTAAACTCTTCGACGAACTCTTGAGTAATTGAAAAGGTGTTGCTAAACCTATCGGAAAGAGGGTCGGAAAAGTCTCCCGATTTGAAACTGTTAGACAGGTTTGATGTGTCGCGGACTGTAGAGTCGAGAGAGCCGCTTGTTGCTATCCCGTACGTAGAAGTACCCCCACCAGCGTTAGATGCTAAACCAGCAATTGATATTCCGAGGAGTCCCCTGTCTAACGGTGCGGATACCTGCTCGCCGCTTGATACTGTAGCTTTTAAATAACCAGACTCTCTTACAGCGCCTAATTGAGCGCCGTCCACGCTGATACTTGAGGATACCTTCTCGTTGGCGACAGTGAAAGGTTTGTAGAGTTCGACGCCGATGTGCCTACCGGAATAGTTATATCTTAGGGTCTGGAGTTGATTTACGGGTGAACCCATACGTCATACGAGTTCTATTTAATACTCGCCGCAAGCAAGCTCGCCATATAAAAATCCACGTCATGCTTCGCTGATATTTCAAGTACGGCGTTGACGCGAGATTTGTTTCTGTCTTTTGGGTTATCTAGGTAGAAGGCTATGGACGAAATCCATTCTTCAGGGGCTTCATTTGCGATGATAGTTTTAAATATCTGGTCTGCGACAGCCAGCTCTTTAGTGCCAAGTTCGGTAACTCCCATTTTTGCCTTGTAAGCACAGGCCACTCCGTTTTCTACCTCTTGAGCCAGCACGACATTTCCCCGTAGTTTAGAGCAGCTATAAGCCTCCATACTTCCAGCGATAGGAGACACGGTTTTTGGAGCAGGTGTTCCCACCGGTCGGCCCGCTGGGTCTGTTCCCGCTGGCGACCCGGTATTAATCGGCGCATAAAGACCATTTTCGCGCAGAGATTTTAATGTCTTCTGAGATTCAATTGAGGATTCTGCGTCGGGAAGAGTGTTCGTCTCGATAGCTTTAATTGTCTCTTCTGGAGTAAGCACGCCGATTTCCGCCAAGTGTGAGTAGATTTTGGCATACACGCCATCGTCTTTGAGGTCGATTTCTTCAAATACTGGGTCTGGGTATACCTTAAAGCCCAATTCTTTAGAGATTTTCTTGACTTCTGGATATAAAAAGTTGTTAATGAAGGATTCTCTTCCTTGCTTTAGTCTCGCGATAAAAACTTCCATCTTGGCCGTTTGATTGGCGAACTTCTCTCCGCCAGCGAAGATGTTATTGAGACCGATATTAATGTCTCTCTCCAGCACTTCGTACTTCTTCGGGTCCAGAAGGTCTGCTATCTGCGGAATGACGAATTCGGCCTTAGTCGTATAATCGGCTACAAGGACTCTGCTGACAGACTGATTTTCAAATAGTCTCTGTAGAGCGGTAAGATTGTTTGGGTTAATACCGTGCTTGTCCGGTTCATTTCCAGAGGTGATAACTAGCAGAGCCTGCTGCATCGTTCTCGCGATGGCCATGTCTATGCGCTTCATTTCGCACTTCGCGTTGATATCCTCTAAAGCCGGGAAACCCATTGGAATAGCAAACGGTTCATAGTCTTGTTTTTTATAGAAGATGGCGATAGCGTTTTCTGGCAGCAAAGGCAGAAGAATATTTAATGGGCCGCTTTTTGCTATCTGCTCTTGGACTGTCTTAGGGAGCGCTTCTAGCAGCTCTTTGTCTTCGTCAGTTATCGGGTGCCTTAGTCTTTCTATTTCGTAATTATTTAATGTCTTATAGTAACATGGCGTACCGAAGTTAACCGTCGATTCAATGCGTATATCCACGGGGTTCAAAACTACATATCTTACCGGCAAAGAGACTTTGGAGGCTTTAGCACAAACGCCACCGAAGACCTGAGTTATCTTTTTAACATCGGCATCATTTAGTCGAGAGGAGTATCTATATAAGAAGACGTTTCCACCACGGTAATACTCGCGATAGAACTTGTCCTGCAAGTCCCAAATATTAATCTTTTTGTAGTATGCGGCGAAAAACTCTCGGGATTTAGCGCTACCATTTTTAAAAGACAGCTTCGAGATTGAAAATTCTGTCATTAGGTCGATAATATTCCTGAAAATACTGAAATTGTAATAAGCTTTCTGACAAAGCTCAATCGCGTCTCTCGCGTCAGGGCCGGAAGACTTTTCTCCATACCGGCCTCCCGTGTTAAAAGGAGTCAGTCCGTCTTCGATATTCGTGAATCGGTCGGTTCGTTCTATTGAACCCGCGACGTTTCTGCGCGTGGTGGCTAGAGACTCTGTCATTCCGTCGATAAGCGCCGGTTCAGTCGTGCTAGCTACGGCCACGGCGAGACTTTTCTTGGGCGCGTCCGCTTTTATTTTAATAGCGCTCGCTTTTTTCTTTGTCGTAGTCTTCATTATTTTTTAAACATAGTAATTCGGTGAGTAGGTTCCTAAAACAACAGTCCCGGCGCTGCCATCCGTAAAACGAACGAATGTAAACAAACTCGACCTTCCAGAGACAGTAGGAAAGGCAGGCGCGGCATCTTCCGGCCAATAAATTCCGCTACCCCATAAAAATGGCTGTTCTGTAATAGACTCTCCTGAGTTTTTTATCTTTAATAAATTAACGTGGCCAGTGGAGAAATTCGTATAATCAAATTGAATTGATACATTGTCTCCGGTTATACAGTATTCTTGTGCGTCGTATGTGGAAAAGTCAATTATATTTGAACTCGGCGCGGACGACAGAACATTTAAACTACCCACGGTATAAGCGACAGAACCGGTAGCTCCAGTTGCTCCAGTCGCGCCGCCTTGAGCCAAAATCTCCCAATATGTTCCAGTATTTGATTCCGGTGCGTTGCTCCAACAGCAGACAATTCCATCGCCAGAAGAAGATATATATGTTGTCCCAAGTCGAGAAACGATGTCGTCTTCCGCATAATACGTCGCGCTATTCCACGGACCTCTAAACCTATTAGTAATTGTGCCTAATGCCCCGCTGACACCCGAACTTCCCGTAGCACCAGTGGCTCCCGTTGCCCCCGTAGCACCACGAGCAGCAATTAATTCCCAATATGTGCCCGAATATGTAGACGGATTGTAGCCGCTGTTTTGGGGGATAAGAGGAAGCGAATTGTCACCGCTTAAAGAAATCCAAGAACTTCCACTAAGAATAATAATATCATCAGAAAAGTAATTCGTATTAGTCAGCCAAGTACCTAAAAATCTATTAGAAATCGACCCCGCTGGCCCGGTATGTCCAGTCACGCCATCTGTGCCAGCTTGAGCGACGAGAAACCACTCAGAATCGAGATACGTTACTGGATTTTTATTAAGGTTCGTTCCGAATGAGATATAAGTACTGCCGTCAAGACTTACAATATCGTCTTCTAAATATGTAGTGCCGCTATTCCACTCCCCCAAGAACCTGTTACTTATCCCGCCGTCTGGACCCGTCGCGCCCGTAGCAGCAGTTGCTCCAGTCGGACCAGTCGCTCCTGTCGGTCCAGTGTATCCTCGAAGACCCTGTCCACCAGTTGCTCCCGTGCTTCCCGTAACTCCAGTTGCTCCGGTTGCCCCCGTAGGGCCATAATCGTGAACCTGTAACTGCCCCAAAACGAAATGAGACTGTTCTGGTGGCTCGGAGCCGTCGGAGAAGACTAGCCTTTCAAATCCCCATTTGTAACCTGTTCCCGCCGTATATGCTATGACGGTATTTAGTTTATACCTGCCAGTAGGCTCCTCAACGGTAGAGTAGATTGAAGAATCGCTAACAACTGAGCCAGTAGGTAGAGAAGTGTAACCTTCGTCTGGAATATAGCGACCCGTGTAGTAACCGGCTGGGGTGTCTGGCGTATAAACCGTGAATTTTAAATACCCGCCAGTTTCTATACCTGAGACGAAGTAGTTGGTGGAGATTGGGCCGTCTGCCGTATAGGTGTTTAGCCCATCATATTTTAAATAATAGCTTAATCCGCGAACAAAATGCAGCGTCGGATTATATCCAGAGAATCCCACTACAGATGTCCTTGGAGCCTGTTCTCCAGAATAGATGCCGGTAATTGCACCGAAATCTAATAAAGCACCACCGACAGGTCCGATTTCTCCTTGCAAGCCACCGGCACCAGACGGCAGGTAGATTACTTGCCCTGTATTACCGTCACTAAATTGAAAATATACACCAGAGTCATCTACTGTCTGGTATCCAGTTACACTCGCGCCGCTAACTCCAGTAGCCCCCGTCTCTCCAGATGGACCGGTAGGAATCGCGAACGGAGAGCTTAGGGAATAAGAAGTGTCTCCTTCGCCGGAAAGAAGAATGTATAAATATTGGTAGCCTCCATTTAGCACTCCAGAGCCAGAGATGTCTATGATACTCTTTCCCGTAGGACCAGTCGGGCCAGTCATTCCGACGAAGCTTTCTCCCGGCTCTCCGCTAATCAGAACTCCATTTACATACAGGCTTCCCCCGGTAGCGGTAAGATAATTTCCGTCTCCGATATATACGCCGGACGACAGATGAGCGTCACTGAATGGGTTAGAGAGCGAACCTAGAGTCTGCTGCCCAGATTCGGTCGGTAAAAGATGATAGAGTGGACGTAAGCCGGACGCAGATAATACATTTAGAATGTACCCGCTGAGTTCCGCCTGTCTTAACTGACTCAATTGAATTAAATTATAATCGGCCATAGCCCTCTATACAAGAGATAATAAAAATTACACTGAATTTACCCAAAACGGAGTAAATGTTCCTACGTTTTCTGTGGGTATCTTCTTCATATCATACCAAGTCTTCATCAACCAAGTAGATAATAGTAAAGACGTGTAATTGTCTCTTCTGGCCCTTTCCGAGCCTTTTTCATTATTTAAATGAGAAGGTAGGTCGAAAGTTTGGGTACCCCGAGCGTTATTGGACACTTCAATCAAGGCACACTCTTTTTTCGTTACATCGACCATATATCCTATATGTTCAATGAATTCGTCTTTAGACTCCACCTCGATAATCCTGTACAAGTCCTCGTCCAAGGTCGTCGTGATGAAACTGTTAAAAGTACTAGCATGTGCCTGAGCTTTAGCAGGGAACCAAATCTTTTTATAGTCTATGTATCCCTGCAATAACTCATTAGAGTTACGGATGAACTCGTTTTTGCTAAAGGCTTGACGAAAAGCTATCCTATGGACTGTCTTATTGTAGGACTTTTTGGCGGTGCTTAACTCGGCGATAAGGGGTTCCCCATCTAAAGATATGTCCACGTCCATCGTCTTGATGTTTATCTTGCTCCGTATAAAGCACTCGCTCTCGTTCGCAGAGTCTAGGAATTGGTACCCCGCATTATCAATTAAAATAGCGACAACATTAAAATTGGTAAGTATATAGTGAAAGTACTTGATGTGGTCTTTTAAGTCCTTACCGTGCTGTCCATATACGTGAGCTACAATACCCGACTCCGTTTTGTCGTCTAGCTCTAGTAAAGTCATAGCGAAGTCGTCAGACTGAGGATTATTCGCGAAAGATGGGTCGATGGCTAAAATATATTCAGAGTCTGGATTACCTTTAATTTGCACTGTCGGAGTTTGCCCATCCGGCACTGTGCAGCTATTCATTTTAGCAGCCGCGAAATAGCCTTCGCTACCGTCAGAGAACTTAGCGTTATATTCGCGGTCGAATACGGGGCCTGATGTTCTTCCGTTGGCAGCTTGCTCAATAAGCTCTGTGTTAATCATGTGCGTGGGAATAGAGTCCCAAGCCATTTGTGACACAAAGTATTTGGATTTAACTTTTTCCCCGTCTTTTACTCCCATTCGTGGAGCGTAAATCTTTCCAAGATACTCCTTATACGTTAAGAAGAGGTTCTCAAACGTATAGCTGGCTGAAGAAAGCGCGACTAACTGGGTTTTATCTTCAAACTCCATCCTATCGTTCTCCGTCATCGCCCCAAGTCTAATTAGCTCGTCTTCCTGTTCCCGCACGCTTTGTCTCTCACTAATGTCTTGTGGTGCGGTTAAGAACGGAACGAGAACCGTCTCGATAATTTCCTTACTCATCAACAAGTATTCGTCGATGACTAACTTGTTAGCTCTAAATCCACGAATCTTCTCTCCGTTTAGCGGAATGGCGGTAATTGTCGAGCCGTTAGAGAGAGAGAATTGATGAATGTCATTACGCTTGAGCGGCTTCATGTCGAACGCCTGCCGAGCCAGAAGGGCTTCTGGTTTTGCTAGGAGTTCTTCGATTTTATTAAAAATGAAGCGCGAAGTTCTAAAAGTAGGGCCAGCAATAAGGATTT
>Ga0222712_10001572_pt1 | contig 27748 bp, 25 predicted proteins | sample C33_657DmetaG_FD_165043 | JGI IMG/M metagenome (GOLD analysis project Ga0222712, IMG submission 165043) | Estuarine water microbial communities from San Francisco Bay, California, United States - C33_657D | ecosystem: Environmental > Aquatic > Marine > Unclassified | place: USA: California... | reverse complement strand
GACTCGTCAAGCTTGGCAACTAGCTGCTCTTTGACCGAAGCCTTGAGTGCGTCGTCGGCGTCTTGGCGGGCCTGCTTGTCGGCGATTAGGTAGATGCGACCGAGTTCTGCTTCTGCCAACTCAGCAACCGCGGCAAAAACCTCGTCGCTGTATGGCGGGAACAGTGGGTACTCGGTCAGTGGCTTAGCCGACTTAGCGGCTAGGCGGCTCTGAGCTTCGCAAAGTTCTTTGATGAACGGCTTTGCGGCCTCTAGGCCCTGAGCAACGATTTCTTCGGTTGGAGCCTGAGCACCCTCGTGCTTGATTAGGTTCCAAGCAGCGTCGGTAGCTTCGGCCTCAACCATCATGATTGCAACGTCTTCTTTACCGTTCTCGTTCACTACGCGACCAGCAACGACCATGTCGAATACGGCTCGCTCTAGCTGCGAGTGCTTAGGGAATGCAACCCACTGACCGTCGATTAGTGCAACGCGAACGCCACCAACCGGGCCAGAGAATGGCAGACCAGCAAGCTGGGTCGAGATCGAAGCTGCGTTGATGGCAACTACGTCGTAAAGCTCGTCTGGGTGAATCGCCATAACGGTGACGACTACCTGAATTTCGTTACGCAGACCATCTTCGAACGAAGGGCGTAGTGGTCGGTCGATTAGACGACAGGCCAAAATGGCTTCGGTTGATGGGCGGCCTTCACGACGGAAGAACGATCCTGGAATGCGGCCAGCTGCATACATCTTCTCTTCGACATCGATGGTCAATGGGAAGAAGTCAAACTGATCTTTTGGCTGCTTGCTCGCGGTGGTTGCCGAAAACAGCATGGTTTCGCCATCTAGGTAGACGGCGGCGGCACCCTGTGCCTGCTGGGCTAGACGCCCGGCTTCAAAACGGATGACACGCTTGCCGTGCTTGCCGTTGTCGATGATGGCGTACTCAACTTGAGCGCCATCCATTGCTTCGTGATTGTCTGGACCTACCATGGTCCCTCCTCTTTATTCTTCGTTGCGCGCAAAGGCAAACGCCATTTTTTGCGCGCGTGTGCGTATGAGGTGAATAAACGGGCCCACATCGGAGAGGGCTGCCCTGGTCTGCAGTTGAAAACCTTGGATTGATTCCAAGACTCACGACCGAAGACCAGCAAACTCGCTTCATCGCTCTCGTCAAGGCTAGCAGAGGGTGCCGACAAAGGCTAGGAACAGTAGGAAAAGAAAATCGCCCCAACCGACTGTTCGATTGGGGCGACTTTTCGAAAAAGACCTTAGCGGCGCAGACCTAGACGCTCGATGAGCGCACGGTAGCGGGCGATGTCAACGTTCTGCAGGTAACCAAGAAGGCGACGACGCTGACCAACAAGAAGAAGCAGGCCACGACGGCTGTGGTGGTCGTGCTTGTGCTCTTTGAGGTGTTCAGTGAGGTCTTTGATTCGCTGAGTCAGAACTGCAATCTGAACTTCAGGAGACCCGGTGTCGCCAGGGTGGGTTGCGAACTCGTTGATAATTGCGGTCTTAACCGATGCTTCTAGTGCCATAACGGGCCTCTCATTCTCTCGCTGCGCGGCGCTTGCAGCAGTATTGCTCAAGCTCTATTTATCCGCGGCCGATACACGGCAACTTCACAAGCATAGCGAAAAAGGCGCGATCCCGCCAGAGCAACTAGAAATCAGCGGATGTTCTAACCGGCGATTGTGAAAGGAGCCACCTGCGGCTTGTTGTGCCGGTTGCCCGCCTCGACCGAGCGCGTAGGCAAGACATAGATGACTATGTTGAACACGAAGGTTGCGAAACCGATGAGAAGAAGAGCGAGGAGTGACGGAAGCACATTGCTTGCCACCAACATGTAGGCGAAGTCACCGGCCGCGGTGGAGCTTGGGTCGGCGATTGAAATAAGCCATGCCTCAAGCGCAGCTGGGTCAAGCAGCGAAGACATGTTTTCGAAAATGAAGGTAATCAGGGCAACCATGAACCAAATGAGCACGACTAAGGTTGCAACCTGGGGAATCGAGTACCACCAAGCGCTGAAACCTGCGTCGTGAAAACGTCGAACGGCTACAGCCAGACCAGGAAGCAACAGCGCAAGGGATCCGAGGGTGTTCACCAGAGTGAACGCCTGCATGTCGAGCGCCAACCCGATTGCGCTGTCGACGATGGACGTGCCAAGTGAGACGAGGACTGTGAAGAGGGTCCAGTACCAAAACTCTGAGCGAGAAGCTACTCCACGAAAGTTTGCGTAGTTTTGAAAACCATTTTTGATTGCTTCACCGAACTGCACGAGGCGTCCCCTTACTCTTTTTGAAAACGTTCCGAGCAAGTGCCCGCTAAACCAAAGTCTAGAGAATGCTGGTGGGCTAGAGGCCCAAACGAAGACGAATTTTGTCGAGGTCGCGATTGATTTCAGCAACCAGCGACTCGACTCCATCGAATTTTGCCGACGGGCGAACGAAATCTACATACTCGAGCGTCACCAACTTGTCGTATAAATCGACGTCATCGCGGTCGAGAATGTGAGCTTCGATCAAACGGGGCACAGCCTGGAACGTCTCGTTGATACCTACCGACAAGGCTGCAGGATAACGCTCGGTGCCGGCGTAGAGCCAGCCCGCATAAACTCCGTCCAGCGGAAGGTAGCCTTCGGCCGAGCGCTCCATGTTGGCAGTTGGAAAACCGATCTGGCGACCAATCTTGAGACCGTGTTCGATGTGGCCCATGGTGGTGTGGTTGCGACCGAGCATTTCGCTTGCCAAAACGACGTCACCAGCATCCAAGGCGTTTCGAACCAGCGTGGTTGAAACCACTGCGCCATCGAGCAATACCGGGGCAACTTCACGCACGGTGAAACCGTGTTTCGAGCCAAGCTCACGCAGTGTCTCCACGGTGCCCGCTCCCCCGGACCCAAACTTGAAGCCTCGACCAACGATTACCGCCTTGGCTTTCAGTGCGTCTACCAAATAGCGGGTCACGAAAGCTTCGGCCGAAAGTGCGGCGAGTTCGGCATCGAATTCGAGCGAAAGCACACCCTCGACACCTGCCTCTTCGAGCAGGTAAGCCCTTTGATTCGGTCCGATGACCGGTAGCGGCACGTTTTCGGGGCTAAGCACCGAGTTGGGGTGGTTGGCGAAACTGAGCACCACTGGGGCAAGCATGGCGTCTTCGGCAACATCGAGCAATTCGGCCAATAAGGCCTGATGCCCGAGGTGAATGGCATCAAACTTGCCGATGGTCACGGCGGTTTCGACTAGATCGGCCGGAATATCACTTACTTTGAGCCAGGTGTTCATTTCTGCCTCCGTGCTAGCCAGATGAGGCCCAAAATCGGCAGAACCAGTGGCAAGAAGCCGTAACCGATGCCGAATCCGCTCCAAACCGATGGATGGTTGAACAGGCTCGGAAGGGCAATCGAGGCGATGCCAACGGCAATAACGCCGAATAGCTCAAACCAAACCGTGAAGCGAGCTATTTTGGCCCACTTGACGCCCGCTCTGGTGAGTGCGATAGTGACCAGGATGTACGTGAGTGCACTGACTAGAGACAAGCTGTAGGCAACCGGCGCTTCATCGAACTCTCGAAACAGCTGATAGCTAGCCCGAGCGGTGGCCGACAGTGCGAAAACCGCATAAACCGCGATTAGCAGGCGGCCGACACCCAGGCCAGGTTTTTCAGACATGACTCAAGCCTAGAAGATTGTGAAAGTGGTTCAAGCCAGCCCCCAGATTTGGGCCATTCGAGCCGCCATAATCGCCACGGTTAGCCCGGATACAGCAAGCACCAGAGTCGAAAATCGATTGCGTTCAGACAGGGCCCAAACCACTGCTCCGGCCGGAACCATCATGGCCACCAAGACATAGCCGAAAAACTCAACCACATCGCCTTTGCTCTGCGCGCCCATGAACAAGAGCACGATCGTGGCGATTAGCTGAACCACCAGAGCCACTTCGGTCAGCACAGCCGAACCCATGGTTAGCAGAGACGGTTTGCGTCCGAACATCCCCGCAATAAGGCACAGGGATGCGCTGCCGAACGACACCGCAAGAAGCGAGTAATACAGCCAATCAACCATTTGGCACCTCGGCGAAAACGACTAGTGACTTGAGAGTTGAGCCAGCTTTGGTGAGTATGGCGATGAGCTCGCCGGTCGGCGCGAAGGCTGCAATCACACGATCTTTAGCAGTGGCGTTTTCGGCGATAACGCCCACTTCGATTCGCTTGCCGTGGCGAAGGTCGACGACTTCGCCTGCCGAAAGCTCACGCACATCAAAGGCTTCTCGTGCAGACTCGGCGATTGGGAAAAGTTTGACCTCACCCTTTTTCAGGTCGGCAAGTGCCTGTGAATCGGTCACCTGGTAAGCGCCGACTCTTGTTCGGCGCAGTGCGGTTAGGTGGCCGCCAACTTGGAGCGCAACGCCAAGATCTCGAGCCAATGCGCGGATGTACGTGCCAGACGAACAGTCAATGATTACGTCGAGGTCGATGAAGTGCTGCTCGCCAACCGTTTCGCGACGCATTTCGCCTAGAACGTCGAATCTTGCGATGGCTATCGGGCGAGCGGCGAGCTTTACCTCGTCACCTCCGCGAACTTTGGCATAGGCTCGTTCGCCATCGATCTTGATGGCGCTCACAGAAGACGGCACCTGCATGATGTGACCGGTCAGCGGGCGGATGGCGTTGGTGATGTCGAGCTCGGTGAGAGCATCCACGTCGCCAGTGGAGGCGACGCTCAAGTACTCACTTTCGCGGTCGTCTGTGATGGTAGAGGCGCCGAGCCTGATCGTAGCGATGTAAGTTTTGTCTTCGCCGACCAGAAAGGTCAGCAACTTGGTGGCGCTGTTCACGCCGATCACGAGAAGGCCGGTGGCCATCGGGTCTAGCGTGCCTGCGTGGCCAATTTTGCGGGTGCCAACAATGCCTCGAAGCTTTGCAACCACATCGTGGCTGGTGAAGCCCTCTGGCTTGTCAACCAGAAGAAGGCCGCTGGCGGTGGTCAAGATTTACTCTTCGTCGTCGGTTTTTGGTTCGCGGTAAGGGTTCTCTTCGCCGGCGTACTTAGCCTCGGCAGCAAGGCGTGCAACTTCGGCGTCACGTGCCTTTGCCTCGGCCAGAAGAGCAGCCAGGCTAGCAGCCGTGGCTGGCACCTCGTCGATTACAAACTCAAGGGTTGGTGTGACGCGAATCTGCAGGTGTCGACCCACTTCACCGCGAATTCGTCCGGTATTGCGAGCCATGATTTCGATGGTCGTGTTGACCTCATCGGTCGAGCCGTAGACGGTGTAGAAGACGGTCGCATGCGCCAGGTCGGGCGTGACTCGAACGTCGGTAATCGTCACCATGCCGAGATCTGGGTTTTTGATAACCCGATCTAGCGATTCGGCGATGAGAACCTTGATTCGTTCGGCCAGCCTCCTGGCGCGTGCAACATCTGCCATAACTAGACCCTTGGCTTCTCGCGCATCTCGAAGGTTTCGATGACGTCATCAATCTGGATGTCGTTGAAACCTGCGAGTCCGATACCACACTCGTAGTCGGTCTTGACTTCGGTTGCGTCATCCTTGAAGCGCTTGAGCGATTCGATTTTGACGTTGTCGACAATAACTTCTCCGCCACGCAAAACTCGAGCAAGCGAGTTGCGCTTGATCGAACCGCTGCGAACGTAAGAACCAGCGATGGTTCCAACCTTCGAAGATTTGAAGATGTCGCGAACTTCGGCGGTACCGAGCTGAACTTCTTCGTACTCTGGCTTGAGCATGCCCTTGAGAGCCTGCTCGATGTCGTCAAGAGCCGAGTAGATGACCGAGTAGTGACGAATGTCGACACCCTCGCGGTCGGCGCGCTCTTTTGCCTTGTTGTCAGGGCGAACGTTGAAGCCGATGATGATGGCGTTGTCAACGGTTGCAAGGTTGACGTCAGACTCGGTAATGGCACCAACACCGCGGTGGATGATGCGCAACTGCACGCTGTCATCGACCTCGATTTTGAGCAACGAATCTTCGAGAGCTTCAACAGCACCCGATACGTCACCCTTGATGACCAAATTGAGTGACTCAACCTTGCCTTCTTCGAGCGCCTTGGTGAAGTCTTCGAGGCTAACGCGCTTGCGAGTCTTAGCAAGCAGGGCGTTGCGGTCGGCAGCTTCGCGCTTCTCGGCAATCTGGCGAGCCTGACGCTCGTCGTCGGTGACCACGAAGGTGTCACCGGCACGAGGAACAGACTGTAGACCAAGAACCTGAACTGGCGAGATGGTCCAGCTGACTGAACGGAGTTGCCGTCTTCGTCAAACATGGCTCGCACACGACCGTGAGCCGCACCCGCAACGATCGAGTCTCCAACCTCTAGGGTTCCAGACTGAATCAGAACGGTTGCAACCGAACCACGGCCCTTGTCTAGGTTTGCCTCGATGGCGACACCACGAGCATCCTTGTTCGGGTTTGCTCGCATGTCTAGAGCGGCGTCTGCAGTTAGCAGCACAGCATCTAGCAATTCTGGGATGCCCTTGCCGGTCAGTGCCGAAACGTCGACGAACATGACATCGCCACCGTATTCTTCAGCAACGAGGTTGAACTCGGTGAGCTGCTGGCGAATCTTGGCAGGGTTTGCGCCCTCTTTATCGGTCTTGTTCACTGCAACAACAATCGGAACTCCAGCCGACTGAGCGTGGTTCAACGCTTCGATCGTCTGAGGCATAACGCCGTCGTCGGCAGCAACAACCAGAATCGCAAGGTCGGTGACCTGAGCACCACGCGCACGCATGGCGGTGAACGCCTCGTGACCCGGGGTGTCGATGAAGGTGATTGCGCGGTCGACACCCTCGTGCTCAACGTGTACCTGGTAGGCACCGATGTGCTGGGTGATTCCGCCGGCTTCGCCAGCGATGACGTTGGCGTTACGAATGGTGTCGAGCAAACGGGTCTTACCGTGGTCGACGTGACCCATAACGGTGACGACAGGTGGGCGAGCTTCGAGTTCGTCTTCTTCGTCTTCGTAGTCGGCCGAGATGTCGAGACCGAAGCCTTCGAATAGCTCGCGCTCTTCGTCTTCTGGCGAAACAACTTCGATCTTGTAGCCGAGCTCAACACCGAGAATCTGGAAGGTGTCTTCGTCTAGAGATGCGGTTGCGGTAGCCATCTGACCGAGGTGGAACAGAACGGTGATTAGCTGACCTGCGTTGGCATCAATCTTGTCGGCAAAATCTTGGATGCTCGCGCCGCGGCGCAGGCGAATAACCGTGCTGCCGTCGCCACGTGGAACTACCGCTCCACCTAGGCTCGGCGCGGTTCTTTGTTCGAATTCCTCGCGTTTTGCGCGCTTGGATTTGCGGGCCTTTGAGTTTCCGCGCGGGCCACCCTTACCGAATGCACCCGAGGTTCCACCACCGACACCGCGTCCGCGACCGGCACCTGGGCCACCGCCTGGGCGAGGTGCACTGAAACCAGTGCCTGCTCCGGCACCTGCACCAGCGCCGCCGCCAAAGCCTGGGCGTTGACCGCCAAAGCCAGCACCAGCTGGGCGACCTGCGCCACCTGGGCCACCTGGGCGACCTGGACCACCGGCACCAGCCGGACGACCTGCACCAGCTGGACCACCTGGGCGACCTGGACCACCGGCACCAGCCGGACGACCAGCACCAGCTGGGCGAGGAGCGCCTGGGCGACCCATGCCCTGTGATGAAGAGAATGGGTTGTTACCTGGGCGTGCAACCGGGCGTGGAATGCCCATGCCCTGAGCTGAAGCGAATGGGTTGTTACCTGGGCGTGGAATGCCCGAGGTAGAAGACGGAGCGGCTGGAGCGGTAGGTGCTGCCGGAGCGCCGCCTTGTGGCTTGGTGTCTTTTTTGACTTCGGCTGCGGGAGCCTGCGCAGCCGGGGCGGCTGGCTCGTCCTTTGGCGCGGCCGGGGCCACCGGCGCCTCAACCTTTTCTGCTACTGGCTTCGCAGGAGCAGCCTTCGGTTCATCCTTCGGCTTGGCGTTGGGAAACGCGTCACGAAGTTTTTTAACGACCGGTGGAGCAATAGTTGATGAACCACTCTTGACGTACTCGCCAAGTTGTTCCAGTTTGGCCAAAGCATCCTTGGTATCGATACCAAGTTCTTTGGCGATGTCATAAACGCGAAGCGCCATTAATTTCCTCTGTTCGGGGGCCTACCCCGAACAGGGCAGGCCGTTAAAGCTGTTGGGCTCTCATTTCGAGCTACTCATTTGTTGCCAACATCGTTTCTGCCTGTTCTATGAATGTGATCAGACCCGCACTATCTAACTGAACAGAAACCCGAAAAGCTCTAGCAAAAGCTCGACGCTCTATAGCGGTTTTTGTGCAGTTTGAACTCGGATGCACCCACGCACCTCTGCCTAACAAAACACCTTGCGGGTCTGGTTCGATTCGAAAATCGACACAAACAACTCGAAGGAGTTCGGTTTGGGAAGCACGTTGGCGACAACCAACGCAGGTTCTAACAGGTTTCATTCTAGCCCTTCGCGTTCGTTTGGGCTAGAACTACTCGCCGTCGAGAATGCTCTCGGGCTGAATGTCGATCTTGGCACCGGTTAGATCGGCAGCCAATCGCACATTCTGGCCCTCTTTGCCGATGGCAAGGGAGAACTGATAGTCGGGCACTAGAGCACGAACGTGAGGTCGACCATCCACGTCTGATGGAATCACGTATGCGCTCGAAACCTTGGCTGGAGACAGAGCCTGGGCCACAAACTTGGCGACGTCTTCGTTCCAGTCGACGATGTCGATCTTTTCTTCGTTCAGCTCTGCCGATACCGCACGAACACGCTGACCGAGCGGGCCGATGCACGAACCCTTGGCATTTACGCCAGACTCAGTGGCTCGAACGGCAAGCTTGGTGCGGTGGCCGGCTTCGCGGGCAACCTGCATGATTTCGACTACGCCACTGGCGATTTCTGGAACCTCGAGGGCGAAAAGTTTGCGAACCAACATCTTGTGGCGGCGCGAAACGGTGATCATTGGGCCGCCTCGATTGCCTTTTTCAACCTTGGTGATGTAAACGCGAATCTTCTTGCCGTGGCTGTAGTCTTCGCCAGGAACCTGCTCTTCAGCTGGCAACTGGGCTTCAAGTGGGCCAAGGTCGATTGCAATCATGTGCGGGCGGGTGCCCTGCTGAATGGTGCCCATAACGATGTCGCCAACTTTGCCGGCAAACTCCCCCATCAAACCCTCGTCAGCGATGGCGCGGAGTCTGGTGGTGATTACCTGTTTTGCCGAATAGGCAGCGATTCGACCGAAGTTTTCTGGGGTTACGTCGATTTCTTCATCAGCGATGGTGCCGTCTTCGGCTATCGGGCGGTCATAAATAGTGACCTGGCCGGTCTTGCGATCTAGTTGGGCGCGAGTGGTGACCGGGCTGTCGCGCTTCGGGATTACGCCTACGGTCTTTTGATAGGCGGCAAGAATCGCACCTTCGATGATCTCGACGAGTTCACCGAATGGAATCTCTTTTTCGCTTTCAAGGGCCTTTAGAACTCTCAAATCGATGTCCATGAAGACGCCTCCTCGGCCACTAGTTAGTTTTCAATTGACCAGAATACGGTGTTACCCGAGTTCTGCTAGAGCCGATTCTACCTTGACCGAGCGGCGTTCGCCTGTGCGGCGGTTCCAAAGGTCAACTTCACCGGTTTCAAGGCCTTTGCCGACGATGACAATCTGCGGAACACCGATGAGTTCGGCATCGCCAAACTTGACGCCCGGGCTCACCTTGGCACGGTCATCCAAGATCACCGACTTGCCTGCTGCCTCGAACTCGGCAGCCAACTTTTCGGCCGCTTCATAAACGGCTTCGTCTTTACCGGCGGCGACAACGTAAACATCGGCTGGTGAAACTGCGGCCGGCCAAATGAGGCCCTTGTCGTCGTGGTTCGCCTCGGCTAGCACGGCAACTAACCGGGTAACACCGATTCCATAAGAACCCATGGTTACCGTCACAAGCTTGCCGTTTTCGTCGAGAACCTTGAGTTCTAACGCCTCGGCGTATTTGCGGCCGAGCTGAAAGACGTGTCCGATTTCGATTCCGCGGGCCAGCTCGAGCGGGCCCGAGCCGTCTGGAGCCGGGTCGCCAGCACGAACCTCGGCAATGTCGGCAACGCCGTCGGCGTCGAAGTCGCGACCCTTGACGAGGTCGAAAACGTGCTTTTCGCTGACGTTAGCGCCGGTGATCCAGGCGGTGCCGTCGACCACGCGAGGGTCGAGCAGGTAGCGAATGCTGGTCGATGACTTCGAGCCCAGCACTGCCTGACCGTCTTTGACCGGGCCGATGTAGCCCTTGACCAGGCCAGGATTGGCGGCGAAGTCGGCTTCGGTTGCCTGTTCTACATCGTTCGGGGCGAAGGAAACTTCGGCGCGCTTGGCATCGACTTCACGGTCGCCAGGTAGCCCAACCACAACGAGTGAGCGCTTGCCCTCTGGCGAGGTGAGTGCCAAAACCACGTTCTTCAGGGTGTCGGCGGCAGTCCAATCGCGACCATCCCCGCGCTTGACCGATGCGTTGGCAAGGTCAACCAGGGTAGCGATGGTCGGCGTGTTTGGTGAGTCGTGAACGACCGCGGCCGGTAATCCTTCGGTCGGCAGTGCCGCCGGGGCCGGGGTTTTGACCGCTTCGACGTTGGCCGCGAAACCACCAGCCGAACGAACGAAGGTGTCTTCACCAATCGGGCTCGGGCTCAAGAACTCCTCGGATGCGGAGCCACCCATGGCACCAGCATCCGCTTTCACGATCACATAGTCGACACCCAGGCGGGTGAAGATGCGCTCGTAGGCATCGCGCTGGGCTTGGTAGGCCTTGGCTAAACCCTCGTCGGTGACATCAAACGAGTAAGCGTCTTTCATGACAAACTCGCGGCCACGAAGCAGACCGGCGCGAGGTCTAGCCTCGTCGCGGTACTTGTTTTGAATTTGGTAAAGCGCCAGTGGCAAATCTTTGTATGACGAGTAGAGGTCTTTCACCAACAGGGTGAACATTTCTTCGTGAGTTGGAGCTAGAAGATAGTCGGCTTTCTTGCGGTCTTGCAATCTGAACAGGTTATCGCCGTACTCGGTCCAGCGACCGGTTACCTCAAATGGTTCGCGTGGCAAAAGTGCCGGAAAGAAAACTTCTTGTGCGCCGGCGTTGGCCATTTCTTCGCGCACAACCTGCTCGATTTTTGCCTTTACGGCCAGCCCCAACGGTAGCCAGGTGTAAACACCGGGGGCTGCGCGACGAATGTATCCAGCGCGAAGCAGCAGTTTGTGGCTGGCGACTTCGGCCTCAGCTGGATCTTCTCTGAGGGTTCTCAAAAACAGCGATGACAGGCGAATAGGCATAACGCCTAGGTTAGCAGCGAAGCGGTTTACTTCTCGGCTACTAGCACCTGTGGGCTACCAACTAGCGTTGGGTCCATTTCGGCTGCCAGGCGGTTTGCTTCTTCGATAAGCGTGGCAACAATCTCGCTCTCGGGAACGGTCTTGATTACCTCACCCTTGACGAAAATCTGACCCTTGCCGTTACCCGATGCAACACCGAGGTCAGCCTCGCGAGCTTCACCCGGACCGTTCACAACGCAACCCATTACGGCTACGCGAAGCGGCACGGTTAGTTTCTCGAGGCCCTTGGTTACGTCGTTGGCCAACGTGTAAACGTCTACCTGAGCGCGACCACATGACGGGCAAGAAACGATTTCGAGTTTGCGAGGTCGCAGGTTGAGCGACTCAAGAATCTGCGAACCAACCTTGATTTCTTCAACCGGCGGTGCCGAAAGCGAAACGCGGATGGTGTCACCGATGCCCTTGGAAAGAAGCGCGCCGAAAGCAACCGAAGACTTGATGGTGCCCTGGAAAGCTGGGCCAGCCTCGGTAACACCGAGGTGAAGTGGCCAGTCGCCGCGTTCGGCCAGCATTTCATAGGCCTTGATCATTACGACCGGGTCGTTGTGCTTTACCGAAATCTTGAAGTCGTGAAAGTCGTGCTCTTCGAACAGCGAGGCCTCCCACACGGCGGATTCAACCAGAGCTTCTGGTGTGGCCTTGCCGTATTTCTGAAGCAGACGTGGGTCGAGTGAGCCGGCGTTTACACCGATTCGAATCGAAACACCCGCTTCTTTGGCTGCCTTTGAGATTGCACCAACCTGGTCGTCGAACTGGCGGATGTTGCCTGGGTTTACGCGCACCGCGCCACAACCGGCGTCGATGGCTTGAAAAACATACTTCGGCTGAAAGTGAATGTCGGCGATGACCGGAATCTGAGACTTGCGAGCAATCAGGTGCAGACGGTCGGCGTCGTCTTGGCTTGGTACGGCAACACGCACAATGTCGCAACCGGATGCGGTCAACTCGGCGATCTGCTGAAGCGTGGCGTTCACGTCGGTGGTTTGAGTGGTGCACATCGATTGCACCGAGATCGGGGCATCACCACCAACGGCAACCTTGCCCACCATGATTTGTCGCGTCTTACGGCGAGGTGCAACGGTCGGCGGTGGGCCTTTAGGGAGTCCCAGATTTATAGCAGCCACTTGTTATTGCTCGCTTTCGGTCTAACTAACGCTTACAAGCATAAAAGCCGCGCGAATGTTCCTTAGCCAAGGCTCAGCGGATTAAGTATGTCGACAAGAATCATCGCCAGACCAGCAAACAGCAGAACAAGGAACATTAGGTTCGCGACGGGAGCAAGTAGAGCCGTGTCGGCATAGCCAGGGTCTGGTTTGCCAAGTACTCGGTAAAGACCACGCTTGAGGTATTCATAGACACCGCCGGCAATGTGCCCGCCGTCGAGTGGTGGCAGCGGAATCATGTTGAAGGCGAACAGTGCCAGGTTGAGTGAACCGAGCAGCATCAGGTTGCTGAATGCGCGATCGGCGAAGTCGGAGTTTTCGTCGGCTGTAACTGTGCCAGCAAACTGCGTGATTCCGAGGATTGAAACTGCCGAATTCGGCGAGCGCTCTGCCCCGGTGACTAGCCCAGCTAACGAATCGTAAACCTGAACAGGAAACTGGACTATGAACCCGAGAGTGTCAGTGGTCATCTGACCGGCCGCGGCAAAAGAACCACCGATTGACAGCGGTGCACGCTCAACTGCGTAGCGAACACCCACGAAGGCACGTTCTTTGAGAAGCGGCTGGCCCGCTGAGTCGACAGCTAGGTTGCCGCTGGCATCGGCGTATGGCAGTTCGGCCAAGCCTGCCTTGAGAGTTACCTCAACCTCTTTGCCATTTCGCACAACAACCACTTGGTGAGCCACGTCTGGAGCCTGAACGACCGCGGTGAAAGGGTCAGATGAATAATCAACTTCGACGCCATCGACTGACTTGACCATGTCGTTCGATTCGAGGCCGGCTAGCTTTGATGGCGTTGGCTCAGAGGTGGCATCACACACAGCGTTGGAATCGACCATCTGATCGACGCACTGAACCACTTCGTCGATTTTGGCCACTCGCGCGTTTGGCCCGATGCCGGATAGTGCGATTGAGATAAGAACAAGCCCCAGCAACAGATTGACGAGCGGGCCGCCGGCCATCACGATGATGCGCTTATACGCCGGCAGTTGATAGAGCATGCGACCTTCGTCGCCGGGTTGAATGTGCTCACTGTGAGCTTGCCTCGCGGAACTGATTGCGTTCGAGAACCATCGGCGTGAGTCATCCGTGCCCGGTTTTGCCGGTGGATACATGCCGATCAGGGTGATGAAACCACCCAGCGGGATGAGCCTGATCGAGTATTCGGTTTCACCAAACTTTTTTGCGAATAGCCGAGGGCCGAAACCAACCGCCCAGTGAGGCACCCGAACGCCGAAGAGCTTAGCTGGAATCAGATGGCCGAATTCGTGCAAGCCAATCGATAGCGCCAAACCAAACACCATGATTACGATTCCGAGAATGTAGAGCAGTGTTTCGTTCATGCGGCAAACCTAACTAGCGCTTCTGACAAAATGCTGGGTGTTGCTAACAGGCGGTTGCAATCTGCGCGTCAGCACGGTCTCTTGCCCAAATCTCGGCCCGAAGCACCGAATCTAGGTTGAGCTCTGGCTCTGGTTCATGGGCTTCAACAACGCGTTCGATTAGATCCACGATTTGGTTGAATCCGATTCTGCCATCGTGGAAAGCTTCGACAGCCTGTTCGTTGGCAGCGTTGTAAACAGCCGGATAGGTTAGGCCCGCCGAACCTACTTGACGCGCAAGGCGAACAGCGCCAAAAACGCTCTCGTTCAACGGCTCGAAAGTCCAGGTGGCCGCTTGGGTCCAGTCGCAAGCTGGCGCAACAGCATCGAGCCGATCTGGCCAAGACATGCCAAGCGCAATCGGTAACTTCATGTTGGGCGGTGAGCACTGAGCCAAAATCGAGCCATCAACGAACTCAACCATTGAGTGAACCACCGACTGCGGGTGCACGGTCACATCGATTCGGTCGAAGGGCACGTCAAACAGCAGGTGAGCTTCGATGAGTTCAAGACCTTTGTTCACCAGGGTCGCCGAATTGGTGGTGACCACTTTGCCCATCACCCAGGTTGGGTGCGCAAGGGCCTGAGCCGGAGTCACCGAGTCCAATTGCTCACGAGACCAGCCGCGGAAAGGCCCGCCAGAAGCGGTAAGAATGAGTTTTCGCACCTCGGCAGCGGTGCCTCCCAGCAAACACTGGGCCAAAGCTGAGTGCTCTGAGTCGACCGGCACGATTTGACCTGGGCGCGCAGCATCCGTGACTAAACGACCGCCAACAATTAGAGATTCTTTGTTGGCCAAAGCCAGGGTTTTGCCGGTGGCGAGCGTTGCCAAAGTCGGAGCCAAGCCGATCGAGCCGGTGATGCCGTTGACCACCACGTCGGCCTCGGTGTTCTCAACCAACTCGGTTGCTGCCTGAGCCCCTAGAACCGCCTTGGATGCTTCGACCCCTAGCAGCGCGGCTTGCGCATTCAGCAACTCTGAGTTCGAACCTGCGGCTAGCCCGACCACCTTGAACAGGTCAGGGTTGGCTTGAATGACCTCAATGGCTTGGGTGCCGATTGAGCCGGTGGAACCGAGGATGATTACGCGACGCACCTAACCATCTTGCCATTGACCAGATGAACCGCCAATCGAGCACGCGCCGCCGTTTCGAAACTCGCCAACCGTTCGCTTACTAACGAAAAGCGAGCGGGCGTAGGATGGAAGCATGAGCGAGCAAACAGTGGCGCTAGAGCGCAAAATCGTAACCGCTATTCCAGGACCAAAGTCGCAAGAGCTTCACGCCAAGCGACTCAAAGAGGTGTCGCACGGTGTTGGTGCCGCGTTGCCGGTCTACATCGACCGAGCACACGGTGCAACCCTGATCGACGTCGACGGTAACCAGTTCACCGACCTCGGTTCGGGCATCGGCGTAGTCACAATCGGCCACACCAACGACGCGGTTGTCGCGGCCGTTCAAGAGCAGGTGGCCAAGCTCACCCACACCCTTTTCACCGTTACCCCGTACACCCCATACGTGGATGTCTGTGAACTGCTGAACAAGTACACCCCGGGTAACTTCGAGAAGCGCTCGGCGCTGTTCAACTCGGGTGCCGAAGCGGTTGAAAATGCTGTGAAGTTTGCCCGCAAGTTCACCGGTCGCGGCGAAATCGCCGTATTTGACCACGGCTACCACGGTCGCACCAACCTCACCATGGCCATGAACTTCAAGGCCATGCCTTACAACTCGGGCTTCGGGCCGTTTGCACCTGGTGTGCACCACGTGCCGATGTCTTACCCGTTCCGCGACCCAGAGGGTATGACCGGCGAGCAGGCAGCAGCTCGCGCCATCACCTACATGGAAAAGCGCGTCGGAGCTTCGAACCTGGCGGCGATTGTCATTGAGCCGATTCAGGGTGAGGGTGGCTTTATCGTGCCTGCACCTGGCTTCTTGCGAACTCTAGGTATATGGGCCAAAGCCAACGGCATCGTCATGGTTGCCGACGAGGTTCAGGCCGGTATTGCTAGAACCGGTAAGTGGTTTGCTTCGAACTACGAAGAAGGCTTCGAGCCAGACCTCTTCACCATCGCCAAGGGTATTGCCGGCGGTATGCCTATCTCGGCCGTTACCGGTCGCGCCGAAATCATGGACTCATCGCATGCCGGCGGTATCGGTGGCACCTACGGTGGTAACCCGGTTGCTGCCGCAGCGGCGGTTGCAGTTCTAAAGCAGATCGAAGCTGGCGGCGTTCTTGAGCAGGCAATGCGAATCGAGTCGGTTCTGACCTCTCGCCTGGGCGCGATGAAGGCTAAGTTCCCAGTCATCGGTGAAGTTCGCGGCCGCGGTGCCATGATCGCAATCGAATTCGTCGAACCGGGCACTCACAACCCAAACTCGGGCGCTGTCGACGCAGTGGTAAAGCACTGCCACCAAAACGGTGTGCTCGTGCTCAACGCTGGAACCTACGCCAACGTGATTCGTTTCTTGCCTCCGCTGGTCATCAGCGATGAGCAACTGCACGACGCCTTGGATGTTCTAGAAGCCGGCCTCGCCAACATCTAGTCAACGCACTCAACCCCAAAACAAAACTCAACTCAAGAATCAAGGGTGATTCCTTTGCCATACGCAGATCGCACCAAGCTAGCAGAGCTATTCGCTAAGGAGGTCGAGACCTTCAAGGCGAAGCATCCTGGCTCGTTCACTCGTCACCAAAAGGCTCTAGGGCCAATGATGGGTGGCGTGCCAATGTCGTGGATGGCCAAGTGGCCCGGCGGCTATCCGGTCTATGTGGCCCACGCCAAAGGCTCGCGCTTCACCGATGTCGATGGCATCGAATACGTTGACTTCTGCCTCGGCGACACCGGTGCCATGGTCGGGCACTCCCCCGATGCCTCGGTCGTGGCTATTCGCAAACAGTTGGCCCAGGGCATTACCTTCATGCTGCCAACCGATGACGCTACCGTTGCGGCCGCAACCCTAGCCGAGCGTTTTGGAGTGCCAAAGTGGCAGTTCACACTCACCGCAACCGACGCCAACCGCCACATTCTTCGCTACGCCCGCCACGTGACCGGCCGCTCGAAGATTCTGGTTCACGACTACTGTTACCACGGCACGGTTGACGAGACTTTTGCAAACCTTGACGACGACGGCAACACCGTCTCGCGTCAGAACAACATCGGCCCTCAGGTTGACCCGGCCGAGACCACCATCGTGGTTCCTTTCAACGACTTGGATGCTGCTGAGCGAGCATTCGCTACCGGTGACGTTGCCGCAGCCCTGATTGAGCCAGCCATGACCAACATCGGAATTGTTTTGCCAGAGCCTGGCTACCTCGAAGGGCTTCGCGAGCTGGCCACCAAGTACGGCGTCATCTTGATTCACGACGAAACCCACACGCTCTCTGAGGGAGTCGGTGGCATGACCGCGCGTCGCCACCTTCACCCCGACGCAGTTGTTTTGGGTAAGACCATCGGTGCGGGCATCCCAGCAGGTGCTTTTGGCATGAGCGAAGATCTCACCAAGCGGGTTTCAGACAGCATCCACCTCGAGCACATCGACGTTGGTGGAGTGGGCGGAACCCTAGCCGGAAACGCGCTCTCTATGGCCGCCGTGGCCGCCACATTGACGCAGGTTCTGACTCCAGAGGCTTTCGAACGCATGGAGGCGTTGTGCGACGTCTGGACCGCCGACGTACAGGCGATCATCGACGAATACAACGTGCCTTGGCAGGTGTCACAGCTCGGATGCCGCTCTGAATACTCATTCCGCGAAACCGCGCCGCGCACCGGTCGCCAGGCCGCCGACGCAGACGACTTTGAACTTCAGCAGTTCTTGCACCTGCACGCGCTAAACCGTGGCATTTTGATGACACCATTCCACAACATGGCACTCATGTCGCCAGCGCACACGATCGAAGACGTTAAGCGTCATACCGAGCACTTCCGCGAAGCGGTTGTTGCTTTGTTTGCCTAAGGGTTTCTATTTGCCAGCTAGCAAGCGCTTTTGCTTGCGGGCTGAGTTGAGTTGCACCAGCACAACGGCGATGATCGCTACCAGGAACACGGCCGAACCAATCACGTTCGCCTCAGCCGGGATGCCCTTCGCAGCAGCGGTGTAGACAAACTTCGGGAAGGTGTCGACCGGGCCAGCGTTGAAGTTAGTGATGATGAAGTCATCGAACGACAGCGCGAAAGCTAGAAGTGCGGCAGACATGATGCCAGGGGTCAGTAGCGGCAAAGTTACCTTGCGGAAAACCTGGGCCGGGGTTGCATATAGGTCAGAGCCGGCTTCTTCGAGGGCTGGGTCGAGGCTGGCAACACGAGCCTTCACCGTGACCACCACAAATGACAGACAGAACATGACGTGAGCCACGATTACGGTTCCAAGACCCTTGGTTACACCCATGTTGAAAAACTGCGATGCCAAACCGGCACCGAGAACAATTTCGGGCGTAGCCATTGGCAAGAACAGGAGCAGGCTAACTTGCGAGCGGGCCTTGAATTCGTAACGCACCAGCGCAATGGCAATCATGGTGCCGAGAATGGTGGCGAGCACGGTCGAAACAACACCGATTAGCACCGATGTGCCGAAAGCATCACATACTCCCGGCTCGCCGCAGACGTTGAGCCAGTTGTTGAATGTGAAACCGCGCCAAGAAATGTTCGATTTGAAGCTGTCGTTGAACGAGAACACGAAGGTGTAGGCAATTGGAATAAGTAGATAAATAAAGGCCAAGACGGTGTAGAGCGGCAGTGCCCACTTACCGAGTGCAAATCTCACAGTAGGTCCTCCGTTCCACTACGACGAACGTAGAACGTGACGAGCGCCAAGATGGCTGCCATCAAAAGCACCGAAAGCGCGGATGCACTCGGGTAGTCGTTAATTCTCAAGAAGTTTGCCTCGACCACGTTACCGATCATGGCTGTTTCAGAAGATCCCAAGAATTGGCTGCTGGCGTTCACATAATCACCGGCGATCGGAATGAACGTCATCAGGGTTCCCGAAATGATTCCAGGCATCGACAGCGGCAAGGTTACCCGTGCGAACACCTTGGCTGGGTTGGCGTACAGGTCAGAGCCAGCTTCAAGCAGACGAATGTCTAATCGCTCGAGCGATGTGTAGAGCGGCAGCGTCATGAACGGAATGAAGTTGTATGTCAAACCAAAAATGACCATGAAATCGGTGCCGACGAGGTACTGGTCAGGTGCCAGAACGCCCCAGGATTGCAAGGTCGTGACGATGAGCGATTCGTTGGCGAACATTTGCTTCCAAGCGAAGGTTCGAAGCAGGAACGAGATGAAGAAAGGTGCGATCACCAAGGTGAGCATTAGGCCCTGAAGAATCGGCCAACGACGTGCCTTTACGCCGATGAAGTAAGCCAGCGGATACGAAATGAGAAGGCCGAGGATGGTCGCCATGAGTGCGTAGAAAAACGACCTAGCTATGTGCGGCCAATAGGTTTCAATGACCGTCCAGTAGTTTGAAATTTCAAAACCGTATGCGTATCGACCGATTTCGCCCGAACCGTCTGGCACCTCTAGCGAGGTCACAACTAGCGAAACTAGTGGAGTGATGAAGAAAAGTCCGAGGTAGAGCATGCCCGGAATGAGCAATGCCATGGCAACTTTTACCGAGGTTTTGCGAGGTGTCTTGAAATCACTCTTCGAGCCGCCACTGTGGCCAAATGCCGCGAAAGCCATGGCCTACTCCTCGTCGAGAGTGTCGGCTGGCAGGTCGGCAAGCCCAAACGAGTGCTCAACCTTCCAAGAAATCCAAACCTGATCGCCCAATTCGACCGTGCTATTGCCCTCGTTCTGTTCGAACACGGTAACCAGACCGATGTTCGGTACATCCACCAAAAATTGGTTGCTGACGCCGGTAAAACGGATGTCTTTGACCTCGCCCGGGCCAATCAAGTTCTGGCTAGAGCTGTCGGCCGGCTTGTTTTGAAAGAGATCTGCCTTTTCTGGACGAACACCGATGGCAATCTTGCCGGTGTGCTTTTCGGCACGGTCTTTTGGCACAGAAATCTTGTAGCCAACGACGTCGATGCTCAGCGAGTTGGCGCTGGTCTCGACAATCTTGCCAATAAACAGATTCGACTGGCCCAAGAACTTCGAAACGAAAACGGTCTTTGGTCGGTCGTAGAGCTTCTCGGGTGCACCCATCTGCTCGATGTGACCCTTGTTCATAACTGCAACGGTGTCGGCCATGTCCATGGCCTCTTCTTGGTCGTGCGTCACATGCAAGAAGGTCAGGCCGACTTCGATCTGAATGGCCTTGAGCTCAATCTGCATTTCGCGGCGAAGCTTGAGGTCGAGAGCGCCGAGTGGCTCGTCAAGTAGCAATAGCGACGGACGGTTCACCAGTGCGCGAGCCAGTGCCACACGCTGCTGCTGACCACCCGAGAGCTGCTGTGGTCGGCGACCGGCGAGGTGACCGAGTTGAACTAGGTCAAGAGCCTCGGATGCTCGCTTGAGCGGGTCGGCAATCTTGCGCTGTTTCAAACCGAACGCAACATTCTCGAGCACCGACATGTGCGGAAAGAGAGCGTATGACTGAAAAACGGTGTTGACCGGACGTTCGTGCGGCTTGGTGTGTGAGACATCCTTGCCGCCGATGAGAATCTGTCCGCTGGTTGGCTCTTCAAGCCCTGCTACCAGGCGAAGGGTCGTGGTTTTGCCGCAACCCGAAGGGCCTAGAAGGGCGAAAAACTCGCCCGCAGGAATATGTAAATCGAGGTCATCAATTGCGGTGAAGCCAGGAAACTCTTTGCGAATTCCTACTAAATCTAGGTTTGAACCTCTGGCAACAAATTCTGTTGCCACTTATGCACCCAGCAATACTTCTTGGAATGCCTTGGTGAACGAAAGTTCTTCTTTTCCGGTTAGGGAACGGAAGCCGTGAGCGTTCTTCAAGAAATCTTCAGAAGGGAAAATCAGCTGGTTCTCTGCGAGAGCCGGGTCGATCTTCATCGCCTCTTCTTTCGCACCAACTACTGGAGTTACATAGTTCACCCAAGCGGCCAGCATCGCTGCGTTGGCTGGGTCGTAGTAGAAGTTGATCAGTTCTTCAACGTTCTTCTTGTGGGTTGCACCCATTGGAACGGTGAAAAGGTCTGCCGAGATGGTGGTACCCGAGTCTGGAATGAAGAAGCCGTACTTCTCGGTGCCAGCGCTTAGGTTCAACTGCACGGTATCGCCAGACCAAGCGATAGCGGCAATGGTGTCTCCGTTTTCTAGGTCTTCGCTGTATGAGTTGCCCTTGATTCGAGCGATTTGACCTTCAGAAACCTTGCCAGCAAAGAAGTCGATGGCGTTCATGAACGCATCTTCGGTAAGGCTGTTTGCATCTGCGATATCAATGCCGTTTGCCAGCAAGATTAGACCGATGGTGTCGCGCATTTCTGACAGTACGCCAACGCGGCCCTTCAGTGATGGATCCCAAAGGTCTTCGAGTGAGGCAGGTGCGTCTTTGCCGGTTGCCTCTTTGAAAGCCGCTTTGTTGTAGGTGATTCCAGCCAAGATGCCCTGGTAAGGAACGGTGTAGTCACGCTCTGGGTCGAACGCAGCACCCATGTAGGCAGGAGCGATGTTCTTTTTGTTCGGGATGTTCGCTGCATCCATCTTCTGAACGTATCCGTTGTTAACCCAACGAGCGGCCATCCACTCGGTCGGGCAGGCTACGTCAGCGCCAATGTCGGCACCCTGGGCCAGCTGGTCTTTGACCTTGCCGTAGTAGGTGTCGTTGTCTTCAATTTCGATCTTGTACTCGACCTCAATACCGGTCTCGGCAGTGAACTTTTCAAGAGTCGGGTAAGTTACGGCTCCGTCGGTCTCGACCTCATCCATGTAGAGCGACCAGTTGTGCCAAACGAGTGTCTTTTCAGAGTCAGACACATCGGTGGCCGGAGTCAACTGGGTGTCTCCGCCTGGTGCACATGCGGCCAAGGCAACTGCCGCGGCAGTGGCTCCGGCACCCGCAAGGGCTGCACGTCTAGTCATTTGGTGACGACGAGCCTGCTTAATCAGCTCGAGCATCATTGGGTCTTGCGGAAGTGGCTTAGTCACTGGCCGGCTCCTTAAACTAGTGGGCTGTCATAGCCCGACCAAAAAGGGGTGCATGTCGCACAAAAAAAATACTGCCACATAAACCTGCGCAACGGGACCATTTTTGAATAGTGGTACTCAAAATTTACCGACCGGCAGTCATGCACCAGCCTCTCAATCACCCGTAAGGATAAAAACGCTAGGCTGTAACTTGTGTGTGACGAAGGAGTCGCCCAAAGGAGAATCATGCGGGTATCAGTACCTAGCGAGATAAAGAACAACGAATTTAGAGTTGCCATCACCCCGGCCGGGGTTCACGAACTCACCACTGCCGGACACCAAGTTTCAGTTCAGGCAGGAGCAGGCAAAGGCTCTTCGATCAGCGATCAAGAGTACGAAAAAGCCGGAGCAACAATTACCCCCGATGCTGCCTCGACCTGGGCCGCGGGAGACTTGGTTCTTAAGGTCAAAGAGCCAATCGAACCCGAATATCAGTACTTGCGACCAGGGCTCGTACTCTTCACCTACCTGCACCTTGCCGCTGATCTAGAACTAACCGAGCAGTTAATCAGGAACCAAGTTACGGCTATCGCCTACGAGACAGTTCAGCTGCCGAACCGCCAACTGCCGCTGCTCGCTCCGATGAGCGAGGTTGCTGGTCGCCTTTCGGTTCTGGTTGGAGCCCAAACTCTGATGCGCCACAACGGTGGCAACGGAACTCTTCTGGGAGGTGTGCCAGGCACCCGCCCAGCCAAGGTTGTTGTTCTCGGTGGTGGCGTAGCCGGAACCAACGCGATTGCCATGGCCGTTGGCCTTGGTGCAGAAGTAACGGTTCTTGACACCAACATCTCGAGACTTCGTGAGCTCGACCACCACTACGCAGGACGACTTCGCACCATCGTGAGCAACACGTTTGAAATCGAGCGAGCGGTTACCGACGCTGACTTGGTTATCGGCTCGGTTCTCATTCCTGGCGCAAAGGCACCGAAATTGGTAACCAACAACCACGTCAAGGCAATGCGCCCCGGCTCAGTGTTGGTTGACATCGCTATCGATCAGGGCGGATGCTTCGCCGACTCGCACGCCACCACTCATGCTGAACCTACCTACAAGGTTCACGACACCGTCTTCTATTGCGTCGCAAACATGCCTGGCGCGGTGCCTCACACCTCTACCTACGCCCTAACCAATGCCACCTTGCCCTACGCAAAGGCACTGGCTGGCAAGGGCTGGATGGCAGCCTGCCAAGCCGATGCTTCATTGGCGCTTGGTCTAAACACTCACGGCGGACTATTGGTGAACGAACCCGTTGGTGCAGCTCACGGAATCTCAAGCGTTTCGCTAGAGAGCGTGCTGGCCTAAGTTTCAAACCAGCCCAACGGCGAAATTGAAATCGCGGTCGGGCGCTTGGTGCTGAATAAGTCGTGCCGCAATCAGCGGATGCAGGCCGCTTATGAGAGGCAACGCCTTTCCGCCCAGCTGAACAAGTTCAACTTGGTCTACTCCGGCGAGCGCTACACGCAACCGAAGGTTGAGCAGAAGATCTCTCGGCACACCCGACAGGCCCTGGTTAGCAAGAACAAGGTGCACGCCAAGCGATCGACCACGGGCGGCAACCGACGTCAGGGCAACGCAGGCGGCTTGGTCGCGAATCACTTCGGCAAGTTCATCCACGATTATCAGCACCTTAGGTTTCGATAGCGTTGGGTCGCGTTCACGATGTTGCAAAAGATCGTGTAGCCCGGCCCAGAAAGTCGACCGGTCACCCTCGAGATCAGACAAACTCGCCACTAGCCACGGCTCGACACCTAAGCCATCAAGCAGCCCTCCCCCTTTGAAATCGACCAGCATGAGCTGCAGTTCGGTTGGTAGGTGGCGGTTGGTGAGTGACTTGGTGAGGATGCGCAAGAGCTGGCTCTTGCCAGAACCAGTTGGCCCAACAACAAAAACGTGCGGCGCACCTGCGAGATCGAGTTCGAGGGCTGCCCCTTGCGCTTCACCCAGCAGGGCACAGAGCTCGCCGGGCATAGCTGCTCGAAACCCGCGACCGAGAAGACGAGGCAACACGACCTGCAAGCTCTGTTCGCGCTGGCGTTCGGCAACCAGCGACCTTGCCGAGGCGCGCAGCTTTGGCGAGAGCATCCATCGCCATCTGGTCAACGGCTTATCAAAATAGAAAATTTTCTTGCCGACAATGGTGAACGGGCTAGCTGCCGTGGAACTTTCGCCTGCACCCGGCCGACGAACCTTAGACACCACCACCGCAATGAGCGCTGAACCAAACGACATCAGTGCGAGCTGCCACATTCCGGTCGAGAAACCCAGGTAGAGGCCAAGAACAAGCGAGGGGAGCATCCAGATTGCGGCCATGAAAAAAGTTTGAGGCCCCGAGCAACGCCCGGAGCCTCTAACTCTTGAAACTGTGAAGAACTAGTCGCCGATGTAGTGCATGACGTGCTTGACGCGGGTGTAGTCCTCGAAGCCATACATCGAAAGGTCTTTTCCGTAACCCGAGTGCTTGAAACCACCGTGAGGCATTTCGGCAACCAGAGGAATGTGGTCGTTGATCCACACGCAACCGAAGTTGAGGCCCTTGGCGAAACGCATTGCGCGGGTGTGGTTCGAAGTCCAAACCGAAGACGCTAGACCGTAGTTCACGTCGTTCGCCCAGCTCATCGCCTCATCGTCGTTGCTGAACGACTGAACGGTCACAACAGGGCCGAAGATTTCGCTCTGAATGTGCTCATCTTTTTGCTTGAGGCCCGTGAGAACGGTTGCCTCGTGGAAGTAACCGGCACCCGCGATGGCATTTCCGCCAACCGCGATGCTCGCGTGATCTGGCAGACGCTCGATGAAGCCCTTGACTCGGTCGAGCTGGCCGGCGTTGTTGACCGGGCCGAAGAGAATGTCGTCACGGTGCGGTGCGCCGGTTAGAGCATCCGTCTTGACCTTGGCAACCAACTTGGCCACGAACTCGTCGTGAACGTCGCGGTGAACCAAAATTCGGGTTGCCGCGGTGCAGTCTTGACCGGCGTTGAAGAATCCGGCGACCACCAGGGTCTCGGCTGCGCGGTCTAGGTCGGCTTCGGCGAAGATGATGACCGGAGCCTTGCCACCGAGCTCTAGGTGAACTCGCTTGAGGTCAGAAGCCGCACTCTTGGCAACCTCCATACCGGCGCGAACAGATCCGGTGATGGCAACCATTTGTGGGGTCGGATGTTCGACCAGCGCACGGCCGGTGTCACGGTCACCCGTCACAACGTTGAACACGCCCTTAGGCAAGAACTCCTGAGCGATCTCGGCAAGCAGCAGGGTCGAAGCCGGGGTGGTGTCAGACGGCTTGAGCACGATGGTGTTACCGGCTGCCAAGGCAGGAGCGAACTTCCAGGTGGCCATGTTCAGTGGGTAGTTCCAAGGGGTAACTTGGCCGATCACACCGATTGGTTCACGACGAATCGAAGAGGTGTGTGAGGTTGAGTATTCGGCGGTGGCGCGACCTTCTAGGTTGCGGGCGGCACCGGCGAAGAACCGAATCTGATCTACCGATACAAGCACCTCGTAGTCGACGAGGGTTGGGCGAGGCTTTCCGGTGTTCTGGCTTTCTACATCGGCCATCTCTTCGGCGCGAGCTTCGAGTGCGTCGGCGATGCGAAAGAGTGCGAGCTGACGGTCTTTAGGGGTCATGTTGCCCCAGACATCGAAAGCCTTGTCGGCTACCTTGTAGGCCGCGTCGATGTCGGCCGCGTTTGACTTCGGTGAGGTGGCATAAACCTCGCCGGTCGATGGGTCGATGATGTCGAGGGTTTCACCAGATGAAGCCGAAACCTTCTCACCGTTGACGAAGTTTTTTAGTTCTTGAACCGACATGCGATTACTCCTCTTTGAGTTGTTACCGACCGTTCGCACTCAAACGAACTCGGTGGTTTTAGCCTAATAGAAACCTCGGCTACAAGCATCCTAGTAATGAATTCGTAGCAAAATTGGCTCTAATTATCACAAATTAGTTGCGAAACGCTAAAAATCGAACCAAATCGCAGAAAAATTGCCAAAACACTGGCAGAATCGAAAGCATGACTAAGACGCCTCGCACCAAAGCGGTGCACCTGGATGACACGGCCAAGGCCATCGTTCAGCAATTGCAAATTGACGGGCGTCGTTCTTATTCAGAAATCGGAAAAGCCGTAGGGCTTAGCGAAGCCGCCGTGCGTCAGCGCGTGCAAAAGCTCACCGACTCGGGAGTGCTTCAGGTTGTAGCCGTAACCGACCCGCTGCAGATGGGGTTCAACCGTCAGGCGATGATCGGAATTCGAACCAGCGGTGACTCACGCGCGTTGGTTGAACTGCTCACCGAGATGCGTGAGGTTGACTACGTGGTTTTGACCGCGGGAAGTTTTGACATTTTGGTTGAGGTGGTTTGTGAGGACGATGACGAACTCATTGAACTGCTGCATTCAAAAATCCGGACGCTGCCCGGAGTAGTAGAGACAGAAACTTTTGTCTATCTCAAACTGCACAAGCAGCTCTACAACTGGGGAACGCGATGATGCGTCTCCAGCCAAACAAAACAATGTAAAGAGTGATATTTCATGGCAATCCAGGAAAGCAGAGGAAGCAAGCTGGGCAAGAGCCTCAAAAAGGTTCTGGGTCGTAAGACCCCAGCGGCGCCGGCCAAAGCCAGCACTGAACGCCCAACACCAATTCAAGACGCCCGCAAGGCTGGACTTGAACCAACCGTAAAGATGCTCGAACACGCTGCACGTCAGAACGTGTTCATGCACTTCACCCGACACAGTCAATTTGACGAGAGCGCAATACCGATCATCACCAAGGCAGAAGGACATTACTTCTGGGACCAGAACGGCAAAAAGTATTTCGACGGAATTTCGTCACTGTTTTCCGTGAACATTGGTCACGGGCGTGAACGTCTTGCTGAGGCTGCCGCCAAGCAAATGAAGCAGCTCGACTACTTTCCAATCTGGTCGAACCTTCACGCTCCGGCTATCGAGCTCTCGGAGCGCGTGCTTTCGTATGCTCCCAAGTCGCTCAGCCGAGTGTTTTTCACCACCGGAGGTGGCGAGGCCAACGAAACTGCTTGGAAGCTGGCAAAGCAATACTTCAAGATGACCGGCAAACCGCTGAAGCACAAAATGATTTCGCGCATGACTGCCTACCACGGCACCTCGCACGGAGCCCTTTCGCTCACCGGTATTGCTGCGATGAAGAAAATGTTTGAGCCGCTGGTTCCAACCACGTTCCGTGTGCCAAACACCAACTGGTACCGCGCTCAAGACGACTTCGCCACCGAAGAAGAATTCGCCATGTGGGCGGCAAACCGAGTCGAAGAAATGATTCTGTTTGAAGACCCAGACACCGTTGCGGCCTTCATTCTCGAGCCAGTCCAAAACTCAGGCGGATGCTTTACCGCACCTAAGTCTTACTTCAAGCGAGTTCGCGAAATCTGCGACAAGTACGACGTGCTGCTGATTGCCGATGAAACCATCGACGGCTTTGGTCGCATCGGAACCATGTTTGCCTCAGAGCTCTATGAGTTCGAACCAGACATGCTGGTTTGCGCCAAGGGAATCACCTCGGCCTACCAGCCACTAGGTGCGCTGCTCCTCAGTGAGAAATTGTTTGAGCCTTTCAAGAAGGGCACGGCAATCTTCCCGCACGGATACACATTTGCCGGGCATCCGGTTGCATGTGCGGTGGCTCTCGAGAACCTAAACATTTTCGAAGAAGAAGACCTGGTCGGCAACGTGCGTCGAAACGCGCCTGCCTTTAGGTCGACTCTTGAAAAGCTGAAGGATCTGCCG
>Ga0222712_10001571_pt1 | contig 27751 bp, 24 predicted proteins | sample C33_657DmetaG_FD_165043 | JGI IMG/M metagenome (GOLD analysis project Ga0222712, IMG submission 165043) | Estuarine water microbial communities from San Francisco Bay, California, United States - C33_657D | ecosystem: Environmental > Aquatic > Marine > Unclassified | place: USA: California... | reverse complement strand
CATTTATGACTGGACGCACTACATCGCGCTGATCGAGCGCAAGCCCGGCGCTTTGCGCAATGGAGCACCGTTCAGGACGATGCCCGAGCCATTACGGCAGTTGCAGGATCAGTTGCTGCGGCACCCCGGTGGAGATCGGGTCATGGCGCAGGTGCTCAACGCGGTGACCTTGCACGGGCTGGAAGCTGTGCTGGTGGCCGCTGAGCTGGCCTTGCAGTCCGGGCGGGTCAGCGCCGAGCATGTGCTGAACGTGCTCTCGCGGCTGAAGGAACAAACCCGAAGCAACGAGCCGGTGCACACCCACCTGAACCTGAGCAGGCCGTCACAGGCCAATGTGGACCGGTATGACCGGCTGCGAAGTCAGCAGATGAGCGGACAGGAGGTCAGCCATGCTTGATCTGATTGGTGACTTCAAGGAACTGGGCTTGCATGGCATGGCCAGCGCCTGGCCGGAAGTTCAAGGCACGGCCCGCATCAAGTCGCTGGACCACGAGATGGTGCTGATGCAATTGATCAAGGCCGAGAAGGCGCAACGCGAGGTGCGCTCCATGGCCTATCAGATGCGTGTGGCCCGGTTCCCGGCGCACCGGGATTTGTTGGGCTTTGACTTCACGCAAGCTCATGTGGACGAGGCCTTGGTCCAAAAGCTCCACAGCTTGGAGTTTGTGAACTCGGCGCACAACGTGGTGTTGGTGGGCGGTCCGGGCACGGGCAAAACCCACCTGGCCACCAGCTTGGGCGTTCAAGCCATCCGCGCCCACGGCAAACGGGTTCGGTTCTTCTCCACGGTGGAACTGGTCAACGCTCTGGAGCTGGAGAAAGCGCAAAACAAGACCGGTCAACTGGCCTATCGGCTGATGTACGTGGACATGGTGATCCTGGACGAGATGGGCTACCTGCCCTTTACCCAGTCCGGCGGGGCACTGCTGTTTCACTTGCTCTCCAAGCTCTACGAGCGCACCAGCGTGGTCATCACAACCAACCTGAACTTCTCGGAGTGGAGCAACGTGTTTGGTGATGCCAAGATGACCACGGCCCTGCTGGACCGCCTGACGCACCACTGCCACATCGTGGAGACCGGCAATGAAAGCTGGCGGTTCAAGAACTCAACGGCAGCTGCCGTTCCAACCAAACCTCAGCGGGCCAAAGCCCAGAAAGGAGAATCCAAAGACACCGAGCAGCTAGACTTACCCACAACCAACTGAACAAAACTTCCCTAAAACCAGTGGCTCAATATTCAACGTGAACACTGGCTCAGTTTGGCCGATGAATCAACAGCTTTGACCCAATCTACAGCGACGCGTCGCACATTAACGCTGCGTTCACCAGTTTCGGGCATCGTTACAGAGAAGAAGGCCGTGCAAGGTATGCGTTTCATGCCGGGAGAAATGCTTTACCAAGTTACCAATCTGGCCTCTGTATGGGTGATTGCCGATGTCTTTGAGCAAGACATCGGTCAGATTCGAACCGGTGCCAAGGCCACTGTGCGGATCAACGCCTATCCAGATAAGCAGTTTTCGGGGGCAATTACCTATGTTTACCCGACCCTCAAATCGGAGACGCGAACCGTTCCGGTTCGCGTGGAGTTGTCGAATCCACATGGACTTCTCAAGCCCGGCATGTTTGCGCAGGTCGAACTGCCCGTAGACAGCAAGCGTTCTGTGCTAACCGTTCCTACGTCCGCCGTGATTGATAGCGGGACTCGTCAAATCATTCTTGTTCAAGTGCAGGAAGGACGCTTCGATCCAAGGGAGGTCAAGCTTGGCGCGCGTAGCGATGATCGCATCGAGGTTCTGGAGGGCGTGCGAGATGGCGAGATGGTAGTTGTTGCTGCGAACTTCTTAATTGACGCCGAAAGTAACCTCAAGGCTGCGATCGGGGGGCTGGGACATTCGGGACACGGGGCGGCAGCTTCTAAAGGAGGATCGGCAGAATCCAAGACCACGGCATTCGTGGGCCATCGTGCAGAAGGAAAAATCGAGGACATCGATACCAAAAGTGGTTCGCTGACGATCGCACACGGTCCGGTACCCGAAGACCACGATAACGCGCAACGGGTTGAGGCCATGATCACTGCGTGCAAGGAGGTGGGACCAGCATTGTTCTTCTCGCTTTTGATCATCACCGTGTCCTTTTTGCCCGTGTTCACGCTTGAGTCGCAGGAAGGACCCCCGATGGCCAGGTCAAATTCCCCCACCCTTGGCCACCCCAAATTCCCCCAGGCAGGACCGGTCAGATTATGACGACTCGGGGGTGATGGCGATGCGAGCGGCGGCCTCTTTGAGGCGGTAGCTCTTGCCCTCGAACTCCAGCATCGCGCAGCGGTGCATGAGGCGATCCAGAATGGTGCTGGCCATGGTGGCGTCGCCCAGGTATTTGCCCCAGTCCTGCACCACGCGGTTGGAAGTGATGACGATGGCTCGGCGCAGCTTGTAGCGCTGGTGCACGATGGCCTGCAGGACTTCGGCGGCGTGCTCGCTGATGCGCCTGGCCAGGAACAGGTCATCGAGGATGAGCAAGTCCGGTGCGACCCAGTCCTTGAGCAGCTCGGTGCGCTCTGCGGTGCTGGCCAACGCGTAACGGGCAAACTCGGTATCGGCTTCCAGGTAACGGACGTCATAGCCCTGCAAGGTCGCCTGGTAGGCCACGGCCTTGGCCACATGGCTCTTGCCGGTGCCGGGCTTGCCGATGATCAACGCGTTGGCGCCCTCGCCGATGAACTTCAGCGTGTGCAAATCGAAGCAGGCACTGCGCGGCAGCTTGGGATTGAAACGCCAGTCGAAGTCCGCCAGAGAGAGCCGTTCATCCAGGCCCGAGCGCTTGAAGCGGCGCTCGGTCAGGCGCGAGCGGCGCCGGTCCAGCTCGTCCTGGAGCATGGCGGCGAAGGTCTCCAGGAAGGGCTGCTGGGCGGCCTGGGCCTGCATCACGCGGGTCGACAGGGTCTCGGCGATGCCGGACAGGCGCAGCTCGCGCAGGGCGCGTTCGATCTCGATCATGTTCATGCCCGGCCCCCTTGCTCGGTGGTGGTTGCAGTGGTGCTGCCGGTGGCGGTGGTCGCTGTGACGGCGGCCGCGTGCGCGAACAGATCGGCGTACTCATCGGCGTCGCGGATGAGCTCATGCTGCTGGGTCAGCGTGTGGGAATCACTGGCAGGCGCACCGCTGGAGGCGGTCTCGATGGTCGCCAGTGCCTGGGCAAAGATGGTTTGAGTCAGAGCCAGCACGCGCTTGTAGCTGTAGATCCCTTGCTCCAGGGCCTGCGCGCAGGCCGCATTGATGCAGTGTGCCGGGTAACGCCTGGCCAGACTGACGATGCCCCAGAGCTTGCGCTGGCCCACTCGGCCCTCGATGGCAAAGAGCAACTGGCACAGCCGGCTGGCGTGCTCACCGATCTCGCTGGCCTGTCGCAGGATCAGACGGGTCTCGCGCGAAGGATTGAACACCCGCTCGTCCATGGGCAGCACCACCGTGCCGGGGCGCTCGGCCTTGGCGTGGGTGCGCAGCAAGGCCGCGGTGTTGATGTCACGGATCTCGATGCGCTGGGCGTAGATGCGCACCAACACCTTGGAGCCGATGCTCGCCGGTCGCGCGGCGTAGCTGCTGTGATCCACCCGCACGCAGCTGTCGTCACAGACGGTACGCACCGCCTCGTCGAAATACTGCATGCCCAGCAGCGGCAGGGGCTTGAGGTGAGACCTCTCCTCCTCGAACATGGCTTGTACCTGACGCCGCTCGGTGCCGTGGATGCGCTTGGCCGCCCAGTTCTTCTCCCAGTGCGCCAGGAACTCGTTCTGGGCCTCGATGGACTCAAAGCGCCGGCCCTTCAAAGCCGTGGCCTGCGTGTGGCCAATGGCATGCTCGACCGTGCCCTTGCGGTTGGGGTCCCGTACCCGCGCCGGGTCGGCCACCACGTCGTAGTGCACCAGGGTGGCGGCGTAGACCTTGTTGAGCTCGGGCTCGTACAGGTCGGGTTTGATGACGCCCTCCTTGAGATTGTCCAGCACCACGTACTGCGGGCAGCCTCCAAAGTGGCGAAAGGCCTGCTCGTGCAGCTCGGCCCAGACCTGGTGGCTGGACTTCCAGACCACGCACCGGAAACTGGCACGGGAGTAGCGCAGCGTGGCCACGAACAGACGGGGTTTGCGATACCGGTCGCTGCCGGGCACGCGGGTGGGCGCGCCCTCGCCGTAGTCCACCTGCATCTCCTCCCCAGGCAGGAAGGACAGGCGATCAAACTGCTCGGGCTCCTTGTGGCGCAGCTTTGCACAGAACCGTTTGACGGAGTTGTACTGCCCGGCAAAGCCGTGCTGGTCGACCAGGTCCTGGTAGATGGCCGTGGCGTTGCGTTTGAGCCGCAGCTGGGCTTCGATGAACTCGCGCCAGGGTTCGCACAGGGAGGTGGCCACCGGCACAGGAGCCGGTGGCCAGGGTGGGGGAATTTGCTGGGCCGAGCCGGTGGCCACCCCGGGGGAAATTGACTGCAGTTGCTCCAGCCAGCGCTGGTGGTAGCTCCTGACCGTCTTGCGGTCGATGCCCGTGATGCGGGCGATCTCGCGTTGCGATGTGTTGCGCTCCAGCAGTGTCTCTATGGTGGCGCGTTGGTTGGACTTCAAGACATTCACTCCTTGGCCTTCCCTCGAGGAAGACCGGATCAATGTCCTGCCAACAGGTGCCGACGACGCCGGCGTTTAACCTCTATCCCCGATCAGTTCAGGTGGGGGAGTTTGAGGTGGCCATAGACGGGGGAATTTGGGTGGCCATCAGGGTCGCGGCGAGCGACTTCGCAGTTTTCTATCGATGACTTGGAAGGGAACAACAAGCACGCGGGCGACGCACAATCGTGGTTTCCGGAGGCGAAACTTCGCATCGGTGTTGAAAATTCGATAGGCCAGCGTTTTCGCGCGGAAGACTGTGTTCTTCGGCGTTCGCCGTGCAAACCCCGTCACCGTGCCGCGAGCGCGCCGCAGCTTCGCAGAGCAGGTCCACTTAGGTGGCCATGGAGGTCACATCCATGCGCCAGATCAGGCAAGATTGTTGAATCTTTTGAGAAGCTGCCTAACACACGGCCGCTGATGAGCCGGTTAGACTCCAGTTGTGACTAAACTTTCGTCCACTACACCCACGATTCTGATCGTGGAGCATCGTGGCTGGAGGCTCCAGGCTCGCTGGACCCATTCGATGATGGGGGCCGAAGATGGGTGGATCTGCTATGCCAGCGGGCCAGCCTCATCTCACGAGCTCAATCTCGGGCGCTGGTCGAGTAGCGATGATGCGTTCGACCACGGGCGTGCGTATGTCGACCGCCGGCTCGACGCCGCCGCTCTGAGCGGGCGACGTGCGGATGTCCACCGAAGCCGGTAATCTCAACACGACGTGAACCCAGGTTCTGAAGCCAGTCTATCGGGAGCTCTGAAGCTTAGCTCGGTCGGTCGGTCTCACAGAACCGCAGTTGGGTTAGCTCGCCCACCTGGAGGCACGTAAGCACGTCGGCGCAGGGGTACCGGCCAACCGAGCAAAGCAACCACGCTAGCTACACCCTACACGAAGACGTGGGTGCTGGTTCTAATTCTTCCATGATGGACACTGAACGTACCGACACCTTTAATGACGGTGATTGGAACTGCGAGTGGCTCCGTTTGCTCGGCCTTGCCCGGTCTGCTGGGGATCGGCTGACTCGTCCGCATGCCGCAGTACTCATTGCGCGTGCACAGCGGCGTCGCCGCGGCAGGATTTACCGTCCGGTACCAGTGACGCCGATAGAGCAACGGGCACTTGTTCGGAGCTAAGCGCGGTCCTGCACGTCCGACACCGTGAAGGCGCGTGCTGATCGAGTTGACACAAGAACACCACCTCCTCGGTCTTCGAGGTATTCACCCGGGCCGAGCAGCTTGATGTAGCGCCTAAGTGGAACAACCTGATACGCAAGCCACATCTCGTCTAGGCTTGCGGCCCAATACTCCACGGCCGGTACGCAGGTGCCCCTCAAATCGTAGACACTGAAGTAGCGTCGACGCAGTGATCGATTGTCGGGTTCATGCTGTCAAGTAGATCGTCGTGTCCCGCTGAGCCTGGGCTCGGAGCCTGTTATCGACGCAGCCGTTGCATGATGGATTTCTATGCCTCGACGAGGGTTAGTTCGGCCCTAAAACGTCGACTGTTCGCAACATAGTGCGCGGCATTCTTCATTAGGCTTTCCACTTGCTCCTGCGATAGCTGTTTCACCAGTTTAGCGGGGGTGCCAACCACCATCGAGAAGTCTGGGAACGTTTTGCCCTCGGTGACAAGGGAACCGGCGCCGACCAGGCAACCTCGTCCGAGGCAAGCTCCATTGAGAACGATGGCGCCGATCCCGATGAGGGAACCGTCGCCAACAGTGCAACCGTGCAGCGTGGCTCGGTGCCCCACAGTCACATCATTTCCGACCGTCAAGGGATAGCCAGGGTCCGAGTGAAGGATCGCTCCCTCTTGCACGTTACTCCTGCTCCCGACGAAAATCGGTTCGTTGTCACCGCGAATGATCGCGGTAGGCCAAACGCTAACACCATCCTCCAGCCATACGTCACCCAATACCTCCGCACTCGCAGAGACCCAAGCGTTCGGGTGCTTATTGGGGGTAGATTTGCCAATTCTGTATAGCGCCATGGGAAAGCTCACTTAATCTGAAGTTATTTAGATCTAGTGATGACTCGAGCGGCCATGGCTAGGAATCTAGCCGCCACTGATCATCGATGGTTGGTCGTTAGTGCGCCTGAACACAGCCGAACGCCGAATCGGCCACGAGGGAGCTTCGTATTGGCTGCGCTCAGACTAGCGTATTCAGCAGTTTCGCCATCTCGGATGGGTTGCGCGTGACCGTGAAGCCGCACTCTTCCATGACGGCGAGCTTGGCGTCGGCCGTGTCGGCGCCGCCGGAGATCAGCGCGCCGGCATGGCCCATGCGCTTGCCGGGAGGCGCCGTGACGCCGGCGATGAAGCCGACCACGGGCTTCTTCATGTTGGCCTTGCACCAGCGAGCGGCGTCCGCCTCGTCCGGGCCGCCGATCTCGCCGATCATGATCACGGCGTCGGTGTCCGGATCGTCGTTGAAGGCCTGCATCACGTCGATGTGCTTCAGGCCGTTGATCGGGTCGCCGCCGATGCCGACGGCGCTGGACTGGCCCAGGCCGATCTCGGTCAGCTGCGCGACCGCTTCATAGGTCAGCGTGCCGGAGCGCGAGACCACTCCGATGCGGCCCTTGCGGTGGATGTGGCCGGGCATGATGCCGATCTTGATCTCGTCGGGCGTGATCAGGCCGGGGCAGTTGGGGCCCAGCAGCAGCGTCTTCTTGCCGCCCTTGGCTTCCTTGGCCTTCATGCGGTTGCGCACTTCCAGCATGTCCTTGACCGGGATGCCTTCGGTGATGCAGATCGCCAGGTCCAGGTCGGCCTCGACGGCTTCCCAGATGGCGGCGGCAGCGCCGGCGGGCGGCACGTAGATCACCGACACGGTCGCACCGGTCTGCTGCTTGGCTTCGGCGACGGAGGCGTAGATCGGGATGTCGAAGATCTTCTCGCCGGCCTTCTTCGGGTTCACGCCGGCCACGAAGCAGTTCTTGCCGTTGGCGTATTCCTGGCACTTCTCGGTGTGGAACTGGCCGGTCTTGCCCGTGATGCCCTGGGTGATGACCTTGGTGTCTTTGTTGATGTAGATCGACATGGTGATTCCTTAAGCCTTCACAGCCGCCACGACCTTCTGGGCCGCTTCCGCCATCGTGTCCGCGCTGATGATGGGAAGGCCCGATTCGGCCAGCATCTTCTTGCCCAGTTCCTCGTTGGTGCCCTTCATGCGCACCACCAGCGGCACGGACAGGTTCACCGCCTTGCAGGCCGTGATCACGCCGGTGGCGATGGTGTCGCACTTCATGATGCCGCCGAAGATGTTCACCAGGATCGCCTTGACCTTGGGGTTCTTCAGCATGATCTTGAAGGCTTCGGTGACCTTCTCGGGGGTGGCGCCGCCGCCCACGTCCAGGAAGTTGGCCGGCTCGGCGCCGAACAGCTTGATGGTGTCCATGGTGGCCATGGCCAGGCCTGCGCCGTTGACCAGGCAGCCGATGTTGCCGTCCAGCGAGATGTACGCCAGGTCGAACTTGCTGGCCTCGATCTCGGCCGGGTCTTCTTCGTCCAGGTCACGCAGGGCGACGATGTCCGGGTGGCGGAACAGCGCGTTGGAGTCGAAGTTGAACTTCGCGTCCAGCGCCATGATGTTGCCCTTGCTGTCGCGGTTGAGCGGGTTGATCTCGACCAGCGACGCGTCGGTGTCCATGTAGCAGGTGTACAGCTTCTTGAAGATGTCCACGGCCTGGGCGGTCGAATCGGCCGGGATGCCGATGCCGTCGGCGATTTCCTTGGCCTGCGCGTCGGTGAGACCGGCGATCGGGTCGGCGAAGACCTTGATGATCTTCTCGGGATTGCTGTGCGCCACTTCCTCGATGTCCATGCCGCCTTCGCTGGAGGCGATGAAGGCCACCTGCTGGGTGCCACGGTCGGTCACGGCCGAGACGTAGTATTCCTTCTGGATGTCCGCGCCGTCCTCGATGTACAGGCGGCGGACCTTCTGCCCCTCGGGGCCGGTCTGGTGCGTCTTGAGCTGCATGCCCAGGATCTCGCCGGCCAGGCGCTTGACGTCGTCGATCGACTTGGCGACCTTCACGCCGCCGCCCTTGCCGCGTCCGCCGGCATGGATCTGCGCCTTGACCACCCACACCGGGCCGCCGAGCTTCTGTGCCGCTTCGACCGCCTCCTGGACGGTGAATGCCGCAATGCCGCGGGGGACCGGCACACCGAAATTGCGCAAGATTTCCTTGCCTTGGTACTCGTGAATCTTCATGAACGGGTCTTATGGCGTGACGAACATAGTTGAAAAGGCTGTGGAGGCTCGCACGTGACTGTCTACCTCGCAACCGAAGCACTAGTTACTAGCTTCGGTCTTACCAGGCTTTGCAGGCTTGCAGGCACAGAACACCCCGCCCCGGGGACGCGGAACCCAGGGATGCGGGGAAAGGCTTGTGGCTACTCCAGTTTGATCTTTGCCTGCATTGCAACCGCCTTCCATTTTGCAAGTTCAGCATGGATGAATGCACTGAACGCTTCAGGAGTTCCGCCGGCGATCTGGGCACCTTGTGCACGAAGTTTATCTGCGATATCAGGTGTAGTCAGCGCTCTATTCACTTCAGCATTGATCTTCAGGATGATGTGCTTCGGTGTTGCAGCTGGTGCCATAAATCCGCCCCATGAGACCGCTTCGAACCCTGCCAAGCCCAGCGCCTCTTCCACCGTCGGGACGTCGGCCATCGACGGCAGGCGAGTGCGGCTAGTCACAGCTAGCGCCCTTAGTTTCCCGGAGTGCACGTGCGGAGTCGCAGCTAGCGCGGTCGGCAACGCGGCGGCAATCTGTCTGCTCATCACATCCATGATTGCTGGCGCGTCACCTTTGTACGGGATATGCAGCATGGGAGCACCCAAGGCAGAGAAAAGCAGTTCTCCCGCCAGGTGACTTCCAGACCCGTTACCAGCCGATCCGAACGAGAGCTTGGTATTCGGCCGTTTTGCTGTGACGACGAAATCTCCCAGCGATCGAACAGGGGAGTCTGCAGCCGTGACAACGACCAACGGAACCAATGTTGTAAGGACGATGGGCTGAAAATCCCTCACGGTGTCATATGGCAGCTTTGGATACACCGCATGATTGATACCGTTCGGTCCAAGGTTTGCCATCAGGAGCGTGTACCCGTCCGCTGGCGATTTGGCCACGGCAAGGTTTGCAATCGTTCCGTTAGCACCCGGACGATTCTCGATTACAACGGGTTGTCCCCAAGCCTGTGACAGGTGCCCCCCGATCAATCGTGCGGTAACGTCGGAAGCGCCACCAGGAGGGTATGGAAGAACGATTTTGATTGGCTGGCTTGGCCATTCGGCGGCATGAACGAGAGATGCCCAAATGAATATGGAAGAAGCAAAAAGACGTGTGAAGTAGTTCATTCTCAGCCATAATGGGTTTTGTCTAGATGGTTCCTGCGGCTTTCAGCGCCTGGATGCTTTGCAGTGACAAGCCAAGCTCTTCGGAAAGTATCTCGTCTGTGTGCTCCCCAAGAGAAGGAGCTGCCCTGCGATAGTCAATCTCGGTTCTGGAAAACTTGATTGGATTCGCAATCTGAGGAACCGCAGCACCCCGTGAATGCGGCAGACTGAATACCATCCCGCGCGCGAGAACGTGTTCGTCGTTCAGTGCTTGGGGAATTGTCAGGACTGGCCCGGCGGGAACACCCACTTGTTCGAGCCGCCTTAGCCATTCCTCCGTCACGTCTTTCGCAAAGGCGACATTTAAAATAGCCGAGAGTGCCTCTCTGTTGCTCAAACGAGCGGTATTCGTTTCAAACCGCTCATCATGGGCCATCTCGTTCAATCCGATAACACTGCAGAGCGCCACAAACTGGCGGTCGTTGCCCACTGCCAGGATGAATTCACCGTCGCTCGCGGTGAACGACTGATAGGGAGCGAGGTTCGGATGAGCATTGCCCCACCGCTTTGGATGCTTCCCTGAAACCAGGTAGTTCGACGCCTGATTTGCCAGCCAAGCCACTTGCGTATCAAGAAGACTCATATCGACGTGCTGGCCTTTTCCACTGCTCTTTCGCTCAAGTAGTGCGCTGAGCATCGCTACCGTCGAATACATCCCAGTCATCAGATCCGATATCGGGACGCCGCATTTCTGTGGCCCTCCACCGCGGTCGTCGCTTTCACCAGTGATACTCATCAAACCGCCCATTGCCTGAATCACGAAGTCGTACCCCGCCCGATGCCTGTACGGACCAGACTGCCCAAAACCCGTTATTGAGCAATACACCAAACCAGGGTTGATAGTGTTAAGCGACGAGTAGTCCAACCCATACCGCTGCATGTCCCCGACTTTGTAGTTCTCTATGAAGACGTCAGCCTTTGCTGCTAGCTGGCGGACGATTTCCTGCCCATCCGAGGTACTCACGTCAACGGTGATAGACCGCTTGCCTCGATTTGCGGACAGGAAATAGGCGGCCTCACCGACTGTCCCGCCGTCTTCGCAGTCAAGGAACGGCGGTCCCCACCCTCTTGTGTCATCGCCAGTCACAGGGCGCTCAACTTTGATAACATCTGCGCCCAGATCGGCGAGCAACTGCGTGCTCCAAGGGCCTGCAAGGATGCGACTGAGGTCAACGACCTTGATGCCGGAAAGTGGGCCTGCCATTTTGTTAACTCGGGTCGAAGAGAACACCAGGGTTGAGAATCTGCTTCGGATCAAACGCCTGCTTAGCCGCCTTCAAAGCAGTGCAGAACAGTTCGGGCCGCTCCTTGTCATACCATGGCCTATGGTCCCTTCCGAGTGAGTGGTGGTGAGTCACTGTTCCCCCGGCGTCCACCATGGCTTGCTCGCCAATTCGCTTGATTGCCATGAACTGTTCAGCAAGCCGCGACTTATCCCCATAAGCGAACCAAGTGAAGTATGGTGCAGGACCGTCAGGGTAAATGTGCGTAAAGCGACAGGTTACCGACCCTGGCCGACCGGTGACCTCACGAATGGCTCGATGTGTTTCGGCCTTGACGTGCTCTCGCAAGGCAGCAAAGCGATTCCACGTGACCGCAGTCTCCATGGTTTCACGCATCACACCGCGTGCGATTGCATACTCGCGCAGATAAGGCCCGCGCAGGAACTTGTGTCGCCAACTATTCGCGCCGCTATCGGATATCTCAGCGCTTTTCCCCGCAAGACTGTCAGCGTCCCATCTACCTCCGTGGTCCGCGCAGATCTCGAGAGCGCGACCCATCCAATGGTCTACCGGGTGATCAGCCGATTCGAATCCGAGAACCAGGATGTCGAAGGTTCCGTCGCTCGAACCCGTGTACTCAGCCTCTTCACGTTCAATCAGGCGAGCGTTCGCCGGATTAAGTCCCGACTGTGAAAGAACACGCGTGGCTTCGACCGCTTTGTCATAGCTCCCAAACTTCACTGACGTCATTGCGCGGTATCTCGGACGTTGATGAAGTCGCACCCAAGCTTCCGTGATAATGCCGAGCGCGCCCTCGGATCCCAAGAACATCCGGTCTGGATTTGGGCCTGAGCCGGATACAGGGAATCGCTTAGATTCGATGTTGCCGCTCGGTGTCACTACCCTAAGGCTCTGTATATGATCGTCGATCTGGGTATACGCTGTCGCGAAGTGACCGGCGGCGCGGGTAGCAATCCAACCGCCAAGAGATGAAAACTCCCACGCTTGAAGGAAAAAGCGCAGCGTGAGCCCAGTTGGCTTGAGTTGTTTTTCGAGACTTGGGCCTAGTACTCCTGCCTGTATGCGTGCGGACTGCGAAGCTTTGTCAACTTCAAGCACTTGGTCGAAATGCTTCATGTCGAGCGAAACAGTACCGCGATACCGGTCGTGTTCAGGTGGGTTCACCCCCCCCGTAACACTGGTCCCGCCGCCATAAGGAACTACCGCTAAGTTCCTAGACCCGCACCAGTCGAACAGGTCGACGATGTCTTCTTCACTCTTCGGATAGGCGATTACGTCCGGCGGGTTGTGAAACTCGCCTCGGAGCGACTTCGCGACATCCACCGTGCCCGCTCCGTAAGTATGGTACAGACGGTCATACTTATCTTGGTTGCAGATCGAAGCAAGCGCAGCCGGGATCTTGACTCGCGGCTCCCTGATTCGCACATCTTCCAGTTTAGGGAAGGGTGTGGCATCGAAGTCTTTCACGCCAAGCAGACGGGTCCATGCGCTTTCGAATTCGCGAAGTTCAGCCGTGGACACTTCGTCCCCTTCGTACCCCCAGCCATAAAATTTTCTGCGTTTATCGTTCATGTCATTCCTTGGTTTAATTAACGTTTAAAGATTGCGGTTAATTTGCAGGTCACGGCGGAGCTCTTACGAGACGGGGAGCCGGTGCAAACGCTTCGAACCTGGAATCCAATTGTTCGACCCGCTCACGAAAAACCGCTTCTCTCAATAAAGAGTGAGTCACGGAAGCAGCTTGACGACCAGCATCTCCGACCTCTTGAAGCGCCGCCGTATCTCCCGCAGCCCTAGACACCTGCGACCGCAACCGCTTTGGTGACCAGATATGCGTCCATGGCTTCGGTTCCCCCCTCAGAGCCATAGCCAGACTCCTTGACTCCACCAAAGGGCATTTCTGCAGGGGCTGCTGCGGGCTGATTGATCCATAGCATTCCCACTTCTAACTGCCGTGACAGCCTGTGCACAGTCTTAATAGACTTTGTGAATGCATAACCCGCAAGGCCAAAGGGAAGCCTGTTCGCTTCGGCGATTGCCTCTTCAAGCGTGTCGAATCCACGGATCGCTGCTATAGGGCCAAACGGCTCCTCGTTGAATAAGTTTGCGGTCAGTGGAACGTTGGTTAGCACTGTGGGGGCGAAGAAGTTTCCGACGTCGCCGAGGCGTTGGCCACCGGTTGCGCATGTAGCACCCTTCCCTTGCGCGTCCTCAACAAACCGCTTCATGGCAGCAAGCCGGCGGTGGTTAGCTAGTGGGCCCATGGTTGTGCCGGAAGCGAGACCATCGCCTAGCTTCAGGTGCTCCGCCTGGGCAATCATCAAGTCGGAGAACTCTTCCAGCACGCTTCGGTGCACAAGGAAGCGTGTTGGAGAAATGCACACCTGCCCAGCGTTGCGGAACTTCGCTGTACCGGCCGCCCGGGCTGCGAGTTCAACGTCTGCATCTTCTGAGACGATCACGGGAGCGTGACCTCCAAGTTCCATGGTGACGCGCTTCATGTGGCGGCCAGCTAGCTCAGCGAGGTGCTTGCCGACTGGAGTAGACCCCGTGAACGTCACCTTCCGCACCACCGGACTGGCAATAAGATAGCTTGAGATTTCAGCCGGATTGCCGAAAACGAGACCGACTGTTCCCGGGGGCACGCCCGCATCGACGAATGTCCGTAGCAGTGCAGCTGGCGCGGCCGGTGTTTCTTCAGGAGCCTTCACTAAGATTGAACAGCCAGTGGCGAGAGCGGCGCCCAACTTCCGAGCAATCTGGTTGACGGGAAAGTTCCACGGAGTGAACGCCGCTACTGGCCCGACGGGCTCTTTTAGCACCAGCTGCTGAGATTCGAGACTGCGTGACGGTATGATTCGCCCATAAACGCGACGAGCTTCGTCCGCGAACCACTCGATGATGTCCGCACCTGCCAGGACCTCGGTGCGCGCTTCTGCGATTGGCTTACCTTGCTCTTGAGTTAGCAACTGCGCGATGTCTTCCGCCCGTTCACGTAACAGCGCCGCTGCGCTCCGCATAACGATGGATCGCTCATGAGCGGATCTCTGCTTCCATTGGTCGAAGCCGCGTTGCGCGGACGATAGTGCTTCGTCTAGATCGGAGATTGTTGCGTACGCAACCTTCCCAATCACTGTCCCGGTGGCAGGACTTATGACGTCCAGTTTCTTTCCACCAGCGCCCTCACGCCACTCGCCGTTGATGAGCAAGCGAGTGTCAACATAGCTCGGAACCGTCGAACTCATGGTTTTACGAAGGAATTGGTTTTGATCACTCGAGCGAAAACCCGGGCACTGACATGACGCTTTTAATGCGCTTACTGACGCCACTTAAATAAGCGTCCAGCTCTGCGGGCTCCATGGTGCTGGGATCCATTGCAGCATTCAGAAACCGTGTCCTGATTTCGGGGCGCTTCAGGACCGTGTCGACGTCCTTGTGAATCTTCGATCGCACGTTGTCGGGCAAATTTGCGGGACCATACAGTGCGATGAACCCTGTCCAATCAAAGTCGACCCCTTGCTCCCTAAGCGTCGGCACGTCGGGCAGCGTAGCCGAGCGAGTGGGGGTGGTGACAGCTAGGGCTTTCGCTTTTCCACCCTTCAACAGCCCGACAACTGGACCAGCGTCAATCACCAACATCTGGACGTCACCCGCCAGCAATGCTGGAACACTCTGTCCGGCAGACTTGTAGCCGACAGGGAACATCTTGATCCCGACAGCGTCGCTAAACAGTTGGGTCGAAACTCGCATCCCGGGATTGCCCCAACCGTAGTTCAAACCAGATTTCGTCTGTTTCGCCGCCGCGATGAGATCACGCACATTGTTCAAAGGCGAACTAGCGTTCACGGTGTAAACCAACGGCGTTGAAGCAAGGCCAGCAAGCGCTGTCAATTCCTTCGCCGGGTCGATCGCACTGTTGGGCCGCCAAGCTGCGTCGATCATCATCGTCGTAGGAGGCATGACAAGGAGAGTGTGGCCGTCTGGCGCTGATCGAGCGACCTGCGTGCTTGCGATCGCACCGTTCGCGCCGGGCTTATTCTCGACCACCACGGGCTGGCCCCACATCTTGCTCAGTTCCTCCGAGATGATGCGCGCGGCTATATCGTTCCCGCCTCCCGGACCATACCCAACCAGTATTTTCACTGGCCCCTGAGGAAATGCCCGTGCTTGACTCCACGCTGCATCAACGAGCGACACTGCTAGCAGTGTCGCGCACAGCACTCGCCGAGATACCTTTGCCTGATTCATAACTGTTTCTCCTGTGGTTAGCTCTTCACGTAAATCCGTTTTTTTGGACGGCCTTCGATTCGTGCAGCGGGAGTGCCGCTCCTAAAAGTTGTTCCAATGCTCTCGTATTACTGGGACATACAGGCGCGCTTGTCTCAAGGCGCCCCAACTCAGGACGCCGCAGAGAGCGCCATCCTCATAGAAGCCAAGAACGAAGGTGGGAGAATCGAGGGCGCCATACAGCACTCGCACATCCAAGCTGTTTGAGGCCACTCCGAACATCTGAAGTTTGCTTTCGTACTGATCCGACCAGAAGAACGGCATTGGCGCATAAGGCACATGCCCGCCGAGCATGTTCGTCGCGACTGCTAACGCTTGTTCGGCAGCATTGGTCCGATGCTCGATGCGCATACGCCGGCCATACCCCGGGTGGAACCACTCCGCAACGTCTCCAGCGGCATAGATTCCGCCGCTCGAACGACAGCACTCATCGCACTGAACACCGTTGCCCAATTGCAGGCGGCTGCTCTTAAGCCAATCCACATTCGGAGTTGCGCCAATGGCCACCACCACTTCGTCGCATTCGACAGTGGTCCCATCGCTGAGGCGGAGTGCGCTGATGCGCGCCCCCGGTTCTGACCTGACCGCCGCTTCTACGCTGACGGCCATGCGCATATCTACGCCGCGAGCTCTGTGCAGCTGAGTGAGCAATTTCCCTACGGCAGGACCTAGCCTCGGCTCGAGCGGATTCGCCGCCGAGTCAATAAGCGAAACGGCCAAGCCTGAAGTACGCGCGGTAGCAGCGAGCTCAGTTCCTACGAATCCCGCGCCAATGACTGCGAGCCGAGTGTCCTTCGACTCGAACACCTTCCGCAGTTTCAATGCGTCATGGATCGTTCGCACACTGTGCACATTCGGAGAAGAGGAAAGCCCCGGGATGGCCCTTGCCGAGGATCCCGTCGCTATGATCAGTCCGTCAAACGTCAGGTGCTCGCCGTCGTCGAGTCGAAGAGTACGTCTGTCGACGTCTAGGGCCGCAGCGCGTCTTCCGAGCATGAGCTCGATGCCCAGCCTGTCGTATTCGGCAGCATCGAACAGTTGCAATCGCTCAGGCTCCCATTGACCTAGCAGTGCCTGCTTTGAAAGAGGCGGCCGATCGTACGGAAGGTCAGGCTCCTCTCCAACTAGGACAAGCGCGCCGCTGTATCCCGCGGAGCGCAGAGCATGCGCGGCACCAGCTCCTGCAGCTGATGCCCCCACAACTACGATGCGCTCTAGTTCTGTCACTGCAGATCCTCGTCGACTCTGATCGCGAGTGCGGGACAAATTTGCGCCGACCGACGCACATTGGCGTGCTGCTCCGCTGGTGGGTATGCGTGTAGCAGAACCACGATGCCGTCTTCGTCCCGCTGATCGAACACGGCGGGCGCGTTCATTACGCATTGCCCTGAACCACAGCACTTTTCAGGATAGATCGTTACCTTCAACTCTGCCTCCTACTGTTAAAGCCTTCTTACCAGGCGACCGGGAGCGCCTTCACCCCGTACATGAGCGAGTCAGTTTTGAACTCGAGTTCTTCGAAGGGGACCGCGAGGCGCAACTTGGGCATGCGCTGTAGCAGCGCCTCGAAAAGGACGTGCATCTCCATCCTTGCTAACGGCTGGCCGATGCATTGATGGATTCCATACCCGAAGGAGACCTGATGCCGCGCCTCGCGATGGATGTCAAAGTGCTCAGGCGCCGAGAAGGCCCCCTCGTCCCGATTGGCCGCCACGCTTAGCACGATGACTGCTTCGCCCGCACGAATTAGCTGTCCCCCAACTGGGACGTCCTGAAGCGCAACGCGCCGCTTACCCGAATGAGTCACGTCAACGAAACGCAGCATTTCTTCGATCGCCTGCGGCACCAAGGAGGGGTTCTGGCGCAATTCCTCCCAGACGGACGGTCGCTGCAGCAGCAGCAGCACCCCCATGGCGGTCGTGTTAGCGGTCGTTTCGTGCCCGGCGATGAGAAGAAGACGCGCGAGCGATACGACCTGGTCCTCTGTCAGCTCCCCCTTATTCACATAGTTCACTACGAGGCGGCTGAGAATGTCCTCTTTCGGTTCCCGTACCTTATGGCGTACAAGCTGACGAAGGTACTTCTCGCAGAGAGCCTCGTTCGCGGCGACGGCTTCCTCCAAGCTCGCTGTGCTTGAGGTAAGGATCAGCGCTTGAGCTTGGAAGAAATCATGATCCTCGTACGGTACTCCGAGCAGTTCGCAAATCGCATAGGCGGGCGTGGATAGCGTCAGCCCCTCGACCAAGTCAGCCGGCTGCTCCTGCAGCATCAGTTTGTCAATTAGCAGGTTGACAATTTCCCTGACTTTGGGGCGAAAGGCTTCCACGCGTTTGATGGAGAACTCCCCTGTGAGCATTCGGCGCTGCGTGGTGTGATCCGGCGGATCCATAGTGATGAAGGTACGGTTTTTACCGCGGGCTACCTTCATTGCCGCACTGACCGTTGGGTAGCCAGGCAGCCTGATGTCCGAGCTGAAGCGTGGATCACTTAGCACCGCGCGAACGTCCTCGTAACGCGTGATTAACCAGGCTTCCTTACCGTCCCAGAGTCTCACTTTGCCCAGGATGTTCGCCTTGCGAAGTTCCGTGTAAACGGGCGGCGGGCTCATGGGATCGTTACGAGGCGGCGGGAAACTCGGCAGCGTACGTTGTAGCTCCGCCAGGCGGGCCAAGTGGGGGCAGACACCGGGTGCGAGGTGATCTGCACTATTCGAGACATTCATTTCACTATCCCCTTCGAACGATGGAGAGATATTAGGATGCCTAACTAACGTGCGAAATAGGGTTTACCCCTAGTTGGTGACGGCGGTGGAGACGGCGACGGTCACCGATACACTCCGCTCAAGCGTTCGGCCTGGCTCATTGGTAAGCAACGTTCAGCGCTTTGCCATATCGTTGAATTGGCCGAACCAGACGCCCAAGCCTCCAATGGACTTGTGCACCGAACTACTACTAACCACAGCCCTGCTGGTCACCTTTGACTAAACCCTTAAAGCCGAGCAAGCGCCGAGAGATCGCAGATCAGCTGCGTCCTCGACTGATGCGTGTAAGCGTCGCGATGCGGCGAGAAATGAGATCTGCGCCCGTCACCGTCGCCCAGAGTGCAGTGATGAGCGCCTTGTTGATTGCCGAAGCCATGCGCGTCAGCGATTTGGCGCGGAACGAAGGCGTAACTTTGCCTACCATGACGCAGATCGTTGGACGCATGGAGGCCGCGGGATGGGTGTCACGGACTGCGCCCTCCGGCACCTACAACAATCTGATTCGAATAACACCAGAAGGAGCAGCGTTAGCGGAACAGCTCGCAAGCCAGCGCAACGAAGCACTGGCGGAACGCATGGCGGGACTCGATAGCAACGAGTTGGACTTACTGGAAAAGGTAGTCTCGGTTCTGGACAGGATGTTTCCGCAGGAGCCTTGGCGCGACTCTTGACGCTTGACGCTTGCCTCTTTGGTCGTGAAGGCTTACGCAAGCAAGTTCCGGGGCGCAGCAGCGAGTGACGCAAGTGCCTGCGAAGCAGACGCCCCTCAGAGCCCTGGGCGCGCAGTGTTCAGCGACATCTTTGCGGCGCCCCGTCTCCGTCACATCAAATGCTTCTTTCTCTTACCTCACCACCCCGTTGCTCGCGCCGCGCCAGCAGGGGGATGCGTAGTTAATTCCCGGCCACCCGACTCACGTATGAGGTCAGCGGCCTTTTCAGCCATGGCGAGTATCGGTAGGTTAGTGTTGCCGCTGATCACCGTCGGCATAATTGACCCGTCCACGACGCGTAACTTGCTGATCCCCCGAACCCGCAGCTGCGCATCGACGACATCCGCTCACATAGCTGTTTTTCGATGTAGAAGCATTCGGGCGCTTTTATGTCCTCCATGTTGGTGCCGCAGAGTGGGCTCATGCGCCGCGATGATCTACACTACCTTCTCGGGTCGCGCTCCGCTACTTCGATGTCGAACACGTCTATGCCGGCGAACTTCGTGAACGGCAGCCTTTGCCCTCCATCACCGGTTTGCCGGTCATGCGGCCAATATCGCTGAGGCAGCACTGTGCGGTGCGGCAGCACTGTGCGGTGCGGCAGCACTGTGCGGTGCGGCAGCACTGTGCGGTGCGGCGGGATGAGTTGGTAGTGCGCGTTTGGTCAAAACTGTTTCGCCAATCCGGCCGATCCACCCGCAGTCAAGATCCCTACGCTCGGCTTCGAAGGAGACAACAAGATGGATCGGCTTCATGCGATGGAGGTGTTCGTACGGGTGGTGGAGACCGGAAGCTTCTCCAAGACCGCCGCAGAGTTTGGGATCACTCAGCCGACGGTTACGAAGCAGGTGGCCGCTATCGAGTCCCGGCTGAAGGTGCGCCTTCTGAATCGGAATACACGTGGAATCAGCCTTACAGAGGTGGGGGCCCTCTACTACGACAAGTGCCGCTCAATCGTCAAAGCCACTGAGGATGCCGACGGCATCGCACGCATCCGGCAGTCCGAGGCACAGGGTTTGCTGCGCATCGGATGCTCCGTCGGCTTCGGCCGTCGGGTTATCGTGCCCCTCGTGCTTGACTTCATGGCCCAGCACCCGAACCTGCAAGTTGATCTGAGCTTCGAGGACCGCTACGTAGACTTAGTGGCGCAAGGCATCGACGTGGCGGTCCGATTGGGGAAGTTGGCCGATTCAGCGCTGGGTGCGAGGTTCCTGGGGACCAACCCCTGGGTGATGGTGGCCTCCAGGACCTATCTAGAGCGACATGGATCGCCCAAGCGGGCCAGCGAACTCTCGGAACACGCTACGTTGATCTACAGCAGTGTGCAAGGCAGTGACGTGTGGCGTGTGCTATCGGCGTACGGCGAACCTGAGACGGTACCAGTCACCGGGAGACTGAGATCGAACAACTTGTCGTCCGTCCTTGCTGCTGCCAAGGCCGGCATGGGGATAGCGGCGCTGCCCTGCTACGTTGCATCTGGGTCGCTGGGCGACGACTCTGTTGTTCGGGTGCTTGACGAGTACACCTTGCCGGAGCAGGAAATCCACGCGGTTTTCCCCTCGCCAAAACTCGTGTCCGCCAAGGTTCTGACCTTCATTGCGTACCTTCAGGGGCGCTTCGATGAGCGTTGGTGGGACAAGCCTACCAACCGCTTTTGAGGCGCGTCGAATCGGCAACCCGGGTGAGCCGTAGTGCCATTCGCTCTGGCGCAGTACCGCCGAAGTCTCCGGCCACCTCTCTTCATTCCGTTCGTGAATAAATCATAGTCTCCGCACTGCGGTTTACACCTGTTCGCCGCCACGGAAGAATCGAGGCAAATCCACTAGGAGCGACAGATGGCGAAGATGAAGGCGGCGATGGCCGCGGTGCTGGTGATGGAGAAAGAAGGTGTGAGCCAGGCCTTTGGGGTGCCCGGGGCGGCAATCAATCCGCTGTATGCACAGCTTAGAGAGCGTCAAACGATCTCACATATCCTGGCTCGGCACGTTGAGGGTGCTTCGCACATGGCGGAGGGGTACACCCGGGCGAAGGCCGGGAACATCGGCGTTTGTATCGGCACGTCCGGGCCGGCCGGAACCGACATGATTACCGGCCTCTACTCGGCAAGTGCAGACTCCATTCCCATCTTGTGCATCACAGGCCAGGCGCCCCGAGCTAGGCTCCATAAGGAAGACTTCCAAGCGGTAGACATCACGTCCATTGCCAAGCCCGTGACCAAGTGGGCTACAACAGTCCTCGAGCCGGCCCAAGTGCCCAGAGCGTTTCAGCAGGCGTTTCACCTCATGCGATCTGGCCGTCCGGGCCCCGTCCTTATCGATCTTCCGATCGACGTCCAGATGGCAGAAATCGAGTTCGATATTGAAACGTACGAACCACTGGCCGTCTACAAGCCGACCGCATCGCGCAACCAGGCCGAGAAGATCCTGGACATGCTCTCATCCGCAGAGCGACCATTGATCGTGGCGGGTGGCGGAGTGATCAACGCTGATGCCTCGGAACTCCTGCAGGAGTTCGCTGAACTCACCGGCATCCCAGTGATCCCCACCTTGATGGCATGGGGCTGCATCCCCGACGATCATCCGCTGATGGCGGGTATGTGCGGACTTCAGACGAGTCATCGCTACGGTAACGCGAACCTGCTCGCCTCTGACATGGTCCTGGGGATCGGCAACCGCTGGGCTAACCGGCACACCGGTTCGCCAGAGATCTACTGCAAAGGTCGCCAGTTCATCCACGTCGATATCGAGCCGACGCAAATCGGACGCGTATTTGCGCCTGATTACGGAGTCGTCTCGGACGCCAGAGCGCTATTGGAACTGCTCGTCACGATGGCCAAGGAGAAAAAAGCAGCCGGGTCCCTCGGTGACTGGTCCGCATGGGCGGATAGCTGCTTGGCACGCAAGTCCGACGTGGCCTACCAGCGTAAGACCAACTTCGATTCTGTGCCTATGAAGCCTCAGCGCGTTTATCAATGCATGAACAATGCGTTTGGGCGTGACGTGACCTACGTTTCCACCATAGGGCTGTCTCAGATCGCGGGTGCTCAGTTCCTGCACGTGTACGGGCCACGTCGGTGGATCAACTGCGGCCAAGCTGGACCCCTCGGCTGGACAGGTCCAGCGGCCCTCGGCGTTCGAGTCGCCGACCCCACGCGCAAGATCGTCGCGTTGTCTGGCGACTACGACTTTCAGTTCATGCTGGAGGAACTCGCTGTTGGAGCACAGTTCAAGCTGCCGTACATCCACATGGTAGTGAACAACAGCTACTTAGGGCTGATTCGCCAAGCGCAGCGGGGATTCAGCATGGACTACTGCGTGCAGTTGTCCTTCGACAACATCAATACCCCCAAGGATGAGCCAGTAAGCAGCTACGGCGTCGACCATGTAAAGGTCGCCGAGGCACTTGGCTGCAAGGCAGTGCGCGTGCACCGGCAGGAGGAATTGCAGTCTGCAATCAAGCAGGCCGAAGCGTGGATGGCGGAGTTTCGGGTTCCGGTCGTCATCGAGGTGGTCTTGGAGAAGGTCACCAACATCGCCATGGGTACAGAGATCGACAACATCATGGAGTTCGAGGATTTGGCGAGCTCGAAAGCGGACGCTCCGTCCACCGTCGCACTCCTAGACTGACCGAGGTATCACCATGCCCAAATTCGCAGCCAACCTGTCGATGCTCTTTACCGAAAGTCCGTTTCTGGAACGCTTCGAGCGCGCCGCCGCCGCGGGGTTCAAGGCGGTGGAGTTCCTTTTCCCGTATGAGTACCGGGTGGATGTGCTGCAGCAGCAGCTAGAAGCCAATGGCTTGGAACTTGTCTTGCATAACCTGCCTGCAGGCATGTGGGATAGCGGGGAGCGTGGCATCGCTTGCCACCCAGACCGCACCAGTGAATTCCGCAACGGCGTTGATCTCGCCATCCGCTATGCCCACGGCCTTGGAGTCGGCCAGTTGAACTGCCTTGCTGGGAAGCTGCCGCAGGCGGTCTCGCTGGACACCGCAGCCGAGACTTTTGTCCGCAACCTGGAATACGCGGCAAAGCAACTCAAGACTGCGGGACTGCGGCTTCTCATTGAGCCTATCAATACCTTCGACATCCCGGGCTTCTTCCTGAACAGAACGGACCAGGCTCTAGGAATCATCGACCAAGTGGGTGCTGACAACCTCTTCGTTCAGTACGACATCTATCACGCGCAACGCATGGAAGGAGATCTGTCCGGTACCTTGAGCCGGCACCTTCCCCGCATCGGCCACGTTCAACTTGCTGACAACCCGGGCCGCCACGAGCCGGGGACTGGCGAGATCAACTTCCCCCACCTCTTCAGGCACCTCGACCAGATCGGCTACGCCGGTTGGATCGGGTGTGAGTACAAGCCCGCAGCCGACACCCTTGCGGGATTGGGTTGGCGCACATCGCTCGTTTAAGGAGACTCAAGATGGACACTGCAAAACAAAAGATCGGCTTCATCGGCCTTGGCATCATGGGCACGCCCATGTGCCTGAACCTGCTCAAAGCTGGGCACCAGCTCTTTGTTCATACCAAAGGCAAGTTGCCGGAGGCGATCGGCACCAGCCGTGCCACCATCTGCACCTCACAAAAGGGCGTTGCGGAACGCGCGGATGTCATCATCATCATGGTTCCGGACACGCCCGATGTTGAGGATGTTCTGTTCTCCGAGAACGGTGTGGCGGCAGGTCTGAGCAAGGGTAAGACCGTGGTGGACATGAGTTCCATCTCCCCGACCGCAACCAAGGTGTTTGCTACAAGAGTGAACAATTTGGGCTGCGACTATCTAGATGCTCCGGTGTCCGGAGGCGAAGTCGGGGCGAAGAATGCGACCCTCTCGATCATGGTGGGAGGTGACGAAGCCGTGTTCGCTCGCGTGCGACCGCTACTGGATGTCCTGGGCAAGAACATCAATCTGGTGGGAGGCAACGGCGACGGCCAAACTGCAAAAGTAGCTAACCAGATCATTGTCGCCTTGAACATCGAAGCTGTCTCCGAAGCTCTTCTCTTCGCTGCCAAGGCGGGAGCCGATCCCGCTCGGGTGCGGCAGGCGCTACTGGGAGGTTTCGCCTCCTCCAAAGTGCTCGAGGTGCATGGGGAACGGATGATCAAGCGCACGTTCGATCCTGGCTTTCGTATTGAGCTCCATCAGAAAGACCTCAATCTTGCTCTAGCAACCGCACGGGAGATGGGCATGGCGCTACCGGCCACTGCGGCTGCGCAGCAGCTGTTCAGCGCCTGCATCGCGCATGGCGGCGCTGGCTGGGATCACTCTGCCATGGTACGTGCGCTCGAGAAGCTTGCAAACTTCGAGGTAACTAAGCAGTCATGAAGCATTTGTTGCGGCAATTGCTTGACGCGGCGGTCGCGTCGGCGCAGCCGGGACTCGTCGTCCCCAAGCATTTGCCACAGGCTGGCGCCGGTCGCACCATCGTTGTTGGTGCGGGAAAAGCGTCTGCCGAAATGGCCAAAGCGGTCGAGAAGCACTGGTCAGGATCCTTGGAAGGAATGGTGGTCACTCGGTACGGGCACGGCAGCTCATGCCATCGGATCGAGATCGTCGAGGCCGCCCATCCGGTCCCTGATGAGGCTGGGCAGCGTGCGGCAGTACGCATGCTGAAACTGGTGGCCAACCTCTCGCGACATGACCTCGTGATCTGTCTCATCTCTGGGGGTGGCTCAGCCCTGCTACCGCTCCCGTTAGGCGCTGTGACACTCCAGGACAAGCAGCAGCTTAGCCGGTCCTTACTTGCGTCCGGCGCAAGCATCAGCGAGATGAACTGCATCAGGCGCCACCTATCAGCTATCAAGGGTGGCCGCTTAGCCGCAGCCTGCCATCCAGCGCGAGTGGTGTCTCTGATCATTTCCGACGTTCCCGGGGACAATCTCATGGACATCGCTTCTGGCCCCACCGCGGGTGACACCACAACCTGTGCAGACGCGCTGGAAATCCTTGCGCGTTACGGAATCGTGCCGCCGGGGTCTGTGAAGGAAATCCTGGAGAGCGCTGCCGGCGAGTCGGTCAAACCCGACGATCCGCGGCTGGAGCGATGCGAGAACATCCTTATCGCGACGCCTCAACGCGCGCTAGAAGCGGCAGCGGAAGTGGCCAGGCGCGCCGGGATTTTGCCCATCATCCTCAGTGACTCCATCGAGGGCGAGTCGCGGGAGGTAGCCAAGGTGCTGGCGGCAATCGCCAGGCAGGTCGCCGATCACGGAAAGCCGTTCCCCCGGCCTTGCGTACTGCTCTCCGGCGGCGAAACGACCGTGTCGATCAAGGGCCCAGGGCACGGAGGCCGGAACGTCGAGTTCCTGCTTTCACTTTGTCTTGCACTAAGAGGGCACAGGTCTGTCCATGCCCTGGCCGCCGACACCGACGGCGTGGATGGCAGCCGGGAGACCGCGGGCGCGTACATCTCCCCAAGAACGCTTGAAATCGCGGCACGGCTCGGTCTCAACGCCCAGCAAGAACTAGACCGCAACAACGCTCATGTCTTTTTTGAGCGGGTGGGAGCCAGCATTGTGACCGGGCCAACACTCACAAACGTGAACGACTTTCGAGCCGTCCTGATCAGCGAAACCGGAGATTGTGATGCGCAGACATAGAAACGCGAAAATCGTCGCTACCTTGGGACCCGCGAGTTCCGATGCCCAAGTGGTCGAGGAGCTTTTTTCTGCTGGAGTCGACGTATTTCGACTCAACTTCAGTCATGGCACCGCCGCCGACCACGCGCAGCGGGTGCAGATCCTCAGGCAGCTGGAGGAGGACTTCGATCGGCCAATCGGAATCTTGGCTGACCTTCAAGGGCCGAAGCTTAGGATCGGAACCTTCGAGAACGGGGCCGTCGTGCTGGTGGAGGGCAGCACGTTTCGCTTCGATCTTGACGAGAACGGCGGCAGCAAGGACCGCGTGTGCCTTCCGCACCCAGAGATTTTTGCGGCCTTGGTGCCAGGGGCGGAGCTGCTTCTGGACGACGGGAAGCTGCGTGTGAGAGTCCTCGAGTGTGGAAGTGACTTCGCGTTAACCACGATCGTCGTCGGGGGCGTTCTGTCTAACCGCAAGGGCGTCAACGTCCCAGGTGTCGTGCTCCCGATCAGCTCTCTCACCAAAAAAGATAGGCGTGACCTCGATATAGCACTCGAACTCGGCGTGGATTGGGTCGCCTTGTCGTTTGTACAACGTCCCGAGGACGTGGCCGAAGCCCGGGCGCTGATCGGTACTCGCGCTGCCATCATCAGCAAGCTGGAAAAGCCCGCCGCATTGGACCGGCTGTCGGAGATCATCGACTTGTCCGATGCGGTGATGATCGCGAGAGGAGACCTTGGGGTCGAGCTTCCAGCTCAAAAAGTTCCAGCCATCCAGAAGCACATCGTCCGGATGTGCCGTCAGCGAGGCAAGCCCGTCATCGTCGCGACGCAGATGCTGGAGTCTATGATCGAGTCACCGGTCCCCACCCGTGCTGAAGCCTCAGATGTGGCTGCAGCGATCTACGAAGGCGCTGATGCGGTCATGCTGTCGGCCGAGTCGGCCGCTGGCAAGCATCCGGCTGCCGCAGCGTCCATCATGCACAAGATCATCCAAGAAACCGAAAAGGACCCCTTTTATCGGCAGGTGATCGATGCGTCTCACGGCGCCTCAGCGAAGGGAAGTACTGTCGCTGAAGTCGTGTGCTGTGCGACTCGGCGAGCGGTGTCTTTGCTGGAGGCGGCGGCGGTGGTTTGCTACACCAGCTCGGGCAAGACCGCGTTGCGGGCGGCGCGGGAGAGGCCCGAAGCGCCCATCTTGGGATTGACTCCGAGCCTGCACGCAGCACGACAAATGGCTCTAGTGTGGGGGGTTCATGCCGTAAAGATCGCGGATGTAGATGATGTGGTGTTGAATCACAACCAAAATTGAGCCAGTTTCCGAGGTTTACACGCTGAAAACTGAGCCACGTTGAGGGCTACCCTGCTGATTTTTTGGGCAGGGTGGTCTGGAGTGATCAACGTGAGTACATTGAGCAAATTGCGCCGTCTTGTTTTGAGGGACGGCATATCCATACGCGAGGCCAGTAATCGACTGGGGATTTCGCGCAACACGGCCAAGAAATGGCTGGAGCAGCCAGAGATGACCGAACCCCGTTATTCCAAACGGGCGTCAGGGCCAGGCATATTGGGTCCCTATGAGGAGGTGCTTGCGCAGTGGCTGAAGTCAGACAGCCACCGCAACAAACGTGAGCGCCGAGGCACCAAAGCGCTGTTTGAGGGGCTGAGGGCGCTGGGTTATCCGGGCAGCCGAGGGCCGGTTTACACCTTTGCCCTGCGCTGGCGCAAAGAGCTGGATTTGGCGGCCAAGGGCCAGGGTTATGTGCCCATGCACTTTGACATGGGCGAAGCCTTCCAGTTTGACTGGAGCACTGAATACGCGGTCATTGGTGGTTTGCGCAGGCGTTTGGACCTGGCCCACACCAAGCTGGCGGCCAGCCGGGCGTTTGTGCTGTCGGCCTATTACAACCAGGCGCACGAGATGCTGTTCGAGGCACACGCCCAGGCCTTTGCCGTGTTTGGAGGCGTGACCAAGCGCGGGATCTACGACAACATGAAGACGGCGGTGGACAAGGTGGGCGAAGGCAAGAAGCGCATCGTCAACGCCCGCTTTGAAACGATGACGGGCCACTACCTGTTTGATCCTGAGTTCTGCAACCGGGCATCGG
>Ga0222712_10001568_pt1 | contig 27804 bp, 52 predicted proteins | sample C33_657DmetaG_FD_165043 | JGI IMG/M metagenome (GOLD analysis project Ga0222712, IMG submission 165043) | Estuarine water microbial communities from San Francisco Bay, California, United States - C33_657D | ecosystem: Environmental > Aquatic > Marine > Unclassified | place: USA: California... | reverse complement strand
TGAAAAGTCATGACTTTTCAACTTAACGGCAACCTCTGAAAGCGATAAGGTGAATTCCATGAACGCAACCGAGTTCTCCGAGCATGTGCTTGACCGAGCCGCAGAGTGGGTTAGCGTGAACTATCCGCTAGCAGAGGGCGCCGAATGGGATCGCCTCGTGGTGACCGCAGCCGAGGAAATTGCTGCGATTGATGAGCAAGCAGACCTCGATGGCTGGTGAAAAACATGGTTATTGCCTAGGGTCTCTATGTTTTGCGAGAAGTAGGCGATCCGTTTTACCTGCGGGTCTTTTTGAAAAATAGTTCTTGACAAAGAAAATAATTATAACATGGATAGCGAACTTTGGAAAAAAGAAACCAACATTTGGCTTGATAGTGTCGTTTCAAACGATGCTATTGCTGCCATTTCTGATCTCATCAAACAAGATTGGTCAAAAGCCAATCTAAAAAAGAATCAAATTTTGATTTGTGCGATTCTCAAAAATTCTTGTCTGAAAGCATTTGAAAAATCGCATCCTGCAGGAATTCAAGAAAATTTGCGCCGCCGAACGCTTGGGAAGTTGGGCATTTTTGCAGCACAAGCTTTTTTTGAATTGTCAAACGAAGAAAATGAGGATGAGCAGGTTTATATCATTCAAGATATGAATCTTCGCGCATTTAACTCTGGACTACAGAAAGTTTAATTAAAAAGCTCAGGTCCTCAAAGCCTGAGCTTTTTTCTTAGTGCAACTTTGAAATGAAAAAAAGAAAGCAAATTTCTCTACAAAAAAGGTAATATTAATTTGCGAATTTGTGTTCATTTTTATCGAGTATTTCTTTGGACAAGTCGCAAGAAACAAGAAGGAAAAAATTATTCCAACAATGGAATATTCTTTAATGGATTTGAATTTTGGGAGTATGAAATAGATGAAAAGTGAATCAAAAGAAGAAATGTGGCATATTTTTTACGAATGTCACAAATGCGGCGAGTCTTATGTCTCTTATTCAAACACAACACCTTTTGAAGTCAACATGATTCCAGAAGGAAAAAAGAATTTTTGGGTATTTGAATGTGCAGAATCATGCAAAACTACTGAGGATAAAAAATGAACACCAAGAAAAAAGTCACTAAATATCGCGTCCACTATCTTGAATCTGAATCTGGTTGGGGATCTTCCAATTGGCATGTTGATTATGACACAAAAGAAATTGCAATGAAGCATTGGCAAGAATCTCAGGTAAAACCGGGTCCTGTTCCAAATTACTACATCATTGCTCAAGGAAATATTGAAGAAGTTAAAGTCGAAGAGGATGCGCAAAAATGACTTATCGAGATGATTTTGAAAGTCGTTTAAACAATCTCGAAAGAAAAGTCGAAAGTCTAGAAAAAAACAAAGAACAGACAATTGAATTTCCAGAGATCCCTCCCATTCCGCCCTTGCCGTCAATACCTGATCTTTTTTCCCTTTATGATTCGTCCAAAAAAATCTCGAAAATAAATTTGATTTTGATGTTTATTGTGTTAGTCTCTATTTGTTTTTTTGCTCTTTTTGTTTGGTTAATCGTTAACGAAAGTCAAAGAAAATGGGCAAGGGAAGATGCTGTCATACAAGAAAAGGGAAAAATTCAAATTGAACGATAAAAACAAAGAAGTTTTTGTTTGTACAGAAATATTAACAGACACTCCAAACAAAAACGGCACAATATATCCAAAACATGTTCTTGAAAAAGCAATTGAAGAATACAAGAAGAAAAATGATAATATTGCGATTGAAGAAAAATGCAAAAGTGAGCTTGAAAAGTTCTTAAAAGAACATAGCATCACAAAAAAAACAATATGAAAACTGCAGAAAAAGAAGAAAACGATTTTCTCTGGCAGAAAAACATTTCAGGTGCGAAAAAATTTCTTTCAGATTGTTTGACGCTAGGAATGAAATTTCCTCCGCGTCAAAAAACTATTGATGAAGCAAAAAAATACCTTGAAAACATTGAAGACTTGAATCCTGTAGATGTTCAGATTTCTATTAGTGATGAAGAGAATTTTAATGATATCAATATAGATGCTGCTTGGCCAGATGAACGAGGTGGATTTCGTATTGCCAAAGCAACTATTTTTCAAGACGAAACACCATGTGTAATCTTTTCAAGCAAAATGGATGGATTTTTGTACGGCTGTTCTGGTAATATTGCAGAAGAGGTAAGGCTGTTCATATGTTCAAAACAATGAAAAAAGAAACAATAAAAACAAACCCAGAAATAGAAAAGTTTGTAAATTTCAGAAAGGGAAGTATTTCTTCTTATTATTTTGTTTTGGATGAAGAAACAAATTTAAGAATCGCAAAAAAAGACAATCATTTTGAATATTGTACAGTAAAACAATATCACGCTACTTCATATGTTCCGCGATATATTCCGTAAAACCCTATGAAAAAAGAAAGTTTTGAGCTTTTTGGAGATTATTCTTCATATTCAGAATATCAAACAACAAAAGCACCTACATATGAAGTTCATTTTGTTTCAAAAAAAGGACAATACTGTTCACAAATAGCCAAAACAGTAATGTCAAGCCAATTTTTTAATAAAAAGTCCAGAGTTGCGATTGTTCATAGAAACAAGCAATACTCCTGGTTTCCAGAAACAAATTCAGAATTTCTCACAAAAATCAAAGCAGAATTAAATGACGAAAAAATCAAAATCAAAACAATTTGGTCCCAGTGAACTTGTAGCAACATCTTTACGCGCATATGCCGAACGCCTTATCTCATCTGATAATGTTGATGTTGAAGAAGCGAGATCTCTTGATCGTGCACTTCGTTCTTGCAAAGCAATTTCAGATATTGATTGTATTTGGGTGAAGTGGAGTTATTTTGGAGAAAAGAATGGTTGGATAACTGACAAAGAACTTGAATTTAATGGGAAAATTTACTTCTATCCCAAAAAATAAAAAATTCCAGACGCGCAGACAGGCGTCTTAAAGTGTTTTAAGACCTTGTAATTTTCCGATGGTGGGTTACAATGACATGATGTCAAAAGCATATTACAACGCATATTACAAGGCTGTGGAGCATTTTGCAAAAATCCACGAAGAGCGGTATGGAAACACTAAAGAATATTATATCTCTCTGAGAAAGATGGCACTTTCTATTGATTGGATAATAAGGGACCTCCAATTCCAACAATTAGAACTTAAAAATCATTTGGAAAAAGCTTCTCAACAACTTGAAGAAGTTTCAGAAGGATTTTTTCTTTTTCACAATACTGTATCAAGCCAAAAAATTCAAAGATACACGGGATTTGTTGAAAAAAACAGCTTAGAGCTTGCAACAATCTTTCATTTTTTTGCAATAGAGCTTGATCGTCTCAAGATTAGTCCTACCGAGTTTCGCAAAATTGCCAAAAAATATTACGACGAATCAAAACAGGAAAGTCCACTCTGATGAACACAAAAAAAATGCAAAAAGTCATTGATTGTGCTCAACTTCTTGTTGACGCCGACGAAGCTTGTGACAAAACACAGAAAATTCATGCAATGTCCGAACTTCGCAAAGCGTTGCATGACCTCTCGAACTTGTCGGATGAAGAAAAAAAACAAGCTTATTGGCGTGCACAAATTGAAGAATCAATCGCTAGAGGCGAATGTCAATCATGTGGATACAAACCTTGTCTTTGTGATCAGCAGTGAGTAATTAAAATGTCAATTAGCAAAGAAGAACGTTTAGCGCTTGAAGATCTTATTCATGATGTTTCAAAAGGTGATCCCAATTTTCCTCATTGGGAATACGACCGAAGCAATCCTTTTGAAGATTCTGAAGTTATTGCACACAGCCCAGTAGATGGCTCTTGCAAGATTGGAAGTTTTGAGTCAAAGTGGCATACAGAGCTTGCTGTAGCGGCCGTTAACGCAGCGCCAAAGCTTCTATCATCCCTAAGAAGTTTAGAAAAACGTGTCGCAGAACTTGAAGCTTCACAAAGTTTGCGTCCTATGGATACCGCTCCGCATGATGGAAATCCCATTATTGGAATATCAAAATCTGGATGTGTTTACAAAATAACGCATTATGTTGTTCTTTGGGAGGGACCCTCTTGGACGGATTCTGATTTTGTGGATCATGACGCCAGCGAATTCATCGGTTGGATGCCTTTTCCAAAACTTACAGGAAAAACAAAGTGAAAAAACACGAATACGAAACAACAAGTGCGCGTGATTATCTTGATTCAAACACGTTCTCAAGCCCAATTGCTCCAGAAGGTGAAAATTGGGAATTGGTGAATAGCTCATCAGTTACTCATATTATAAATTGTCGAGAAGTTGTTACGTTTTTTTGGCTCTGGCGTCGATTGATTTCGTAATAATTCTCACTTGACTTTTGAAGCCTGGGGTGTTATCTTCACCCCCCGGCTTCTTTCTTTAGGAAATCAAAATGCTAAACAAAAAATGTCCGGAATGCGGCTCTCTTGCAGATACTCTTCTTGTGCAAAAGGCAAGAAATCTTTTTGCCATGAATAAAGATGGTACCATTGGAAAAATGCTAACTGCCTCCAATTTTGTCGCAGATGAAAGCTTTTTTAAATGTGTTAATGAACATGAGTGGCTTGCCGAATACATCGAAGATTGAAAAAGGATATAACACATGAAAAGGATCGAATGTTACAAACTCAAATCTGAGGAAGATTTGTTAAGGAAAAACGATGCACTTCAAAGGGCAGTTGATTGTCTTTCTGGAGAAAACCCAGATATTTCATCTGCTCTTGAAATTTTGAAAATTGCTATTGAGCATCCATTGACGAAAGATGAAGCTAAGCGTTGGGAAAAAGCAGCCCAAAACGAAATGAGGAAAAGTCATTTTGATGAGGTAATGTATGAATTGGTTGGGGATCCGGAAGTAGAAAGAGAAACAGCGGCTTTTCTTCCGGGTTGCGAAATTGACGTTAAAAATTGCAAAGCCGGCGTAGGCCGGGATCCTCATCTTTTCTTGATAAAGTGTCCTAATACTTCAGAATTTGATAAAATCTGTACAAAATGGAACAAGGAAGAAGAAAGTTTTTGGGAAATGGAGCCAGCACAAGACGTGATAAAACATCCAAATCCATCGGCAAAAAAACTCAAAAAAAATGATCAGGCTTTGTTTTATAGACGTAGTTTTGTGGGAATACTGCGTCCAGTGTCTAAGAAACAAGCTTGACTTTTGCGGGCCGGGAGTTACATTTGCCCAGTCCTCTTTTTTCTTTAGCGGAAACAACAATGAAAAATATTCCTGAGTCCATCGAAAATAAAATCGGAACCAATCTGCACAAGCAGAAAGATCATCCCATTTTTCTTGTGAAACAAAGAATCTTCGAGTTCTTTCAGGATTTGCAAGTCGTTGACTATGAATCGCCTTATGTTTCAGTGCATGAGAATTTTGATTCTCTAAGAATTCCTGCGGATCATCCATCTCGCAAGTCAAGTGACACTTTCTACAATGAACAACAAGTCTTGCGAACCCACATGACTTCTTACATTTGCCCAACTGTCAAAAAGGGTATTGTAAGTTATATTACATGTGGAGACGTTTATCGCAAAGATGAAATTGATCAAACACATTATCCCATCTTTCATCAAATTGATGCATTTCATCTTGTTGAAGAAGGCGTGGATGTAAAAACCGATCTTCGAAAGAAGATTGCTGGACTCATTCAGCATCTTTTCGGAAAAGATTGTCAATATGAATTTCTAGAAGACTACAACCATAAAGATGTTTATTTTCCATTCACGATTGATTCTTTCGAAGTAAATGTCACACTAAATGTTGACGGCAAGAAACGTGAACTTGAAGTTCTGGGTGCTGGTACTGTGCACCCAGAAATCATGAAATCAATCGGTCTAGAGGGTCGACAAGCTTGGGCCTTTGGAATGGGAATTGAAAGATTGGCGATGGTTTTCTATTCCATCCCAGACATTCGCTTGTTCTGGTCAAAAGATGAAAGATTTTTGAAACAATTCAGAAATGGAGAAAACAAAAAGTTTGTTCCATATTCCAAATACGAAGTTTGTTACAAAGACATTTCTTTTTATGTTGGAGAATCCTATTCAGCAAATGATTTTTACACAATCGTAAGGGATACTGATAAAGAAAATATCGTAGAATCGATTGAGTTGAAAGATGAATTCACAAACAAAGGAAAGAAATCAAAATGTTATCGCATAAACTATCGCTCTATGGAAAGAACTTTAACAAATCATGAAGTAGACAACTTACAAAACAAGATTAGAGAGAAATGTGCTACGGTGTTGAACTTGGAGCTTCGATAGTCTTGACAAGTTCGCCTTGACAGTGTATCTTCAAGGCATGAAATATCCTGAGCAACTGGAAATTCTCCGCCAATTCTGCAAGGAACTTGGCGGAGAACTTATTTTTGCAGGTCCAAATTATGAAAACGAATTTTCTATTGCGCCATTTTGTAGTTGCTGTGGAATCGATTGGGAAAAAAAGAAAGTTGTTTTAGATCAACAACAACATCGTTGTTCGGACCTCGGACATGTCATTCATGAAATGGCGCATGTTTTTGCAACCAAGTGGAATCCACATCAACTTGATCTTTTGGGCAGTGAGGAAAATTTTTTCTATTGGGAATCTCTTGTGGCAGAAATGATTGGAATTTCGAGAAAAAATTGGGTTAAAAGCATACCCGACTATCTTATCGTTTTCGAAAATCGCGAACTAGAAATTGGGAATCTTACCAAAAAACAACTTGATGTTTATTTTCAACTACGCCTTGAAGAAGGCAAATATCAAGGCAACATCATCAATAACAAGCCCGTTTCTGTAAGATAAACTTCCGAATGAAAAAGAAAAAACAAAAGTCTCGTAAAGAAGCTCTTGCGTGGTTAGAAGCTAGAATTGTTGACACTTCTTACGAAAAAAAAGAAGATCCACCAAAATTGCCTGTTGCAAAAAAATCCACACCATCTGCCTTTGTTAAGGCACAAAAACTTATTACTCTTTACAACTTAGCAAAACATGAATGTTACGAATTTTCCGAACAATGTGAAATAATTGACAAAATCGAAAAACTCTATGGAAAAATTCTATCAATTACTCCCAAAGAAGTATCTCATCGAGAAGGTGTATTTGATTATATTTGTGAAATGCTTGATGGGTCAAAAGTAAATTTGAGAAATTATAGAGGTTACTTCAATACAACATTTTTTTTACATCATGAACCCGCCAATATGGTATCTGCAGACTTGACAGAACCATAGTGAATTGTTAGCTTGAAATTCATGCAGACCCGAGTTCGTTTCGCACCTTCGCCCACCGGTTCTCTTCATATTGGCGGTGTTCGAACCGCCCTCTTCAATTGGCTTTGGGCCCGCAAAATGGGCGGTCAATTTATTCTTCGTATTGAGGATACAGACCAAGCGCGTTCAACTCCAGAGAGCACTCAAGTAATTCTTGATTCTTTGAAGTGGCTTGGCATGGATTGGGATGAGGGTCCCGATGTGGGCGGCAGCTATGGTCCATATACGCAAATGCAGCGCTTGGCGCTCTACAAAGACTATGCAGACCGCCTTGTAGATGCTGGCTTGGCATATCGCTGTACCTGCACGAAAGACGATTTGGCGGCCCAAAGAATCGCTCTACAGACCAAAGACAAAAAAGCTCAATTCAAATATCCCAAGACTTGTCGAGGACAAAAAGTTGTTGCTCCTGGCACGCCTCACGTTGTGCGTTTTATGGCGCCAACGGATGGCGATGTTGTTTATGATGATAAAGTTTTTGGTCAAGTTCGAACGCCAAACACCGAGTTGCAGGATTTTGTTCTGATCCGCTCAGATGGAATTCCTCTTTACAATTTTGGTTCTGTCGTTGATGACATTACCATGAAAATCACACTTGTTGCACGTGGATGCGATCATATGATCAATACTCCATCGCAAATTCTTCTTTATCAAGCACTTGGAGCAAAAATTCCAGATTTCGCACATCTTCCGATGATGCTTAATCAAAAAGGGGCCAAACTTTCGAAGCGTGATGGCGCCGTTGGTGTTGATCAGTATCGCAATGCAGGCTTTGATCCTATGGGATTGATGGATTATCTTGTTCGTTTTGGTTGGTCGTATGGAAATCAAGAGGTTTTTTCTCGCAAAAATCTCATTGATGTTTTTTCGTGGAAAAATTGCAGCCGCTCAGATGGGCGTTTTGATCCTCAAAAAGCTATTGCTGTAAATTATGCATATCTTAAAGCATCTGATCAGGATGGATATTTCTGCTCAGATTCAGATTATGCAAATCGCATGATGCCATTTTTGAAAGCACAAGGTATTAATACAACTGTAGATGCAATTTTGCCTTTGATTTTCCTTGTTAGGAATCGTTCTCAAACGTTTGTCGATGCTGCAGACAAATTGGACACATTCTTTCGAGACAATGTAGATTTGGACTCTGATATTGCAAAAAAAACGTTTGATTCCAATTCTTCTTTTGTCTTGACAAAACTGAAAGATTGTTTTTCAAATATTTCTTTTGACAGTGATACTGTTGTAGGCAAATACTTTGATGATTTTCTTGCATCAAACAGTTTGTCAATTAAGGATGTCGGTTCTTTAATTCGTGTAGCGTTGACTGGTAAAACAGTATCACCAGGTCATTTGCATCAAGTCATGTTTGCTCTAGGACATGCCAAAACCATTTTGCGTCTCTCAGATGCTATCAAGAAAGCTAGCACCATTCAGTTATGATAAAAATTTCAAAATCCTCAAGCATTCTCGAATCATTGGTTTGCGTAGAAGACAATAATGAACACGTAATTTATCTTAGTGTTCAAGAATTGATTGATTTCTACAAAACTGCCCAAAATCAAACAGCGTCTCTTTCCTATGTCACAAATTCTGGAGTTGTTAAAATTCCTGATTTTGTACGAGAATCTTTGAACATTGAAAATGGTGGAGGTGTTTTCTTCAATACCTGTCCAGACGGAAGTATCAAAATGCTTTCAAATCAACAAGCACTTGCAAGTTGCGATGTTGAAGATGAAAAAGAAAAAGTCGTCGAACCGCTTGCAGAAGAAGAAAGGATGTTTCCCCAACTTCATCATGCAATACGCGACTTGGTTTGCAAGGGGTTTTATACAATTTTTGAAACTTCAGATCCAAAATATCCTCAAATTTTGTTGACAAAAGACGGCATTCGAAGTATTGACAAAACTGGCGCGCTTCTTCCTGTTTTCGGAAAAGACATAAAAGATTTTGAAAACAACAAAGAACTTGTAAAAAGAATTAGACTTAACGAACAACTCGCAGGTCCGATTGTCAGAAGAAAAAATCTCAGAACATTGGAAAAAACAAGAGAAATTTCAGAAGAGGATGAATCATGATTACCGCAAAAGAAGCAAAAGAGATTTCAGAAAGTAATTTGAAAAAACTCTCTAACGAAAAAGAGAAATATTATGAGACAATGATTGAAGACAAATTTCAAAAAGCCCTCAAAGAAGGAAAAACATCGTTTGTGACAACACAAACAGATGAAGGACTTAGACTTTTTTTGAATTCAAAGGGCTATAAAACAGAAGTCGAATGGCAATATGACTATCCGCCTGATCGATATTTGGCTATGACTGTGTCATGGTAATTAAATTCATGAAGCCTTTAAAAGATATTCTTGTTCCTGAAAATGTACCTCAAAAATTTTATCATGGAGGAAATCTTGAATCCATGGATGATTTTATTCCTCAGAAAAATGGTAGATACGAGTATGGGCCAGGACTTTATTTAATTGATCATTTGGAAACAGCAATAAAATATGCAAAAGGAAGTAGAAAACTTTATGAAGTAGAAGTTGCGCCAGGAAATGATATCAATGATTCTTTTTTGGATTTTGAAGCGGTGAAGAAATTCACTGAACAATATGTCCTAAAAGATAAACGGGAAGAATTCCTACAATCAATGTTGAAAAGATCCAAGGATAACAAAATTCCAGCTTTTATGTTCCAAAATAGAATTTTGAATGATAAACTCATTCGTCCAAAAGATACAATAAACCTAAGAAAAACTCTTGTTGAAAATGGAATTGATTACGAAATGGTTAAAAGTCCTTTTGGTTGGGGCGAAAACATGATGGTTCTTTATAATATGTCAAAAATCATTAGTACAAAAATACTAAAAAAATCAGAAGTCTATAAATGACAAAAGAAACGATAAAATTTCTCATTTCAAATAAAAAACACAAGGGCGCTTTATTGCAATATGAAATATCAATGACAAGTTTTTATGAAATGGAAATCACCATTTACATCAACATGACAAAAAAGTTATCTTTCGAAGGAACATCATGAATCCATTTAGAACAAGCGATACAAAAGACTATTACGTAATTCCTGAAAAAAAATATCCAAAAGAATATTGGGACGCTCGCAAAGAGTTTAAAGCCTTTTCGACCAAAAAAAGAAGAAAAACATTCAGGTTTGTATTTTTGTGGTTTATGTTTATTGCTTGTATTTGTACTTTAATTTCATCTACTTTCTATTTTTACAAGCATTCCTCTCCCGTAAATCAAGATAACATAGTGCCTTTCATGTTTGTATTAGCTCTTGTTGTAGTTTCTGTTTTTGTGATTACCACAATATCTTTCAACAACCTACACGCCGATGGTGATTCCGAAGCAGAAACTCTCGCAAGGCAAAAATCGGAAATGGAGTATCGGGCAACACTTGCTGAGTGAATATGTCTTCTGAAGAAACACCTGCAGAAATATCAGCGGAACAAAAACAGGAATTTCTTGAGATTATTGAGGAAAATGATTCTTTTGGTTCCTCATATACACTCTCGGAAGAGTCCAATCAAATATTAAAGAAAATTCATGGACCACAATGGAACCCACAACCATTGCGTATACCAAAAGAATACATGAATAACTATGATACTATAAAAAATGAAATCATAGGTCTTGTAACAGGATTAGGCGATGACTACCTAAAATCCTTGCCCGCTAAAATTACTTATTATTACAAATGAAAATTCGGCACCTTTCGAGTGCCGAATTTTTTATGCATTTCCGGGAACCTTTAAAATAACAGAATAACAACTCCCGTATCCACAAGTGCCACAGCCCGTTCTAACCCATCGATCAACTTTTGTCAATGGCAGACTTGACAGACATATCAAACGTGCTATGTTGAAGCCATGAAATTCCTCGACTACTTCTTTCTCGGCAGCTTTTTCGTCCTTCTTTACAACAAGCTTTGCGTCAATCCCAATGCATACGGATTCATAGTCGTATTTTCTCCGATTGTAGCCTGGTTCTTGTTCTTTGGTGTTTTGTCCTATGTGCAAGACTATTACTGGTATAAGCTCGACAAGTACAACTTCAAAAACAGGTTGCTCTGAAAAATCATGGCATATTTTGAAATCAACGATAACAAAACAGAACTACATCTAAACCACAAAGAGGCAATTGAAGTATGTAGTCTTTTAATGGCCCAATTGGCTGATACGAATGTTCCCAATCACCACAACGGTGCTTGTCCCCAAATTCCTCTTTATCTTTTGGGGAAAAGAATGGCTTTCATTTCAAGCAACAAAAAAAATGAATTTTTTGAAATCGAAAATGGAAATACCATTTTTTGTGTAATGAATCCATGCACAACTGCTACGCTCATTGCTGGGGTTCTTAGAATCTTCACAAAAAGCTATCAAGATTTCACGCTTCCGGAGCCTTTTATTCAAGGCGACCGCAATGTAACTCTTACCGTAACAATTCCAAAGGCAATATGAACGCTCAAAAAGTTGCAGCACAAATCAAAAAGAATCAAAAGGCAGCAGCCATAGCCGTAGAGAGGAATGTAAGGGCAGCATTTGAAATGATAATCTCTCGAATGCTTCGATCAGAGCTATTTGGTCCTCATGATTTTTCGGTTGAAGATAGTGTACCATATCTTGGAGTTAAGAAAAATTTTGAAGATCTCTGGATAAAACTCCAACATATGTTAATTGAGAATGGATTTACTGCGGAGATTATTGATCCGGAACGAGGCGAGAGATTTTTGCGAATAAACGTTCCAGAAATAAAAAGTGCACATGAAAAACAATTTTTTTGACGCAAAAGGATTCAAAGAGCTTTTAAAATGCTCAATGTCCGAAGCTTGGGAAAAATTAAGAAGTCTAAAAGAATCAAGAGCGTATGCTCAGCCAAGCGATTTTAATCTTTCGGAGCCAAAAAAATGGCGTCACATGCCATTCTGTCCAGTCAACAAGCCAGTTTGGTTTCGAATTGAAAAAGATTCATTGCCAAGAATTGGAATCTTGTCTTTGATCAATCCAATTCAGAAAAGCGAAAATGCAAAATACAATTCATCTCCACACATTTTGTTGAGTCAGGGTTTTTTGGCTTTCTACAGAAAGCCAAACGAGATTTCTGAAAATCTTGAAGAAATTCTGAAAACGATTCCTGATTTGGAAATTTTTAAAGTAGAAGAAGAATTTTCTTGGTTTGAAATCGGCTTGCCATGAAAAACGAACAAAATAAACAAAAAATTCTGGACCTTATACATGAATCAAATCATGTAGAAGCTTTTGAGAAATTGGAACAAGCAATAACGGAAAACTATTCAGAAACTGGTCGGCATTTTGAAATTCATCCAAAGCTTACTTTTCACATCATTCAAGCATGGATTGACGCCAAGCAGCCAAAATTTGCTAGAAAAGCAAAGGATTTAATTTCGGAAATGCCTTATTGCGAAGCTCACCTTGAAAATCTTGAGCAATCTATTGGCGATTTGGAGGAAACAGAAAGGCTTGGAGCTTCTGTTTATCCGCCCTACATTGAACTCAAAAGACGTTGGCACACGCCAAGACTTGCTCAGCAAACATACAATCAAAAAAAATTGTTATGTTGGTATCCTGGTTTTGCTGTTCGTGGAATTCGCAAAGAAAGTGAATTCATTTACGCAGCTTGGGTTATAAACGACAAATTGTGCCCAAGCCATTATCTTATTGAAAGCTGGCTTAAACAAGGCGGACAACTGCCAGATTACAATGAAAAGCAATACATTGAATTTTCGATTTACGAAGGTGGTTCTTATGGCACTTGCAGGATTTGGACAGATCCTTATTGGCAACACCTGCAGGATGTAGAATTAAAAAAATTGAAAAATAGATAAAGGTCGGGAGCCAAAAACTCCCGACCTTTCTTATTTTCTATATTGCGCTTCCCTATTGTTCCAGAATTCGACAGATGTTCCAAACGCCTCTGCTAAACACTTAGCAAAATCTTCTGTCAACAGAGCATCACGGTACAGGAACTCTCGTATGAACGTTAGAGAATATTTTGTCTTTCTTGCGAGGTCTATTTCGCTCCATCCTCGTTCCTCTAGTTCGTCCTTTACTGTATCAGACGGCGGAGACTTCCAATCGGGTCTAAATGTATCCATCTTTTGCCTCAATTCTTGTCTTTTCTTCTTTAACAGATTTCCCGTCGAATCGAATATAAAGTTGCTCTAAATAATCTTCCCCAAAAGAAGAATGACAATAAATAATTGCATAATCATTGTAATTTGTTTTTGGAGATAACCATAAAGTTCCCTTCTCGTATGTCAACATTTTTCTTTTTTTCTTTTCTCTAATCATTGGCTTACTCTGCCTAGAACATGTCCGCAAAAGACATACAATGAATCTTTTCAAAAATGTTGCAACCATCAAACGCGAGCATGAACTCCTTAGAAATTAGCTCTGTCTCGGTCTTGCTACATAACAACTTTACAATTATTCTTTTGTCTGTCAGGCTTGCAAGTCTAAATTCTCCCTTGCACTCAAGCCGTGCTACCTTCTCTTTTTTCAACATAACCTCGGCAATACGTCCTGGTTGGTTATCACAATCAATCCACGTCCAGTAAATTGAATTTCTTTTGTCACAACCAAGAAAGGGGCGGTTTTAAAAAAACAAAGTTTCACAAATGTTATTTTCGCCATTGCTCCATGAACGTTATAAGAACCAAAAAACAATGATCCCTTTGATTTTTTTTGACACAACTCTCTTCTCATGTATGTTCCAAAGACCATAGTTTGATTTTGTAATTGTGTCAAAAAAAAGAACCGGCTTTAGGCCGGTTCTTTTCAAGGAATTAGAGAAAATTTTTGTTCGTAATACTTCAAAAGTTCTTTTTCTTGTTTGTTTTTTGTTAAAAGGGCTTCTTTTTCTGCCTGCTTCAGCTTAATTTCGTTTTTCTTTTGCTGAAGATTTGCAATTGTGCTTATTGATATAAGCAACAATGTCTGATGGGCAAATTTGCAAAACAAATTTATCATAAATAATCATATCACAATATCTAGAACAATCGCAAGTAGCATTAACCATCCTACCTACATCTTCTTTTTTTGCAATAAGTTTCGTATCATCATTTCTCATTTCTACAAATGAAGATCCGACCTTATACTTCCAAGACACATTGTTACTTTTCTATATTTCTTTTTCATACAATGTTTATGCTCCCTTCTTGCAATTTCCAAAAAATCCTGAATTGTAAAACACAAAAGGTCCAAACTGATAACGACAGTGTTCACCATCGTACCAAGTATGTTCTTGTGAGAATTCCAGACTTTTATTCAAAGCAAAAACTGCCATATCTACTTCACGCCAAGTAGAATCGGCCCTGTCAAGAAATCTAACATCCTCTCGAATTCCCACAGAAATTTCTTCCAAAGAGAAATCTGCAAAAAGAACTTTGCGCCAGGCTCGACGCCCAGCACTTTTTACCTTGACGGTTCGTTCGGCCTCATGACCAAACTTCAAAAAATCGATATTCATGCTTCAAAGGTAACGACGCCAAGTGGTTGTGTCAAGACAAAGAAGCGGGCCCTTTTGGAGGCCCGCTTCTTATTAAGTCAAATATTACTTTTTACATACTCCAATCATTGTCTCGCTTTCGTTTGCGGCTTTCATCCATCTCTTTAAAAAATTTTTCCGCACTTTCAAGACGCCTATCAGAAGAACTAGGATAGGTTTCAGCGTATTGCCGCCTTTTTTGTTCGTTCATTTCATCCAGTTGTTTAGTTTTTGCAAGATAATATTGAGTTTCGGTAAATTTTTTACCAGCTTTCATTTCTTGAACAGTATTGTACCAAATAAAACTAGAACCCTCGAATGAATTGTCAAAATCGTAGTTAACCCCATTGAACCAATAATGCTCATAGTCAATGGCTGGACCAAATTCACAAGAACATTTTCCTTTAAGGAAATAGCGAAGCATAGGACGTTCAAAGCCAAATTCTTCTTCGGCAGGATGCCAAGTCCCATCAGTTTTTCCATTAACATAAAGTCGTTCTGTAGTTAGCTTCTTTTTTTTAAAAGAAGCAAAACCTGTAAAATTTACATTTTTACCCGTAAGAGTATCGTAAAAATAACCCCCATCAGTGTCCAAAGGTTTTCGATAAAGCTCCCAAGCTTTGTCAAGAGCCGCTTGTTCAGCCATGCCTTGACGAATATATTTTACAAACAAAGTCCAATTATGTTCATTAAAATTGTAGTCGTATCTTTCACCATCCAAATACCAAAGACTTTCAGTGCGCCAACCATACTCTGTAGGAGGCAAATAACGAATTACAGCAGGTCCAGTTGGATTGGACAAAACTCCATATTCATACCATTTAAGATTAATATATCCACCCGTGCCAAATGAAACAACCGCAGGTGCTCCAACGCGATGAATCATTCCTTCTTTAACAAATCGATATGTTACACTGTTAGTAATTTCAATTCCAGTAAAATTATCTTTGATTTTATCATCAAGATAATTGATTTTACGAATCGGAAGATTGTAATGAGAAAGATCAACACTGTATCCGTTGTACATTTTAAAAATCATTTTATCTCCCTTTGTTTCCAGACACAAAGAAAACTTAGTCACTCCATAATCCTTGTCAACCACTTTCAAGACAAAGAAGCGGGCCCTTTTGGAGGCCCGCTTCTTGTTATTATGATTTTGTTGGATAGAGCAATTCAAAACGCAAAAGTTCTGTATCTGAACTATCTACAACCATTGCAAGCTTGAAATCTGTCGTCTCCAACATTCCATTCAAAACACCAAGAACTCCTAGCAGGTCAATTGTTTTTGATGATTCATCTACAACAGAAGATACCGTGATGTATGGATGATCTGCTGTTTCTTGACAACATTGAATCTTGTTTCTCATGAGATTGAGAATATCTTTTCGAACATTCTCATTTACAAGTAAACGATTGAGGCGAAGTACAATTTCTTCCGCAAAGTCTTTTGTTTTCATTTCAATTTTCCAGCAAATATCTGACGTAATGTTTGTTGTTTAACGCATTCTTTCTGTATAGTTGAATGTGCTTCACAATTTCTTCGGCGCGTTCATTTCCGAGAATTTTCTTCATCGCCATGGCAGTAACAAGACCACTGCGATTCTGACCCATCATGCACGTTACCAGAACCTTTTTTCCATTGCTCAAACGATCAACAACAATGTCTGCAGCCTGCTTCCATTTTGACAAGTGCTCTTCGGGAATCGGCCAATGGTCAGAATCCCAGCCTCCAGCCAAAATTACCTCAATATCTTTGTAGATCGATGCATCCTGATGGTCGTTTGCCGTCAGGATAACACAATCAATCTTGTTCTGACTCAACAAATCTCCACCTGGAGGAGCACCGCCAATAAAAAGATTATCATAAACCCTAGTTACGCTATATTCTATCATTTATTCTCCAATTTCACTATTCGTTGTTTCCCATTTTTTCTCTTCAATCAGGCGAATGATGTTATCAAGAAATCCACTCGTATAATCACCATCTTTTTTGTTTCCCTGAATGAGTTCATCCATGGACTTATATCGTAAAAGGCCAAACAAGAAATTTTCATAGTGAGGAAAATGTTCTTTTACATAAAATGCATAAGATTTGCGATCAGAGGTTGCTTCTTCTGCTTTCTTTTTTGCTGCGCGAATGTCATCAGCAAGCAAAGTAAAACCTTCTTTGAAAGTCTTGATCTTGCCAAAGATATAAGGCGAAAGAATCGGCTCAACATCATCTTCTTGCTTATTCAAAACAACACTGAGCATATTGCGAGGACTTGAGCCCACACAAGACGCAAGATGGTGGGCATTGACATAATTCAGACTTTTTACCTTAACACGCTGAAAGTCTTTTGTCAAAACAACAACGCCTTCACCCTCAGACGCAGGACGCCCTTCCACAAAATCTGTAAATTCCTGGTATGAATTGAATTTGTGCATTTTTGCTTTAACAATGTTTGGCACAATCAATTCATCCAAGTGAATTTCCTGAAGTGTTTTCGTGTTTCGTGCTCCGAGCAACACAAGATGTGGAGTCTGATACTCAACAACATTCATATTCAATGGAGAACAAATTTCAAACATGTAAGTAAGATCTCTGTTCAGTGACTTGAACAAAACATCAACATCTTCAACGTTGTGACGAGCGCATTCTTCAAAGATTTGTCGAAATGTCAAATTACTAGAATGCAAAACGTTGGCGTCTGGCACTGAACGAGTGCCAACATGCCAACGATTGTCAAATTCATCGTAATAGACAATTCCAAGCGAATTATGTACCAAAATATTTTCTGCAATGTAGTTTTTTGTTGTTGTTGATATATCATATCCTTGCCTTCCGGCGGGAAAATTTTCTTTCGTATTTTCTACTTTTGAAATAGATAAAACTTTTGATTTTTTAATAACTTTAAGTATTTTACCACTTGGATGCTCTATAAAATCTTTATTTCTATATTCTAATGGCAATTTGTATTTCATGCAAGGAACAATATATTTTCCTATTCTTTCCCACATTTGAGAAATTTCATTATTTTTACCAGCGTTTACTCTTAATAACCAGCCCCTTGAATATTCAACACTTGTTTTTACACCATACATTTCTTGTAATTTTTTTGCAAGTCTTTCCACGTCCTCTTTTTCAAAAGCATGTGTAGAGAAAATTGCGCGGTCTTTCTGTCCCACAGAATGTGACAAAGAGCCATCATCCATATACCACTTTGCAACAGAGAAATCATCAATCCAAGACAAGTCTTCTGGAATTTTTTTAATTCCATTTGGATACCATTTTTTACGCAATTGCGAAATTGACTCATTGGGTATTGAACTAACACAATTTATTTTTGAACCATATCCAGAAATTCTTTTTGAAGAATTGGAGTATGCTTCGCCCAAAGATGTAGCAACGTATTCAGTATATTGAAGATGCTCTTGTTTATGGCTTTCTTCATATTTGAAATTTATTCCATTTTTTGTTAATGAACCATCACCCAACATGGAGCTTTCAATAAAATGAATACAATTTTCGTCAAGGACCTTTTTAATTGTATTCACTGAATCTCCTATTTTAATATTCCCTGCTGGAATATAATTGTCGTTTACAAAAATATGATGATTGGAAGTAACTTTAATTTTTTTGTTCTGGCCCTTTGATTTGAAATCTAATTCAAGTTCTAGCCAATTGCTTTTTGTTCCATTTTTAAACCAATTATTAATTTGACAAGGAACATAATTACCATTTTCATCCATACCAACAAGTGTTGGGGTTAATTTTTTTGTTACAATGTCCCCAATAGAAATTCGCGATCCGTCCCAACACAAAATCATTGTTCTGTATAAAAAACAACCATCAGCCTTCTCAAAAATGAGATTTTCAATCAATTCTTTTTGGGTTTTGATTGCTGCAGAACCTTGACCGTAATTGAAAAAACGATAAAATGGAACAGCAACTGCTTTATAAATTCCATCAACATTTCGAATAATCAAACCACGACATTGCTGAGCCAATTCATCTTCATTTTTGGCTTCAATTTGATCATAATTTAGGGAAACTTTTCCATTCAATCCAATAGTAGAAGCATTAACATGATGTTCCTCCCAAAGATCATCAAAAGTTTTACCAGAATTGAGATAATCGAGCACCAGAAGAGTAGACTTCGCCATGATGCTCTCATACTAGCAGCCAAAAACCTTTTGTCAAGGAAATTCTTCTATGGTCTTGCCAAAATAAATTTTCTTTTCGAAGGTGCTTCTACCGTAGTAAAATATGCAAAAATCCTCATGAACACTGTCAAAAAACAAATTTTTCCTTTTGATTTGGCCCTTCTTTCTTTTGTACCAAATATCGCATAATCAGAATCGCAGCATTCTTTTTTCAAAAAAACATCCTCAAATTGTCATCCGAAAGCGAAAATTGAATTCTGTCTCCTATTTCAATGTCGTGTTCACACATATTTCCATCAAAAAATAGTTTACCTCTGCGAGTTTTTGAAAGAACAGACACAACATCTTTTTCTTTCAAAAAACGATTTCTCATCTTGCTTTCTTGAGTACTATGAAATATTGGAAAATACAATTCGCGAACTACAAGTTGCAATTCTCTAGCAGCCAATGGCAAAAATATACCACCCGCACTTCGAATGGCTGCAGTTGAACCAGCCGGCGGTCCAATCCAAAACCCACTGGATTTTTGCTCTTCTGAAACAACATGAGAATCAAAATAACGAATCTCAATGAAATATCGAGTTGTTGCTGCAGGAGATGCGTGACAAAACAATGCTTCATTCAACACTCGTTTTGTAATAACCACATCATTATGAGAGATTTGCATTCTAGCTACTTGTATTTCTTCACAAATGCCAGCTTGAATATCTTCAAAGATTTTCTTTGCCGTATTCATTTTGGCACGACAAAAGAAACCAACACTGGTAGAAGGCGCACTGTTGATTCCAAAGATAGGAATTTTTGAAGAAACAGCATGAGAAGCGGCAAGAAAAGTACCATCACCGCCAACAGTAATTACCAAGTCAGTATCTTCAGGTATTTCAACAGAAGTATGCTCAGTAAGTGTCTTGTATTCAACTTCATGGCCTTGAAGAAAATCCCGAACATGTTCTGTTGTTTTTGTATGTTCATCATGAGAAATCTTCAATTTGTCTGTAACAATTGAAGATTCTCTCAAAAGACGAATAGTTTTTTCATCCTTGTCTTGAAGCACAAGCCTTTCATATGAGCTTTCTTTTACAACAACAAAGATTTTCACTTTTTATTCCCCAAAAACTCTTGTCCTTTTCCAATGCGATCTTTGCGAACCAGATAAGTACCTGAATTTTCAGAATTATGAAAATCAAAAACATGAATCACTGCTTCAATAATTTTTGGTGGCATGCAACAAACAAAATAAATATCTGCTGCATCAGAAGCATTTATTGCCCACATAAGACGCAAATCTGCTTTCAACTCATCATTCCTAATCATGTGAGCTTTGTAAAAATTGCCACACCAATAATTTGAAACAAGATTGGTTTGTGGCAAAGAATAAATATTTGGCGTGCTACATGCCGCAAAAACACGCACATTTCTGCTTTTTTCAAGCAATTTTTGTCTGTTTTCTTGATGATAAATTTCTTCTAGTTCTTCAAAAGTATAAGACGTTTTTCTTTCGGGCTCATAATCGAGAGGTGTTCTCCCAATATAATGATCTGAACCACCACAAGTTATGTATTTATCGTTGTATGGGTTTTTCATGGTTCTCTTGTTTCCTTTTTGAATTGCAAAAACTCCCCATGAGAAAGCTCTATGATAGAACTTTGCGTTTCGGGAAGATGATAATATTCTGACACCACTTCATTAATGAATCTTCGCAAGATACTTTTTGCAATTTTAACAACTACCTTTGGATTGTAATAAACAACGGAAAAGAATTTTTTTTCACTTGAAAGTTTTGGCATGACCTTTCGATATTTTGCTGAAACCTGTTGATATTTTGCCCAATTTCTTTTCATTCTAGCCGTTGTTCCAATCTTCTTTCGCTTTTTCAAAACTGTAGGATTCGTCGTATTTTTTTACGTTTCCATAATAAATGCCGCTGCCCAATCCTTCACGAACAAACAAAAGATCTGACAAACTTTTTGGACAATCTTCTGAATTTACCAGCGAATTTGCTTTTGCTTGTTTGCATTTCGATTCCAGAACTTTCTCAACAAGCTGTCGAAAATTGAAATCAAGCGCTAATTTAGATGTATCTACAAAATATTGAAATTGTTCGCCATTCCAATACATCAAACAAACAGGAGAAAGCCGCAACGGATGTGGATTATCCACAACATACACAATTCTTACTTCAATATTCAAAGACTATTCCTTTTTCTGCAGAAAAACTACAAAAATCATCATATGTTTTTATTTTTGTCATTTCTTCTTCGGTCAGAAACTTTGAAATTTTTTCAAAATTCTTTTCAGACAAAATCTCTAAATTTTCTTTGGCCCAGTTATTATAAAATTCTGAATCTTCTTCACAGTTGGCTGCACACCAAAATTCTTCAAATTCATAATTAAGAGTTTTAATAAAAAGACTGTTTTTCTCAACAGCAACATAAAAACGATTTTTGCAATTTTCAATAAATTCTTTTAAATCCTTTTCTTCATACAACTCAAAATTGCATTCCCACTCAAATCTTGAATTATCTTTTACCCGATACATTGGAAATTTAAGAAATCCAATGCTTAAAATTTCTTGAGGCTTTTTTACCGCCTTCGCCTGACGTCGTCTTTCCAAAATGAGTTCTTCTTCTTCTAGAGTTAGTGTTATCATGGTTTTCCTATGGCAAAGAGCCTTGGGGTATCTTACGACCCCAAGGCTCTTCTTGTCAACACCAAACTTCAGGAATCATCGCAAACCCTGTTTTTTGATAATTTTTTCCAAATCACGCTCAAATGGAGCATGAATTTCTTTCCAGACTTCGGGATATTTTTCTTTGTACGCACAAGGAATGGTCTTTTCAGAAATCAATCCTCTTTTCTGAAGTTGAGCAAGTGTCTTTGGACTCTTCTTAAGGTTGAAATTGATTTTTGCAAACTTGCGAGGAAATTCCTTGTAATAATCCTCTTCGTCATAGCTTGCAGGAACTTGTTCGCCATTTTTGAAATCAATGACGATCTGTTTTACATTGTCGGGAAGAACATCAAAGAACTTCAATAGTTCTTCAACGTCTTCTTCGATATCCAAGAAATAAACTTTTTCGTTTTGACCATTCAGTTTACAAGAAACCGAGAGAAGGTCATGCATTCCAATATCATCAATGGGAAACCTGGAATCAAAAAGACATCCACCCTCATCCAAGATGGAAGGTACAACATATCGACGAATAGTGGTAATATTTTCACTGAAAATACTGAACAATTTACTTTCCCCCGCACACATCTCTTCGTGTTCTAACACCGCACAGTCCTTGGAGAGTTGTTCAAACATAGCATAACGAGGGTTGTTTGATTTACAATTACGTTTCTTACTCCAAAAATAAATTGCAATTTCTCGGGCATCGCTGAAAGAAAGATTGGGCTTGAAAATTTTATTGAAATTCATGTTGAATCCTTTTGAGCATGTTGACTGGCGAGTCGTTTGTGTCAAGCAACGTAAGACTCGATCCATCAAAGGCAAGTCTTGTAGCAGAAGAAAGTCAAAATTTACTGAACAACCTTAGAGTCTTAAACCCTTTGATCAAAACAAGATTGCTTCTCAGTATGGCATGTTGGCCAAAACGTCTCAACCATGATCAAAATTGCATCTTCATCACAATCAAGAAAAATTTCTTTGACATGCAAAATCTTGCCAGATGTTCCGCCTTTCTTCCAAAGCTTCTTGCGGCTTCGACTCCAAAAATGAACAATCTTGGTTTCCTTCGTAAGTCGAACGGCTTCCTCATTTGCATACCCAAGCATCAAAACCTTCTTAGAAGTTTCATCTTGAATAATACACGGAATCAAGCCTTTATCGTCAAACTTCATAAAATTCTTCTTTTTCTTTTGTGAATAGAGCTTTTCCAATAATGATATTGGTAACTCCAATTTTGTAAAGTTCTTCTGCGTCTTTTTTGTTTCTAACACCGCCAGAAGCATGAAGAATAGCTTTTGGATGCTTTTGAAGAAAATCAGAATAAAACTTTAGGTCTGGCCCTATCCCCATTCCTTCCACGCTTACTTGCGTCATAAGAACCTCTGCAGCGTCGCTAAAAGCAGCATAGGCATCGTTTGGGGTTTGCCAAGTCGCAACCACCCATCCTTCCGCCAAAACGCGCTCTCCGAGGCAATCTAGGGCAACCACAATCCTTCCAGGATGCTTCTTGCAGAGTTCCAAAACAGCCTTGGGATTTCTGACCGCTAAAGTACCAATAACAATTTTCGGGCAAAACTCCAGAATCTGTTCAGCATCCTCTGGAGTTGCAATTCCACCACCCGCTTGAACATTTAGACCCAAGTTTGTTGCATGTTGTATGACTTCATGAAACAATGATTTGCCAATGAATTTATCTTGACAAATGGCACCATTCAAGTTGACAACATGCAACGCCCTAAAGTGTTTGCTATATTCCTCTACTTTTGAAAGAATATCTTCTTTCTCAGAAATGGGAACGATAATTTGAGAATATCGATTTCCTCGTTGGAGTTTAACAATCGAATTATCAAGAAGGTCAATGGACGGAATAATCATTTTTTGTTCAAAAGATCAAGAAGAAGCTTCCACTTTGACAAAACATGTTCAGAAGAACCACCAGCGCGCCATTCGTCCTTGTCAAGACTTCCAAGACTGTAATGTCGAAAACGACCACAGTCTTGAGAGATTTCTCCAAACACTTCTTTGCCATCTTGACTAATGAAAAGGCAAAGATCATAAAGTACAATGTCACTTTCATTTAGGATATCACTGATCGCCATGAATGTTTTAAGCGCCGTCTTTTTGGCAACATTTACGTCGATGAACCAATCAGCTTGCTCTTCGCAAAGAACTTCATCTGCAAGCGTTTTGCCATTTGCATCATGAAGTGGGTTGCGCCAATCAAAACGAACAATTGGCTTTGGATAAGGCTGTTCTGCTTCAATCCTAGTACCACAATGAATAAGACCTTCACGAATAGGATGTTTATTCATTTGGTAATAACGATGCTTGCTTGTGCCACTGTGAAAGGCTTTGACAATTACTTCAATGGGTGGCGCATTCTTGACGTACTTGCTGACAATAATGCCGTCTTGAAAATCCTGATAAGAATGATTGATTTTCTTTTCGCGCAAAGCACGTGTAAAGATCTTTGAAGCCTCATAACGAAGCATATCTGATCCCTCTACAATTCCTGCACGATTTGCTGTAAAACTATAAATCGTTGGCTTAAGTTTGATCAGACAAAGATCATCTTTCCAGTATTTTACAATTTTGCTTTCGCCCTCAACAGTAACCGGAAGTGAATCAAAAACTTCTTGCATATTCATGAGTAAGCCTCCATAAGGTAAACTTTTTCCGCTTCGCCAGACCAAAATTCAATGAGATTGTGCTCTTTCAGAGTATTTCCTGTTTGGACAATTTCAAAAGCACAATCAGCCAAACCTTCAGAGACATATGTTTCTGTTTGACCATGAACGGGAATGATTTCAATCGTATTTTTCCTTGTCGAATAAAAACGACTATCGGCAAAATTGTTGAAACCCAATTGAGGAAGAGTGTATCTTAGTTTGTTTGGATATTTTGTTGCAATTTTAATGATCTTAAGTTGTTTAAGATCAACTTTCTTTTTTGTGATCAATGAAAAATGAAAAGGCGGAAAAAGTGGAATCACCGTTTTGAGCAAAAAAGGCAAACGATCCACCTCTTTATTAAAAGAAGTTTTCAACTTAAATTCATCCCACATGTCACTTCCAACAACTCCGCCAGCAAAAAGATGGTCTTTTATGCCAGAGAGAATGTCCGCATTTCTAACGCTTATGATTTTGGCACCTAACCTATTTTTCAAAATATAGTCAGCAACAAAATCGGAACATAGTTCAAGTCGTCCCTTGGGAACCGCAATCAAACGATTTTTCATTCAAATCCCTGTTCCCACAAAAGATGCAGCAAAGCATCCTTGCGAAAGCTTCTCATGTTTTTTCTGAACTTGTCCATTTCGGCAAATGTCGAACCAAAACCAGTATCTGGCATAAAAATGGTATCATATGCAAAATCGGTTTTTTCTTCTCCAATCATTTTTTGAGCAATAAGACCCTTCGTAATTGCTTCCGTATCAGCAATTACAACACCACTTTGCGCCAACACAAAACAGGTTCTAAATTCTGCTTCTCTGTTTGCATTTCCTTGAAGAAGATCCAATACCTTTTGCGCATTCTTTTTGTCCAATTCGCGAGAAGACAAATCAGGATATTCTTTGCGAGCAAATCTAGCCGACAAATGTCCTGGTGCACCCTTAAGTCCATCGCAAAAAATGCCAGTATCTTCCGACAAAGTAATTTCCGAATGCCCCTTCGAGTAATGCAAGGCTTTGATAATTGCGTTCTCTCGCAAGGAATCGCCTGTTTCTTCAGGCCCTGCATCACTAGGAGGTTCAAATGTTACTTCGCAAGTAAATCTTGCAGTGATGATACTTGCAATTTCAAGCGCCTTTGGACGACTCGTTGTACCGATTCTAATTCTTTTCATAATGCAAACTCCAAAACAGACAAGACATGTTTTAAGGTTTCTTGTGGTTCGCCTTCAGAAGACACAAAAAAAGCCTTATGTTGTTTTCCGACTTCTCGAAATTTCTTTTGAAAATAGACCAGGCTCTCCTCGGTGTGCCAAACTTCCGTCATATCCTTGCCAGCGTTTTGAAGACGCTGCAAGGATTTTTTGACGGTGCACTCCAGAATGATGTAAACAACATTTTTATCATTCTCTTCCAAAGTTTCATCAAGAGTTTTTTTCGAAAGAAAACCTCTATCAAAAACATTAGAAAATCCTCGTTGTTTCAAAAGAGAAACAATGGTGCTTTTTCCTGTTCCGTCATTGCCTTCAAGAAAGATTTTTTTCATTTTGAGTAAAACTCGTCCACTGCTTCAATGCACAAATCTTCCAAGGCATCATTGTTTGGCATTAAGGGCAAATCGCTCGTCTGAAAGAGATCATAAATTTCCTTCTCCAACTTTTGAGAAAAGTCAATGATTTCTTCATAAGAGACATTACCATTCTTGATGTCAAGAAGATATTTTGTGTATTCTGGGTTTTTGATCTTCAATTCGCCATTTTTGAAAAGATCTCTGCACTGCAGAAGAAGACGAATCAAATGCGAACCATGTTTAGAATCATAACCGCACTTTGCTTCAAGGGCGGCTCGCTTTGGGTTTCGATCTTTCTTCCATGCCTGAAAGTTATCCCAATCCTTGCAGATATTACGAAATTTCTTTTCTTTTGTGATGATTTCAATAAAATTTTCATTGAAACCCAGGAGGCGACCCGCAGATTGCCACGTTTCATCAAACCCAATGCCAATTTCGTTCAAAACCCCAGAAAAAGTGCTTCGCAAAAAGATCTTCTGCGGCTCATTGAATTCATCGTAATTCAAAATCCAACTATCCAACTTTCGTTGAATCATGGAGTTGACTTGATCGTATTGTTCTTTGTCGATTTCTGGAATGGGTGGCAATCCCAACTCTTCACGTGTTGGCGGAAATTCTCTTTTAGAAATTTCGTTGTTGATCCATTTCCTATGAGATGCAATTCGATGAAGTTGAGACTTTGCATATCCCATAAAAGAATGCTTTGCCATTTTTGACAAAAACAAATGACGATTGTCAATGATCTTTTGTCCAATAGGCGTTACAATAATGTGATCTTCCGGTTCAGTAAACAGAATTTCAACACAGTTGGGATTGCACAAGCCAGCTAGCTTAAAGAACTTCTGAATTGAGAAAATAGTTGTATCTGGTTCGTTAAGAACAACTTGCTCAAATGTACTGAAAAAACCATATGTTAGTTTTTTAGGCGCAATACAAATTCCTCGAACATCTTCATCCGATTCTGGTGTATTCAAGCCATATGCATGAGAGCCATGTAGAGTAGCAAAAATGATTCCATTCTCAAGCCAATCATGTTTTTGCTTAACCTGAGATATTACGCTGTTACAGCTTGTGCACTTCATTTGTTTTTGTATTTTCTCTTAAGTTTATTTGGAATTTCAAACAAACCAACATCATTAATCACGTATTCTTTGCCACGCATCAAAATATTTGATGAATGCATGTCGTGTAAAACAAAATTCTGTTCTCTCAAAAAATTTATAGATTTATGAATTCTTGAGGTGTTTTTATTTGGCGATGAATTTCTAAAAATACAATTATGAAATTCATTCCATTGCCTTGATTGCATGAGTTCCAGTTTTTCTACAAAAACAACATATTTTCTTCTTTTTCTGCATTCTGCATAATAAAAATACTTTGTGAAATTTGCCTGCAAATTTTTTGGAATGTCCTTTCGATAAAATCCAAAGAACTTGCTAATGTTATAGTCACTTTTTGTAGATGTTACTTTTGCAACAAGTTTTTTCCCTTTATACAAACAGGAATAGGCTTCACAATATTTTCCTCTGCCAACGAATGTTATTTCAGTTGCCCCAAGAGATTTTAGAAAATCTTCATTTGTCATTTTTTTCGAGATCCAGTGTTACAAGCTTGTTTGTTTAGAATTTAACCATGATTTGAATTCTTATCCAGAGGATGTTCGTGAATTTTGATCAGTAGGTTGTCTGTAAAGAATGTAATATCTTCAGTACTAATTTCAATAATTCTGCCACTTTTCACAAGATCATTAACTCGCTCTTCTTTTTGTTTTAAAGCAAGTTCTCTTGTGGAGAAATAGAAAGACATAATACAATCTTCTTTAAACTGATCTGACACAAAGCGTGCGTACCTAAGCTCGAAAATACTATTGGTTTTTTCGTCCCCATGAGAATTTTCACACTTTTCTGCAACGCAACGAACAACTTCAATGTCTGAACCATTTGCAGACAAATAGAAACCCCAGATAAACG
>Ga0222712_10001567_pt1 | contig 27812 bp, 11 predicted proteins | sample C33_657DmetaG_FD_165043 | JGI IMG/M metagenome (GOLD analysis project Ga0222712, IMG submission 165043) | Estuarine water microbial communities from San Francisco Bay, California, United States - C33_657D | ecosystem: Environmental > Aquatic > Marine > Unclassified | place: USA: California... | reverse complement strand
GATCGATCGATCGATCGATGGCGATCGATGGATATCCATCGATCGCGATCGATCGACGTCCCGATCGATCGATCGCGATCGCGATCGATTCCATTCGAATCCCTCTACGCGAGCTCGAGCGATCGCGGAGGGGGGCGCGACCGACCGACATGTCCGACCGACCGGACTGGCCGACATGTCCGACCGACCGACCGAGATGTCCGACCGACCGACACCCCAACGTCGCGCTCGCCCGCGCGCCCCGTCGCGGCGTCACGCGATCGCGCGCGATGAAGATCGACGAAGTCCCGAGCTTGGCGAAGAAATCGCGCGTGGCGACGCACACGCACATTAAAGTACGCATCGAACGAACGATCGAGCTCTTCGGGCGAGAGCGAGGGCGAGGGCGAGAGCGAGAGCGAGGGCGACGCGCGGTCAACGCGCGCGCGTCGCGAAGGAATGATGATTGATGATGCCGGTCGACGAGTCGAGCGATCGCGTCGAAGGACGACGGACTGACGAGAGAGCGATCGCGCGCGCGCGAACGCGTGCGATATATAGGGTCTAGGGTTGAAAGAGAACGGCGACGCCGCGGAAGCCGCGGCGGGATGGGTCGGGCAAGAGCTCGCGCGCGAGGCGTGCGGAGTCGTCGTGGACATGATCCGCGAGAAGAAGATGGCGGGACGAGCGTTGCTGTTTGCGGGAGCGCCAGGGACGGGGAAGACGGCGTTGGCGCTGGGGATCGCGCAAGAGCTCGGGTCGCGCGTACCGTTTTGCCCGATGGTTGGTTCGGAGGTGTATAGCTCGGAGATTAAAAAGACGGAGGTGTTGATGGAGAATTTCCGTCGCGCCATCGGGTTGAGGATTAAGGAGGTTAAGGAGGTGTACGAAGGCGAAGTGACGGAGATGACGCCGGAGGAGACGGAGAGCACGAGTGGGGGGTATGGAAAGGTGATTTCGCACGTCATCATTGGGTTAAAGTCGGTGAAAGGGACAAAGCAGCTCAAGCTCGACCCGGCGATTTACGAGGCGTTGCAGCAAGAAAAAGTCGCCACCGGGGACGTGATTTACATCGAGGCCAACAGCGGGAGCGTGAAACGCGTGGGGAGATGCGATGCGTACGCCACCGAGTTCGATCTCGAGGCGGAAGAGTACGTTCCCTTGCCCAAGGGTGATGTGCACAAGAGAAAGGAAATCGTGCAAGACGTGACGTTGCACGACTTGGACGCGGCGAACGCCAAACCAGTCGGCGGCCACGACCTCGTCGCCGTGATGAACCAGATCAACAAGTCTAAGAAGACGGAAATCACAGAGAAGCTTCGCCAGGAAGTCAACAAAGTTGTGAACGGCTACATCGATCAAGGGATCGCGGAGTTGATCCCCGGAGTTCTGTTCATCGACGAAGTGCACATGTTGGACATTGAATGTTTCGCGTACTTGAACAAGGCGCTGGAGAGTTCGTTGGCTCCTATCGTGATTTTCGCCACCAACCGTGGAGTTTGCACGGTGAAAGGCACAGATATTCACTCCCCGCACGGAATCCCCACGGATTTGCTCGATCGGTTGATGATTGTTCGCACGATGACGTACACGGTTGAGGAAATGGTGAAGATTTTAGCCGTTCGCGCGCAAGTTGAAGATCTTGAAGTCGACGAAGAGTCCCTCGCGCACTTGGCAGATGTTGGCGACCGCACGTCACTGCGTCACGCTGTGCAGCTCATGTCGCCTGCGTACATCGTAGCCAAGACGAATGGGCGCGAAAAGGTGGCGCTGTCGGATTTAGAGGAGTGCGAGGACTTATTCCTCGATGCCAAGGCGAGTGCGAAGCTCTTGCAGGAGCACGCGGATAAATATCTCGCGTAAGGTGACAATCATTTCGTTGATTCGCGTCTCGCATTAATAATAAGCACTAGTTTGACCTCGTGAAAACTTAAGCGGTCGCGCGTAGAAATACATTTCCCAGTCGGGATTCCGATTGACTTTTCAAGCTTTAACAACCTTCGTGGTGGCCGCTGGACGTTCTTGAGATTCCTGCTGTGGAGCATCGTTGCTTCCCCCGCCGCTTCCTCCACCGCTTCCCCCACTGTTTTTCTCTTTGGTGTCGTTGTCGCTGTCATCGAGGCGCGCCGTAGACTTGTTCAACTTGTGCGGCTGCATGGATTGAATCAAGTACTGCGCGTCCACCGAGTCCAAAAACGTCGCACATCCCGCGCCGACGAGTTGTAACTGCTGTTTCCACATCTGCTTCGAACTCAAATTCGAACTCACGTTGCGCATCAACAAAACTGTCGTCTCCTTGTTGATCGGCGACATGGAGTGTAAAATCTTTGAATGTTCGACAGATTCCTGTCGAACATCGAACAAGCCCGCGAGGAAGCCGTAGACGACCATGAAATCTGGCGTCATGCTTTCGGGAGAGACTTTATTGGACGGTAACGCCGCGCTGGCCTTCTTTGGAACCTTTGAGGGCGCGCGACGCGACGATTTCGGCGCCGACATTTCGCTCGCTTTGCGCTTCACCGGCGCCTTGACCGCGATTTTGGCGCCATCAGCTTCGGATACCTCGGCGACGGCGGTAACGTTCGTCGACGGCATCGGCATCACCGCCGCAACGTTCGTCGCCGTCGCCGTCGCCGGCCCGGTCGATGTGCTCGTCGCGAGGCCAGATTTCTTGAGCGACTTGGCGCTCTCGTTATTCTTCGCTTTGCGCCGCGGCGGTGGAAGATGCTCGCCCGTACCATCCTTCATCACCTTTAAAAAGTACTTTTGCGCGTGCGAACGAATTTGAATCACCGTCTTCGTCCCGACGTAGTGCTCAATCTTCTTCCAATCTCGATCAAACATTTGTAGCGCCTTTAAAAACTTCCCGTGCTCCTTCGGCGTCCACGACACCCTGGCCTTGGTCATCGTATACGGCTTTCGCGGCGGTTTCTCATCCCCCCGATGCACATCATTGCCATCGACGCGAACGTTCCCATTCCCGTTCCCGTTCCAATTCCCGTTCCAATTCCCGTTCCCGTTCCCATTCCCGTTCCCGTTCCCGTTCCCGTCCCCCCCTATCGCGACGTTCTCCAACTCTCCTCGTCCTTTCGCGCTCGTCCTCGCCCCCGCCGGTCTCTTCTCGCTCGCGCTCGCGCTTCGACCCGATCGCTCTCGCGCTTTCGCAACGCTCTCACTTTTCCCCATCTGAAGTCGTCGCGGTCGTTTTCGCGACTCCGATTTCCAATTCCAATTCCAATTCCAATTCCAATCTCGATGCTGACGCCTCCTCCGACGCGATCGACGATCGTCCCCTGGTCGTCGCCCTCGCTCGCGCGACGTCACGACCGACGCGAACGAACTCGAATGGGTGTCGTTCAAAAAAAACCACTCGGCGTCGACTGTGCGCGAAGTCAAGCGCGAAGTCGCGCGCGCGATCGCGTCGACGATCGCGCTCCCGACGTCGATCGACGTCGTCGTCGTCCGTCGACGTCGAGGGAGGAGATCGAGATCTTTTCGTCGTCGCTCGGTCGGTCGGTCGCACCGCCATGGGCGGCGAGTCATGACTCGTCATGAAAAGGGACACTGTCGGGGGGCGATGTCCCGTCGCCCCGCGTCGTCCGATCGATCGATCGCGCTCGTTGGACGACCCCGTTGGTCGACGCGTCGTGACGCGAGCGACGGCGCGCGAACGACGTCGCATCGGAATCATGCGTCACGTTTTCGGTGATTTCAAGCGAAGGACGCGCGTTGTGACGATGGACGACGCGACGCGACCGCGGGGTCGGTCGTTCGACGCGCGCTCGGTCGATTGCGCCGAACGCGATCGATGTCGGGGTGACCGACCGACCAATTGACCGACCGACCGCACGTCCTCGTCCTCGTCCTCGTCCTCGTCCGAATCGCGTCCGTCGTCAAAAGGACATGAGCGCGATCGAGATCGACGTCGAAGCGCAGAAACACCCATCGGCGGTGACGCTGATGCTCGTCGCCAAGGCGGCACCGATCGCGGCGTACGTCAGCGAGGCGAGGCGAGGCGAGGCGACGCGAATGGATGGATGATGTGGGTGGATGATGAATCATGAATGATGTTCTGAGCGCTCGAAAGAGAACGGGGCGAGGGCGACGTTTGGGATGGAAGGAGGAAAAGGATGAGGAGGACAGTCGCGCGGGGTGGAGTCGTCCGTCGATGTACACTGACGAGGGAGAGGACGCGAATGAACGAACGCGGCGTAGGTACGTGACGTGCGAGCTGTTCAATAAAAATTTTGTGCACAATTTCGTGGCGGTGGTGATCCTGCTCGCCGCGGATTTCTGGATCACGAAGAACATCGGTGGACGCCTTCTCGTCGGGTTGCGGTATTGGAACGAAATCGACGAGCTTGGGGAGTCGAAGTGGAGGTTTGAGTGTCGCGACGAGGAGGGCATGAAGCGCGTCGATAAGCACGAATCTCGATTATTTTGGACGACGCTCTACGTCGCCGTGTTGGTTTGGACGGTTTTTTTCATAGGTACTATCGCGGCGTTCAAGCCCAAGTACGCGCTCCTCGCCGCATTGGCGATCGTGCTCGCGGCGTCGAATTTATACGGGTACACGCAGTGTTCAAAGGATGCCAAGGAACAAATCGCATCCTTTGCGCGTCGGCAAGTCGTCGGCGCGTTCTTTAGCTGATCCGCCTCGCGGACGTCCTAGTCACATGTGCAATATTAGCCCGGCGGTACGCTTCGATTGTTCTCCTACTGCTCGCTCCCTCGGCGAAGACGCGCGAACTCCTTCACGTCGTCGTCGAGGCGGCGCCCTCCGCGTTCCGCCCTTTCCCCGAGTCTTCTTCCGCAACGCCAGTTCGAGACGCGCACGACGACTCGCGCGCGCGCGCATGGCGTCGAAACAATCGAAACCGAACGCGGGCGCACACGCGCCCTCGAACGCGAGCGACGATGCGTCGTCGTCGAAAATCGCCATCGCATCTTGGCTGACCAAACGAGGAGGGAAAGATTTATATGGCAAGCCATCGTGGAGGCTGCGGTTCGTCGCCTTGCGCCGGGCGAGGCACACGCGCGAACGATCGGTGATACGATATTTCGCGAACGAGCCCGTGGATGCGTCGGAGGCGGAGGCGAAAGGGGAGTTTGTGATTAATGGAAAGTCGAGCGTGCGCGTCCTGGACGGCGACGACGCGTTCGCGGAGTATGGACTGAAAGCGAGCAAGTTCGCTGGGAAGCGGGTGTTTGCGTTTCAAACGTTTAAGAATGATGCGAACGGTGGCGCTCTGGTTGTGGAGACGGAGGATTTGGGGGTGATGCAGCGTTGGGTGACGGCGATAACCGACGCGATAGCCTCAGCACGGGCGATTGAGAGCGAAATCGGTGGACACAGCGAGGGTGCGATCAATGCCGAAGAACAAGATGCGTTGAAGGGGAAGAATTTTCGCGGTACGCTCGAGCTCGCGGGATTGTGTGGGCCTTTAGGAGGTGGGGCGCTCCCAGTGCATTTGGATGCGTGTTGGGAAAATTTAACCTTTGTAGATCTCATGGCGGATTCGTGTTTGAACGAGCGGCTCGGTCGGCAGCGCAGGCAAAAGTATGTGAGTGATACGCTATCAGCACTCACCGATAGCGCGATTACCGTGTCGAGGTGTTTGAATGCGTCTATGATTCAGATGAGTGGACCAGAAACAAACGCCATGGGCACTATTCGGCGCGCGTTGGAGGACATGCTGCCTTTGGCGCGACTCATTCCCATCGGGTCAAAAGATAATAATCTTTTCGTGTCCTTTCTGTCGGCGTTTCTCGATCGCGTCAAGCAACTTCGCGCGGGTGAACTGTTGATGGTCCCAGGGGGCTGGGCGAACGACGACGGAGGCGCTGCGGTGATTTACACCATCCACCGTCTTCCGACGCAGTTTGTGGTCAGTCTGACGAACTGTGGTGATGGGTTAGAATACCACCCTGTTCAGGCAGATCCGGCGAAAGACGCGTTTAAGCATATCTTTACCGTTCAGTTGATGGAGGTTCCAATGACCGTGGCGTTGGATTCATCGACGTGGGCGCTCTTGTTCCGCCCGCTCGTGTTTCCACACACGGCTGAAAAAGCGAAAGATATCATTTACAACAAGGTATTGCCTATGATGAACTCACGTCCGCTGCTTGCATCGGTGACGCCTAAGCCGCTGCGCACAGTGCAGTTCGCGAAGCGCCCGAGAGGGCTCGATTCGAGCGGCGTATTCACGGCGCTCGAAGCCGCGCGCTGCGGCCTCGCAAGTTTAGGATGTCCACCTTCTCGAGCGGATGCTCTGGTTAACCTTGGCGTCCGACACGTCATGCTTGAAGAGGCAAACCGTGATTTAGATCGCGTCAATATGATTGGCGCGAGCGCCTTGGTGACGCTGCAAGCTGCTTGCCGAACGGTGTCTGAATACGCTGCGACGCACGCCGAACTCCTCGTCGCAGCTGAGGAAAGCACATCGCCGAGCGGATCTCCAAGTGCAGGCGCGGTTCCTGTGAAAAGTGCTTCGTTGCCGCGAGAAGCGCTAGCGCAGATACTGCGGAGCGTCGAGTCTATGATGCAAAGGACAAAGGCTTTACACGCGGTAACGACGCTGCCGCCGCCACTGGCGCCGACAAAACTTCCACCTACATCGTGTGCTTTGCCGCTCTTTAATCGGCTCGCGATCGAAGGCAACGTCGATGCTTTAGCTGGCGCAGCGAAAGCTCCACCCATTCTTCGTCCTGTGGAGTTTACACTGGTACCGGATGCGGTTGACTCGTTGGCGCAAGTACCAAGGGCGTTGAGAAACGCTGTGCACTGCTGCACCATCCTCGCCAATCAAGCAGATTTGATGCCGAACTCATATGCGTTGCGCGTTAGCTTACTAGTGCACCTTTTTGTTCACGTCCTTCCGGCGCCGATGCCGTTGACGCATCCAGAACGTGCGACAAAATGTTTCTGGGCCAGCTCAAAGGCGACGTACGAAGCGCAAGCAGAAATCTTGAGGAGTATGAACTTACTTCTTCGGCATTTTTCAGCCGCTGTGCTTTCAATTAGTGTGACTCAAACGTTTGATGCCGCGCGCTTGCTCACAATTGCAAACTTTGCCGCCATCGCCGACGCCACTTTGCGGCTCCGAGTTGATGACGCCCCTTCAGCTTTCATTCAACATTACGCAGGATACGCTGAAGGTCCGATCACCCCTTTTGGTTTCGAGATTGGCCCGTTCGCCGTAGAGGCGGAGTACTTGCGTTTTCATTGTCCAGAGCGCACATCTAGATTAACGCAGATATTGGACTACTTTCATAGCTTGAAGAAGACGATCAGCAAGGATCATATGATTTACCGATGGGAGGATGAAAGCGCTGGCGGTATGTCATTCGGCGTCGGCGAGGCGAGACTCATCGACCAAGTATGCTTGCAGATGGGCATCAATCGCGATGCACCGGAACATTTGGCAAAGTTTCACACTGGTGAACTTCGCGAGTTCGCGGATTCGTACCCCGAAATGCGTTCGCTGCGCGATATACTCTTCATGTTTAAATTACTCATGGCTCCGACGTCGGACGCGCTTCCTGAACTCGCTCGTTGGAAACCGATCGACGCGGCATTAGATTGGAGTGTGACGAACCGAGAGGGTAGCTTTGATTTGACAGTTCGAGCGTTCGGTCGTCAGCTGTCTATACCACCGTGGAAGGAACCTGTTGATGAAGGTGGGAAGAAGCGCACGGGTTGGCGCAACGTCTTCGGCGGTGGATTCTTCGCTAGATCGACCGACCGTCGACCGCGTTGTCCTCCATCAGGAGCGAACCCAAGTAACTTGGCGGGAACTCGGATCGATACAGAAGAAGATGTGCTTCATCTACCGAACGTTCCGACGTTTGACAATCTGTTGAAGCAAAGTGAATCAGAGTTGCTGCTGACGTATCTCACAGCGCCGATGATTCGATTGCCCCTAGTCATGAAGTTATTCGCTGACCCGACTCGCGTGCGCGCGTTGACGCATCGAGACATTCAGAGTATTATGGATGCCGTATTGTTCGAACCCGGCCCTTGGTCGCCGCCTGAGTCGACGACTGTGCCGAAAGAAATTCCAGCGGCGACGCGCGCGCACATGGCGACGCCTTCCGGCTTACTCATGCATGAACTTATTTACTGTCCTGCACCGCTTGTTGATAGCGCCGAAGAGTTGTTGGCGTTAAGTTTAGAGCTTGACACCGGGCGACACGACGCACCGAGCGCTCAAGGGGTTTTGTTCGCGACAAGAATGCTCACCCGACTCTTAGCATTTGTCTCGCACGTCATCAAGTCCAATTCACTTGACATCGAGTTCAGCGCATCAGTCGGTGTGACAAGAGGGATAACATGCTCGTCTGCAGCGATTGGTACGTTGAAGGATGTTAAAATTCGAATAAAGCGTGCGTTGGATGAAAAATGCCGCCCTGTCTTGAAGCGATGGCTAGGGCACGCGGTGAAGAAGAATGCCATCCGCCCAGCGTGCGCACTGCACGCGCACCTGGCATACATGTACTACTGGACTCCACGGTCTGAGATGGACAAGCAGGCAGCTCGGACTATTCTCACTGCGCAGCAATACATCTTTGTGAACTATTGGTTCTCGGACACTCCAGACGGCAGCGTGAAAACGGATCGACGGCTGGCGGACTCTAGCAACATGAGCGGTGTTGACAACGGCCTCGGTTTTGTCCCGACGGAAATTTTCGACCTATTTCAGCGCAAGCGGCGCTCAGTTTTAGAATGGGCAGCAGCGAATCCTAAAGATGCCAATCAGGTCCTGGAAGAGGTGGTCGATGCTTTGACAATGAAGAAAACGGATGGCTCCCGATCGCCAACCAACGTGCTTGACTCAGAAGACACGTTCAGGACGAACCGAGCTTGGAGACGAGCACCTGGAGCAGGCGGAGCGGGGCGCTTTATTAGTTACGTTTCTGATGTTCCTTTTAGCGAACTGGTCGCCAGGGACAAAAAGGCTGCCGAGGAGTTGGTCAACAGACATGTTCACTATGGTGAATGGTTGCTCGATACAACAACACAACCTTTTGAGATGGAAATCAATACGCAACTAGGTGAATTTACTGTCCGAAAAAATAGGTTGGGTCATCTCGAAGCATCTATTCGAGAAATGCCTGATTTTATTGCCGCGTTGGAGCCGGTCCTATCAAAACGCGGAATCGAATTCTCACATTTCTATGAACTCGCCGAGGAGGAAACGATTGCTATTGGTGACAGCGGTGATGTTGTTCATTGCGCCGAAGTGCAAAATACCGACCATCGTAAGTGGATGCGACTTGTCGGTCTCGGTCACGATGTTCAGCTTTGGGATCGAGATCCCAGACCGCCTGAAAATGACTACACTCGGCCGTATGTGAGCCGCGTGCACTCGTCAGTTGCGGCTATCGAAGCTTTAGGACGCGTCGTCGGTAGTGGAGGCCTCGAGTCGTGCGAGCAGTGGATCGGACAACTTCTGGAGCCGATCATCAAAGGCCCAGGCGCGGGCTTTCTGCACGGGGTTGAGCTCTTTCTGCCCAACCATACCATTCAAGGAACAATCGCTAGACTTGCAGGGATCGGCGCGCCTGAGAACGCCGTGCAAGAACCATGGAGTTTCTTCAGACGCAAAAAGAAAAACGAGGACGTCGATGAGGCGAAGCGAATCGATCAGGCAAAGCAACTCCTTACCGAAGTTGTCGTGGTGCAAGAGCCGCCGCTGGTCCAAGTATTTCGGGTTGAGTCTTACGGAAGGCGCTGGCGCCGATCGCTAGTCTTCGCGTCGAACGCATCCTTTTGTTTGGCCGACATCGATCCCGATGGTGAACCATTGTTAACGGATCAGAATGAACGCTTTCTGCTTTCTGCAGCGCGCCTCGGCTCTCGCGCACCGAGTCTCGTCGTGACTAGATTGCTCAACGGTGCTGTCGGTAGAGAATCGTTTGTTCCAGAGAGACATTTGCGTGGATTACTTCCCGCCGCTTTACTTGGACAATATCAGTTTTGGCGAAGTGAAGCAACAGGTGACTTGTTTGGTACCCCTAAGGAGGGCGCTGCGTACCATGATACTATGATTCACGTGAGATTGGGATACGAAAATAATGCTCTCCTTGACGGAAAGCATGCTGTGGATACTTGCGCGATAGTGCGTCGATTACCTGTCAGCTCGTTCGAAGAAGGATCAAAGTTCCCGGCGATCGACGGATCTTATGTTGACGGTCAGCTTACTCTCGTTGATTTACTCTACGCTCCTGGGCTTGCGGGTGAAAAGGGTCAAACGCTTTTGTCCCTAACGAAATCCCTCGCCGCCGTGGAAGGCCTCGCTCACGCGCTTGTTTGGACAGCAAAACGTGGCCTTGAGAACGGACCCACGCCATCGATCGACTTTTGCGATATCGCTCGCATTGAGCTTCCAAGACTCGGCGTATCGTTTAATGCGATCGAATCAGGTGGCTCTATTCGCTTGGAGTGTGAAGAGCACGCGGGTTTGTTCTTGGCTCAGCGTAGAAATCCCGCGCTTGAAAGTCTCCTCACTGGTTTACCGCATGCGTTACTTCTTGAAGCACGAGATGGGGCACTTTCAGTGTTACTACCAGCGGGTGCAATTCCTCGTCCTGCGGCGTATGCGGCCGATAACGCGTACGCCGCGAGCACTGGACTCGGTTCTGATCTGGTCATCGATCGATGGAACTCGAAATGGGTTGAGAACATCGGAAACACAAAGCACTACGTGTACCCAGTTCACCCGTCGCATTCGGTCATCGGTGCCACCACACTCGCGTCCGCATTGTATCTTTCTGTTTTGAGATTCATCGGGCGTTCGTACTTGGATGTTTTGCGTCTAGCAGAGCTTTGCGTATCTGAAGCCCTGCCGACCCCAGAAGAAGCGCAACTTTGGGACGCTCTCGCGCATGCGGCATCGTTGGATCCATCCCCTGATGCCACTGCCGTCCGCGTCAAGCTCTGTCTGATGGTGCAGGGGACACCAATTGAGCCAAGATTGGCCGCTAAGTGGCCTCCTGTCGCTGACGTTCTCGCTTACATCAGCGCTTGGCCACACATCAGCGCACAGTGCCGATTGACAGGCCAAGAAGAGCTGTCCGCGATTGAGAATCTACCGTCCGTAACTTCAGCGAAAAAGCGAACCAAGTTCAGAATAAGCTTAAGCCTGATATTTCCAGGATCGAGAAGGGCCAGCGCAGCAGAGACAAACATGGACCCAGCGAAAACTCCCGAGTTGTTAAATCGCGCTGCGTACTTGCGTCAGTTGGTGAGCGGAATCGCTCGTATGAGCGCTGGTTCCACTCCCACGAGCTCTGGGTTCCCGCTTATTTATCCGCAAATACCAGAGTACAGTCAGTTCGATACTATTGACGATATGACATGCTTAGAGGAAAAAGTGTACGGCGATGGTCCCCTTGGTAAGCTTGCAGGTTTTGTTCAAACGTACAATCGTCCGGATGACGTGAGCGTCAACGGTGCTCAAGCGCTTGCTTTGATAGGCAAATGGTTGGACAGCGAGAAGTTCAACCTCGATGGTAATCTTGGTTTCCCGCTATTCTTTGAGCTCCTTACCGGCACGCTCCCAATGCGTATTCTTCCGGGAGATTCCCCACATCGCTGGGGTAACGTGTTGTTGCGATTTGTCCCGCCTGAGCAGTCGATGAAACGTGGAACGTTGATGAGCACGCTCCGAGTGCTCGCCGCGAGCCCGCTGATCGCAGTTGATTGTCCGAAGATGGAAGAGCAGAGCGTCGGTCAGCGTTTTACTCAACTATTCACCGCAGATGGCGCGATTGGTGTGTTGCTTCGACGCGTGCGGCCGTACTTGCAACAGCGCAAAGAGGAATTCCCGATACGACAAACTTGGGTCGGGAAGGATTACCTCGCTCCGAGCATCTACGAATCGGACGTTCAAACATGGGCGCGTACGATTGCAACTGGAGGCCGCTGGGCGCTGACGCGTTTCTCCAACACTTCATGCTCCGAGCGAGAATTTCCGTTGAAGATGGTTGGCGAGGAACCCTCGGTAACAACGTGGAGCGGTAAAACGCTTCAACACGTCGATTTGAGCATGCTCGTTTATCGGCCTCTTGGCGTGCTCGATTTAAATAAATACGTGGTTCCGCTTACTGAAGACAGAGCCGATCAACTCGCTGAAGAAGTTGCGCTTGGTGGCGTAGGTGGTTTACCTTTTGATGTGAGCCAGCACGCGTCGGCGACGACTTCCGTCGCACGTCAAATGTTGACCAGGCTGAGACAAGACGTCTCGAGTGCCGCTGAAAAGGCGAAAACGCGAAAAGCGAATGGGGATTTCAGCGCAGTAACGCTTAAGGGCTTTACGCCGAGTGACACAGCGGCAATCGCGGCGGAAGCTGGCGCTGGTCGCGCGGGTACCGCCGCTGGCACAGCCCGAGCGGTGCTTCGGGAGTTACTTGAAGGCATCCGTCGCGTCACAGCGGACGACAAAGCTGCGGCGTCGGAAGCTATGGCAGCTGCACTTGCCACCGCGAACGGTTTACGAAAAGACTCTGAGTCGGGTTCTAAGATGCTGCGTTTGGGATTGCAGCGTCGCGCCGGCGCGTGGGCTGAGGTTACATTCGAGGACTTGGTTGAATGCTTGACGTGCGACGGAGGAGAACACATTTTGTCACGCCTGTCCCCTGGAGTTACTGCTGCTCAAATTGTCACAGGTCTGCATCTGACCTCTCAGGCGTTGTTGTTGACACTCCGTGCCACTCTGGCTGCTCGGGCAGCGGCGATGGTGGCTGATACACTGATCGCTTTGACAAACTGCGCAAAAACAGCCGCCATGGATGGTATTGATTCCGTCGACCGTGACCTGCGCCTTCGAGCATTAGCCGTTGCTGAACTAATTTCTGTCGAGCGTCACTATTTCCACGCCGACACGTCGAATCCGTTCAGCAAAGCAACAACCCTTGTCTTTGATCCGCGACTGCTGGTGTATGAGTACAGTCAAAGTATAGTGCTACGTAAGCGTCAAGTCGAGCTTACTCGTGACTTTGTCAGCACAGCGGAACTCGGCGGTGGTCAGTGCGCACAGATGCTCATGGGAGAAGGTAAAACCACGGTGGTGTGTCCGCTGCTTGGCTTCTTACTCGCAAAGAAAAATTCGATCGTCGTGCAAGTTGTCCCACACGCGTTGCTGGAATTCTCCCGCAGCACGTTGCGGAAATCGTACTCTGGTATGATCAGGCGCTCGGTCGTGACACTGGACTTCAACCGCTACACCTCTCTCAGCGATGGTGCAATTTTGGCAGCTCTACGCAAAGCCCAGGAGAACCGTGCTATTGTGATTTCATCACCGACGAGCATCAAATCTCTGGCGCTGAAATTTTTGGAAGTCTGTCATTTGCTCGATCAGTCCTACGTGGCTGAGCTCGAAGCCAAGGCAGGCATGGATTTTGTCACTCGAGTGTTTGGCGGGCGCAAAAGTCGCAGTGAGCGCGTCGCCGAAGCTGGCGGTTTGACCATAGATGAGCTCAATGTTTTGCGTTCGGAGGCGATGTGCGCGGCAGAAATTTTTCAAATCTTTCAAACCGGAACCTTGATTCTCGACGAAGTCGACCTGATTCTCCATCCGCTTAAGTCTGAACTCAACTGGCCTATGGGTCGACGCGTACCGCTCGATTTCAGTCAGTCTGCTTCAGGTAACGGTTTACGATGGAAGCTCCCGTATTTCATCTTGGACGCAATTTTCGCAGTGGATTTCGGATCGTCGACGGTGAGCGAAGCTGCTGGATCGCAAGAAGCGAGTGATCTCCTCGAAAGCATTCGAGACGCGGTCAAGGCTGCCATGAAAAGCAAACAAATCCAGTCGTCTCCGCATCTCGCTGTGCTCGACCGAGGTTGGTATCACGACATACTTCGACCTCTTCTCGCTCAGTGGGCGAGTATCTGGCTCCGAGCACACGGCGCTTTGCGAGGTTTGTCTGAGGCTCTCGTCATGGCGTATCTCTTGCACGGTCCTGGACAGGCAGAAGCCGCTGCTCAGCTCAACCGTGAATGTGATGACGAGGCTATCAAAATGACGAATCTCGCTCGAGACTGGCTTTGTTCGCTACTACCACATCTGCTGGCCAAGATTAACCGCGTTACGTTTGGTTTGCTACAACCTGCGGACATCGAGCTTCTTGAAGAAACCAATGGGTCGCGAATTCCGAAAACTCGGCGGCTACTTGCCGTGCCTTTTGTGGGCAAGGATATTCCTAGCCGAACGAACGAGTTCTCCCACCCAGACGTCGTGCTTGGTCTCACAATCTGTGCATATCGACTTGAAGGGTTGCGCAGGACCGACTTCAAACAGGTCATCCAGAACATGATTGAGAACTTTGTAAACGAGGCTGGACCGCCAGCTAAACGCGTGTCAGCTCGTCTTTGGGCAGGCTGGGTGCGGTCGACTGGAAAGCGCGTCAGAGGTGAGCGCCGGGCTGAAGCTGCGCTCAACGCACGTCGTCGTGGTGTGCAGCAACAAGCTGGTTTGACGAATGTCGGCGAAATCCGCGGTTTGGCTTTCCTAGAAGAGGACACCGCAATCGGTCTAAACGACGACGAGATTTGGCCACTACAGCTTGTTGATTTGCGCGATCACGATCAAGTCGAAGAGCTGTATCAGTTACTGCGAAAAGCGCCGCCTGTCGTTGAATTTTATCTGAATGATTTTGTCTTCCCAGAAACCGCTCTTCATCAAAACTTGAAATTGAGCGCAACTGGTCAAGAACTTGGTGGTGATGTGTTGTTTCCAAACAGGCTTGGGTTCAGTGGTACTCCTAGTGATTTACTTCCACTCGAGCTCGGCGCACCGCGCTACGAAGCGGGTTCAGATGCAAAAATGCTTGCGTACTTGACAGATCCACAAACAGTTTCGCCCATGAAAATGCCTTCGGACTGGAACGTCGACAAATTGCTGACCCGTATAGCCACTTCGGACCCGCCGATTCGAGCATTGATCGACACCGGGGCTCTCATAACGGGCATGTCAAACCTTGACGTTGCTCGTTTTCTCCTCGAAAAGGGTCTCGCATGGGCCGAAGGGTGCGTGTTTCTTGATGAAAATGACCGACAAATGATTCTCATGCGTAAAGACTGGAATGTGATCCCTCTTCAACGCGTGGCCGCTATGCCAATGTCAAAACGGTTTACCTTCTATGATCAAGTGCACACCACTGGTATGGATATCAAACAGTCAGCCGCAGCACAGGCCGCCATCACACTAGGAAAGGATATGTGTCTTCGCGATTACGCACAAGGTGCGTGGCGTATGCGCGGTCTTGGCCGGGGCCAGACTCTGCAAGTCGTCATGATTCCTGAGATCGCGCGCCTAATTTCAGTCGAAGTTGCGAAGGGAGGTGGTCAACTTCCATCGTCGAGAGAAGCAGAACTTATGAGCATGACTCCTCTTGAGGCATCGAAGCGGTTGTTGCGCGATGTCACAGCGTGGCTTGTTGTGAACAGTATGCGCAGCGAAAACGTTCAAGCTGGTCTTTTGGCAGAACAGCGCGCTTCGAATATCTGGCGCAAGCACTCGTACAGGAAGTTGATAGCGTCGCCTACTGTACCTGGCACGCCAAGAGCGCAGCCATCAGGAATTCAAGCTTCACTGGATGTTTTCCGAGAGCGAGTGTCATACGTTGTTGCAAACGTCATTCCAAAGTCGTTCTCGCCAACTGAAAAGCTCGCAATGAGCGTGCAGCAATTTGGGCATTTACTTGATGATAACTTGAAAGCGAAAGAGACGCTGCGGAAGATCCTTGAAGACGTGAAGCACATGGAGAACGCGACGAATGCCGCATTGAAGCAAATCAGAGCCGGCGTTTTCTCAGCACCGGGAGCCACAGAGTCTGGTGATAAAGGTTTAGCTGGTGGTTTAGAGCATGTTTTAGATCTCGAGCAAGTGCAAGAAAACGAAGAAGAACAGGAAAATGAACAAGAGCAAGAACAAGAAAAAGAGGAAGAGCGCGAAGAGGAAATTCTTGAGGAGGTACCAGACCGCCTCAAGTACAGTCGCGACGAAGAAAAGCAACTGTCGTGGAGCTATGAATTACTAGCGGATCCACCGAGCGCGAACACGCAAGGCTTCTATCCTCTAAATACATTCAAGATTCACAAGGGTATTGGCAGGACTACAGCGCCTCTGGCTTTCCCAGAGTACCTTCAGTTGTCTAAAAACTATTTCCGCCAAGGCTGGGCACTAAATTCACATAGAAGGTTGAAGAATCTCACAATCGTTCTCGACTGGGTGCCGGATTCAAGTAAACTCTCAAGCGACGAGGGAGGAACGATGGGTGCGGGCGATTTTACCGCTGCGCAAGAGGCGGCGTTGCGAACGGCCTTCGACATGTTTGACACCAAGGGTAACGGGCGATTGCAAGAGACAGATTTGCGCGAAGTGCTTCGTGAGATCGACGCCTGCGTTGAAGATGACGAACTTCGTTTGCAACAACTTGCACGCGAGGTTGCTGAAGATGCGCGCACGTACATCACTGGCATGCCATCGACGGGAACGTCTTTCGAGGAACTGAAGCGAGTTTTGCGACAAAAGAACATTTACTCGTTGCAGCGTGGACGTTACTACGTCGCTTTGTCGTTGGCTGAAGCCGAATCACTTCGCGTCGTCATGCATCTCACGAAATCAGACCCCGTGAGTGATGGAAAGCTTTTACCGTTCAAGCTTACAGAGTCGGCACTACGTATCAGAGGAGGCACGCTTATAGATACAACGTCAAACTTTACGCCGGCGCAAGTGTTCCAGGGCTCAACTGCGGAGCAGTGCTTCAGGTTCTTGGATAGCCAAATGGATTTCGAAGATCGCGAAGTATCTATACTACTTCGTGCGCTGCAAACGTCGCCGTGCGATAAGCGGGAGGCGTTCTTCGAGTCTGTTCGCGCATGCAGGCGTCGCGCCAAGATTCCATGGGCCGCTACGCCGCTCGCCAAGGTGCTGACTACGCCTGACGAGTTCCACCTGCTTGCCTCCCGCGCCCTCGTCGCGCGCGTGCGCACAGCTCTCAAGGCGAAACGCATGCGTTTGCTGGACGCATTCCGCGCATTCGACAGCGACAACATCGGTCGGCTTACGTATGAGGCGCTGTACGGTGGTTTATCGTGGCTGGGTCTGCAGCTCAACTCGGCTCAAATGCTCGAGCTCGCGGCACGAGTTGACAAGACTGGTGATGGTTTCATCACGCGCGAAGAGTTTGATCAGGCGTTTGGACCTGATGATGACTGGGTCATGGAAGGAGACTTGTCCCGTTCGGCACCGGCGGCGAGTTTACCGACCTCGCAACTCGCTGCGGTAAGTTTAATGGACGTCTTCGGCGACTCGGGTTCGACGTCTGGTGCGTCAATAATCCCTACACCTGCTCAGGCGAAGATTCCGCTCACCGCAGCGGCGCCTAGCGCAACGGCTTCGACACCGTTACCTCACTTGCACAGTACGGCGAACATGAGCATCGACGACGGCACTGGACTCGGTGACTGGGGCGCGCTCGGAATGGCGGCGACGCTGCCGCCGGTGAAAAAGGTTGAGAAACCCTCGAAAGCTCCCAAACCCAGCGCGAGCGACCCATTTGGACTCGGTCCTCCGGCCGGAGTGTCGTCGAGCGCGTTCGACGACTGGCTGTCTGGAGGCTCCGGTGCGATTCCTGGAGGAGCTTCGCTGAACGACCCGCTTGGAGCCGCCAGTACAGCCGACGGGTGGGAAGGGAACGATATTATTCAGCTGGATACGTCCACGGGTACCATTGCCGCGCCGCCTCGTGAACGTATTCAAGCTCGTGCGCTGGTGGATCCTACGAAAACGACTGTTGATATCAAAAATAGTCAGGTTGACTCCAAGCTCACCACGAGCGTACTCCGTGGATTTGAGGTCACCGTTGCGCATCACAAATCATTCGCCAAAGTCTGGAATAGCGATGCCACGGGTAGTCGAATGACGGTGAGCATATGGGATCCAAACGTCAGTAAATCGGCAGGCAAGAAGAAAACTGAGCGAGTTTCCTTGGGGCATTACGCGTCAGCAACTTTGTCAGCGCCAAAGCCCGCACCGTTCGCCGTGGACGTCACTGACATCAACGCGTTTGCGCTGACTGGTTCAAATTTCATGCCTCGCGTGATCGAGCGGCTCTTTCCACTACCACTTAGATTTCGACAAATTTGGGGTCAAGAGTGGAAAGCATCTGCAGTGTACGCTTGGGCACCCGTGGCGCCTCCAGGGTTTATCGCAGTGGGCATGATTCTCACCTCAAAGCCGCAAGCGCCGGACGTATCGACGGTGCGTTGTCTTCCGGAGAAATGGGCATGTAAACCTGCAGTCGATCCGCAGCTCGTGTGGACGAACGAGGGAAGCGGTGGAAGACCCGCAAGTATTTGGATCGTGAACTCGCTCGGATTACTGTACGTTAATACTGGACATAAAGCGCCCGCATTGCGCGACGTTTGGGACATAAGAAAAGGAACGTTAACGGCAGATATGGTGTTGGAGTACCGTGGAGCTACAAGCATGACATCGACGTACGGTGGGACAGGGATTTCTAGCGACAGTTTTGAAGGCTCGTCGTATCGCCCACCTCCGGGCCCACCAGGCCTTGGGTCGCTACAATGATCGCTGCAACGATTCTATACAGTAGAAGATTGAGCTGTGAATACAAACGCATAAATAGAAATTACACCTTAGCATTTGCGGAGCGTGTCAACAACCTATCGCAGGTTTAATAAATATCGCATCGACGCAGCTTGGCGAACCTTGCGAGCGCGATTAGTTCGGGAAAACCGGTGACAATGGCGTGCGGTCTCGGCTTCGACCAACGACAGATCGTCCAGGGGAAGCCACGTATTCTTTTTGTCCTCGCATAGGTCTGGGCGAGTACTGCGAGAAATTATTCTTCATTTCGGCAATTCCTTCGCTCAAATCCGCACTGGCTCTCAAAATTTCATCCTGCGCCGCCATTTCACGTGCAGCGGCGTTGTGGAACGTTGTGCCTGTCGTCGCTGCCTTAGCTGCTGCCGCCGTGGCGGGAGAATTGCCAGAAGCGGACTCCAGCTGCGAGTGAATGGAAGCGAACTTGGACTGAATGTGTTCCATCTGGTCGAGTTCGCACTCAAGCTTGTGGCGACGAGACTCCAAAGCTTGCCGCACGCTCTTGACGTCAAACACAGAATCGAGGCTGATTTCGAAAGCATCCTCGATTTCTCCGCGCAAAAATCCATTGAAGTCATTCAACAGTGGCATCAAAAAGAAACAGTTGAACTTGAGCTCGACGCTTTGCACGACGTAAGCGCGGATACCACTGAAAATTTGGCGCACCAACAAATCGACGATGTCGAGAGTGACAGATTTCATCGACCTGTTCCACAGCGTGTTCTCAACCAAATCCATAAGCTTTGAACCTTGCAAATCAGACGATACAATTTCGCCGCGACTCGAGCGTTTCTCTTCCTTGTGCTCACCGACGGCGTCTTCATGCGGAGCCAAAACAGTGCGCAACCCACTCTTGTTGCCACTGTGCAAAGACCAAGTGACGAACGACGTCGTGGACTTCAAGTCTTCGTGGCACTTGGCTTGGCAATCGCGAACGCGCTCGTCAACAAACCGCGCAAACGTGGCGCCAATCTTCTTCAAGAACACTTCATGACCCGTCAAAATGCGCCCTTCCTTTTGCAAAAGATACATAGCGACCGGCAACAGACGGCGGGCGATGTGGGACAAACGGAAACCGAGCTGGTGCACGAAAGGTTCGAAAGTATCTCGCGCACGAGCGATAGCGATGACGCACGCCGTACGTGTGTAATTGACACCATTGTGGATTTCATCAACGCCGCAGGCGTTAATGATATCCTCTCGGCTCACTTGCGGACACTCGACAGTGCTGACAATTGTGCGGAACTCTTCGAGAGCGCGATGGTATTGCGCACCCCCAAAAAGGCGCATGTCAGCGTTCGGCACCAATGTCGGCGGCACGCACGGGCGACCGTCGGCGGCGACGAACGCGCCTCCTCGAATGTGCTCATGCGCGAGCGTCTCACCAAAAATGCGCGGAGGCGCGGCGAGCGTGCCACGAATGATTTCCGGGATCTTTTCCAAAAAGTGCTGGTAGAACGCGCGTCCTTTCTCCTTCAATCGGTCTTGGTTCAAATCATTAAGCTCTTGAATAGTTTCAGAAAGCTTGGATGAAGCGACGCGGTGTTCTCGTTCGAGCACAGGTACGATAGTCGGCACGTTTTCCAAGTATCGTTGCTGCAACAAGCGCTCGAGGAAAAATCGTAGCTGGCTTACGCCGATGCGACCGCGTTCCTGAGACGTCAAACGACGATCTAAGCGGCGTTCGAGCTCGATGATGTCTTCTTGCTCGCGCTTGAGCACCGCCTCGCGATAGTGGTCGTTTGTGCGGTACAAAGAATCGCGACCCAAGCCAACGCGTCCAGATGGCACGGATGAGAAGAACGGACCACCGCCCATCACCGTCGGTTCCAAGAGACGCGCTGGAGGGTGCAAGAACATCTCAACGTCGGCTGCGCGAGAGAACTGCGGAATGCGCGTGTCAAACTTGGTGCTCACCATCACGGTTCGGCGCAACTCCGGGTCGGTGTCGAGCACCAGACGACGCGTCGTCGAATTGGACCAATCGGAGTTGTCTTCAAGGCACAAAATGATGTAGTCTCGTTGCTGCATCTTGGTCTTCACCAAATCTTCCACCATGCGAGATGCCTGTTGAAGACTGGCAAACTTGCGACCAGGTGCGGCGGAAATCAAACCCGGGGTATCGATGATGGTTAAGTTCGGGCAGTACTTGTACTCGATCTTAACCACAATATCCTTCGCCCAAAAACCATTTTCGTTTTCCAATCGTCTGTTTTCGCCTTCAATGTACGCTTGGAGTTCGTTCAACGAAAGCTCCTCCTCGCGGCCGAGCGCGTCATCCTTGACCAAAAAGCAGCGCGGCTCCACCGCGGTGGGGTTGTACTTCATGTTGATCGCGATCGGACGTCGAGTCTTCGTGCCACCGCCGACATGGTTGAATTGGAACCCCATAAGAGCCTCCACGAGGGCAGACTTACCGTCGGTTTGGTGCCCGCACACGAGAATCGCCGGCGCGTCGAACGGCTTATCAAACTCTTGCGCCATCGTGTGCAACTGCGAGTACGCCTCATATAATCGCTCGTTGGACGAGTTAAAGAACCGGTTCGGCGACGCCGAATCTTGCGGCTCATTCATCGAATTCGCCCAGTACGTTGCCTTCGGCGCATCGCGCCTTCCCTCGGCGCGCGGCGGAGGCGGCATCGTCGCCTCAAACTGCGCAAAGTCTTGCGCCTGCGTCACCTGCGGCTCAAAAACGCCCGCGAGTCAGTGCGTTCACGAACACATCGAGCGAAACATTCGTTCTATCAATCACCATCATTCGCTTTCGAACGCGCGTATTCACCCTTCGCCTGTGTCCTCTCGCGCGCGAAACCAAACGCCGCCCGCCGCCCGCGCGCGTTCAAAATTCAAATTCCAACCGTTGGCCCTCGTACCTCGCTTCGAACGCTCGTTCGCGAGTCGCGCACGCCGCCGTCCGCGCGCCCCGTGCGCGCGGATGCGCTCACGCTCGTCTCCCCGAACGCTTTCGCGAGCCACCGATCGGCGGAAACTCCCGAATGCGTCGGGGAATCGTTCGCCATCGTCCGTCACGCGAACGCGCGCGATATGCGTCGACGTTCGTTCGCGTCCAACGCGCGCGATTCCTTCGCCCTCTTTCGCGGGCGTCACGCGTGCGTATCGCCTCTCGTCGTCACGCGCGTGTGATTGAAAAAAAATTGTTGGTTTTTTTCCAACAGCTCGTTCGTCCTTCCTTCGTCGACGTGCGACGCGCGGGCGACGATGGGGCGTCACGCGCGAACGGCGCGCGATGGCGTCGCGAGGACGTGGCTGGTCGGTCGGTCAATCGACGCCGACTCCGACCGACCGACTAAATCCGACCGACCGACCAAATCCGACCGACCGACCAAATCCGACCGACCGACCAAATCCGACCGACCGACCAAATCCGACCGATTCCTGGGAGTCCGCACCACTATCGTGTGTGCATGGACACACTCTCACTGGTTCGTGACTCGTCACGAAAAGTGTCACGACACCACCCCCGAACGTGCTCTATGTCTACGGTCTGGCGCGCGCTCGCCTCGGGGCGTGGCGTCCGTCGATCGACGACGTCGTCACTCGCGCGCGTCCTCTCGAATTCGATCGCGCGAGACGATGAACACGTCGACGATGTTCGCGTCGTCGTCGTCGTCGTCGTGCGCGCGCGAACGGGCGAACGGGCGAACACGAACGAGGTACGTCAACGCGCGAGTTCGTTCGATTCGCAACGAGGGATGACGCGATGATGTGGATGAGGTTTTTCAATGACGATGTCGACGACGATGGAAGAGGAAACGAGCGGGAAACGACGAAAGGGACACGATAACGAAGTGAAGGAAAGGAAAATGTTCACTTTCGCGCGCGATGACGTTCGGGGAAACGGGAAAGAGAGGACACACGGAACGCGGACTGACGCGAGCGCGAGCGCGCGGGTCGTAGGAACGCGGCGACGCGCTCGAGACGAGCGCTCGTGACGCGCGCGGCGGGGAAAACGTACGACTATGATTTGATCATCATCGGTGCGGGCGTTGGCGGGCACGGCGCGGCGATGCACGCGGTGGAACGCGGAATGAAGACGGCGATCATTGAAGGTGGGGAAATCGGAGGGACGTGCGTGAACCGCGGGTGCGTGCCGTCCAAGGCGCTGCTCGCGGCGTCCGGACGCGTGCGGGACATGCGGAATAAGGAGCACTTACGACAGCTCGGGATCTCCGTCGGGGACGTGACGTACGATCGACAAGGGATCGCGGATCACGCGACGAACTTGGCGTCGACGATTCGAGGTAACTTGCAACGTTCTATGGAGGCGATTGGGGTGGATATCCTTCTCGGCGCGGCGAAGATTGAGGACAACCACACGGTGCAATACGGTGCTCCCGGTACGATTACCGGGGGTAAAGTCACGGCAAAGAACATCATCATCGCCACTGGCTCGACGCCGTTCGTGCCTCCGGGCATTGAAATCGACCACAAGACGGTGTTCACCTCCGACGCGGGCTTGAAGCTCGACTGGGTCCCGGATTGGATCGCCATCGTCGGCTCGGGTTATATTGGGTTGGAATTTTCCGACGTGTACACCGCGCTGGGCTCCGATGTGACGTTCATCGAAGCCATGCCGACGATCATGCCGGGTTTTGACAAGGAAATCGCCAAGCAAGCCGAACGCATCTTGATTACGCCGCGCAACATCGACTACGTGACCAACGTGTTGGCTACAAAGGTTACGCCGGGTATCCCGGGCAAAAAGCCGGTGCGCATTGAACTCAGCGACTTCAAGACGAGACAACTCGTCGACGTCATGGAAGTGGATGCGGTTTTGGTCGCCACTGGTCGTGCGCCGTACACCGAAGGGTTGAACTTGCCGTCGATCAACGTCGAGACCCAACGCGGTTTCGTCCCGGTGAACGAAAAGATGCAAGTTTTGGACAAGAATGGCAAAGTCGTCGACGGCGTTTGGTGCATCGGCGACGCGAACGGTAAGATGATGTTGGCACACGCTGCGAGTGCGCAAGGTATTAGTGCGATCGAGAACATGGTCGGTAACGAAAACGCTCTCAACCATCTCTCCGTGCCGGCGGCGTGCTTCACGCACCCAGAAGTTGCCTTTGTCGGTATGACAGAAGAGCAAGCGCGCGCCAAAGGTGAAAAGGAAGGGTTCGAGGTCGCCATCTCTAAGACGTCTTTCAAGGCGAACTCTAAGGCGCTCGCAGAGAAGGAATCAGAAGGTATGGCTAAGTTAATCTACAACCCGAAATCTGGTGAAATTTACGGCATGTGGATCATGGGTTTACACGCTGCGGATTTGATTCACGAAGCGTCCAACGCCATGGCGAACGGCACGACGTTGAAGGAGCTGAAGTTCAACGTCCACGCGCACCCAACGCTGGCGGAAGTCATCGAGGTCATGTATCACGGAGCCGAACTTCACGACAAGGCTGCCCCTCCCGCCCTCGCGAAAAAGTAAGCGCCTCTTCATCTCTTCTCTAGAACGGTTCGCTAAATAAAACGGCGGACGGTGACACACATTTCTTGTCTTCATGTGTTTCAGCACGAAACGCAGGCGGTAATATTACATAAAAAGTACAAACAAAACACTAAAATCAGCATACGTTCACCTGGCTAGTAGAAATCCTTCAATTGCTCGCGCAACTTGTCGATATCGCCAAAGATGTCAATGTTCTCAGATTCAACCGCGACACTCACCGTCCTGTTGGGCTGCACCGTACCCGGCGCCCCCGGCTGGAATGGCGTGAATGGATCGCCAAAGTGAACGCGCCAAAGCGCCTGACCGGCATCGCTCATACCGAGCCACGTCGATACTTCACGCACGCGCCTTTTTTGCGACTCTGTCATGAAAGGTTCAGCATCCTGCAAAGCGCGATCGAAAGTGAAAGAAACACGGTCAGCGCGCGGCGGAGACGCACGAGAATTCACTCTCGCAGAATTATTCTAAGCAAATCACACGCGTAGTCACGATCGTCTCATACACTGGTATTCATTTCTCTTCAATGACTTTCAGATCCGAAAGATGGTGTTTTTGAAGGTGTATAATCATCGACGAGCGCGAAGACGTTGCGATCCCGAGGCGCTGGACGCGTCGACCGAAAGCGCACCGTTAACTTTGCGAAAACCTCAATCGTTTCCCCAGAAGGCACCGATCCAAACTCTTTCATGTACTGAAACACATCGCAACACGCGTCATAGGCTTTTTCTTCCAATCTCCTTGTCGCGAGCGCCATGAACCAGTTACTCGTCAACACCTCGTCCCCGCGTTCGCGACCGCCCGCCTTGACGAAATCGATCACCTCCCTCGCCAACTCCCACCGCTCCATGCGCCCGATCCCGACCAGCACGCTCTTATACCCATCTAATTCCATGTTTGACTGCACTTTCTTCAGCAAGACATCCGCCTTGAGACCTTTCGCGTGGTTCCGCAGCAACGCTAGCATCAATTCGCTCAAAAACTTTTCATCCAGCGGCTTGGCGCCCACGCGGTAGGACGATCCACTCGGGTCTTTCGACGCCATGCGCTCCCAAGCCGCACTTTGCGGGGATCTTTGCCATTTCGTGTAATCGTCCTCGTCGACGGCGTCGACGGCGGCGTCTATGTCGTCGCGCGCTCGCGGCGGCGCCGAGCCGCGCCGCCGCGAGTGCCGGCGGCGCGGAGCGCGTTCGGTCGCGAGCGACGTCGAAACGGGCGTTCGCGCACTCGCGCAGGTCGTTAGGCGACACATCGCACGCGCGCTCGCGTTCGTCGGGCTCGATCGCGATGGGGCGATGCGCGAAGAGTGACGCACTGTGCGTTCAAGTTGAGGTTTTGGGTGACTACAACACCGTGAGGTTCAACGTCTAGTGAAGGGGAATACAAAAAGGGTTCAGTTTTCGCGATGGGTTTGCGCCCAGGCGTAGATCTTCTCGTCAAGCCAATCGCTTTCTTCGGCGGCGGCGTAGGAATGGATCACGCGCGCGACGTCTTCGCGCGAACGTGAGGAGCCGTAATCGCTCACGTGACGCAACGACGCCTCCAAAGGGAAGTCTTCCGCGGCATTGACGCCGAAGAACCCGTCGATCGTGGTGATCATAGCGTTGATGTCTTCTAACGTGAAGACGTAATCAAAATCTTGCTCTAGAAGCTCTGTTGTTCTCTCGAGAAGCGACGGTAAATCAGCGTTTTCGCTCGTCAATTGTTGCGGCCACGCTCGAGATATTACGTTCCCGGCGTTCACGAGTAAAAACCGCGTCTGAGCGTTGATGATGTCCGAGTAGGATTTCGCCGTAGATGAAGCGGCGAGACTCAAGTCATGCTTGAGCGGTTCGCGAAGCACTGTAAACGATTTCATCTCACACCCGCGACTCGCCGCCTCTTTGCGCAGGCGCAATAATTTTTCTGACATTTGAAGCAACCCCGAGCGACCGACGTGGTGCGCGATGACATGATATCCACCTTCGAGCGACTTTGAGACCACGCGATTCCAATGCGCGTTCTCGTCCTCTTCTTGAACACGGGCGAGCTCCGAATCTGGCGCTGCGTACTTTGAACGTTCAAAACGCTCGACATCGACGCCTATCTTGCCGAAGTGCCCTAGCAACGTCCCGCCGCCAGTTCGCGGGACGTGGTAGAAGTATAAAATCTTACACTCCCCTTTGCCTTGCGCGCCATCGCTCGACATGAAAGCACCGAGCAAGGGAATGTGTGCGCGCTTCCTCTTAGGCTTGGGAACGATGTACTGTGCCACCAACATTCGCAAGCCTTTGAGTTCTGCCATTTGGTGTTGATAAACCCCTTCGACGGCGTCGCCTCCGCCGACGTTCGCGAACGCATCTTCGCCGTAATCGGCTGCAAAATCTGGGTTTGCGAGTAACGCGCGCTGCATCTCGCGAACCTCTCGCTGCCGCGCCTGGTTACTTTGAAGCCGCTCCCTCAACAACTTTGGCGCGAGCGCTAGTCTCGACGCCTTTTTTTCCATTTCCTTCAACCGGAGATTTTCTCCCTCGAGCGCGCCCTCGCGCGCGCCCTCCTCGACCGCTGTCGCGTCTCTTTCCCTCTCCAATCTCTCGTACGCCTTCAAATACTCCTCGCCATCGACGCCGACGCGTTCGACGCGTTCCGCCTCTACCTCCCCTCGCCCCGCTCCGAGCGCGGCGACGCGCGTCGCCGACCGTCCATCTCTCGCACTCGCCCCTTCCGCCGCGCTCGACGCGTTCGTCCCATTCCCAACTACCCCCGTCTTTCCACTTTCCACGTCGTCATCATCATCATCGGGAACGCTCTCCGTGACGGCGCGATACGCCGCCCCCGTCTCCCCCGGATACGTCTCCACCTTCTTTCCATTTCGATGATCCAATATCGCCTCCCCGATCATCTGCGCGATCGCGCTCGACACTTCCACTCCACTCCCGACATCGGCGTCGCCGAGCTTTGAGACGCGATCGAACGCTATCGACGGCGCGTTCGTCACCCGCCACGGCGTCTCGATCGCCAACGCCGTGAAATCTCTTTCACCCTCCGTCATCCATTCAATCGCGCTCGACCTCGATCTCGATCTCGACTGCGACGGCGTCACAGTCCTTGCCTTTCCCACGCGCGCGCTCGCGCACGACACCGCGACGGCGACGACGCACGCGCACGCGATCGCGACCGAGCCGCGCGCGCGCGTCGCGCGCGCGCGCGACGCGCTCTCGTCGTCATTCGCCTTCGCGCGCGATCGATCGCGCGCGAAGGCGAACGCGATACGTTCGTCCGTCATCGCGTCGCGCACGACGACGACGACGACGACGACGACGCGCGCGTTGGCGTCGCGCTGTGACGCGCGCGCGCGCGATGGCGAACACGTGCGAAGTCGAACGGTCGGTCGTCGGTCGATGGTCCGTTTTACCGTACAACGAAACCCCAGATGAAGACTCAGAAAGCTAGGACACTTCGAGTGTGCACGACATGAACCACGACGTCGATCGATCGGTCGATGGTCCGTTTTACCGTACAACGAAACACCAGATGAGGACTCAGAAAGCTAGGACACTTCGAGTGTGCACGACATGAACCACGACGTCGATCGATCGGTCGATGGTCCGTTTTACCGTACAACGAAACACCAGATGAAGACTCAGAAAGCTAGGACACTTCGAGTGTGCACGACATGAACCACGACGTCGATCGATCGGTCGATGGTCCGTTTTACCGTACAACGAAACCCCAGATGAAGACTCAGAAAGCTAGGA
>Ga0222712_10001566_pt1 | contig 27825 bp, 27 predicted proteins | sample C33_657DmetaG_FD_165043 | JGI IMG/M metagenome (GOLD analysis project Ga0222712, IMG submission 165043) | Estuarine water microbial communities from San Francisco Bay, California, United States - C33_657D | ecosystem: Environmental > Aquatic > Marine > Unclassified | place: USA: California... | reverse complement strand
TCCAGTACAAATTGCAGGTAAGGAAATTAGCTTGGCAGATTATTATATTCAAATAAATGAATTAAAAGAAGGCTGGGCTAAAAAACCGGCACTTGCGAATATTAATTTTCCTGTGAATGCAGACAGATCAAAATTTAGTTTGGAGCAGGATTCTATTCTACAAACTATTTCTGCAGGGTTGACTAAAAATAATTTAGTGATTGCGCAGAAGGATAAAAAAGTGAGTATTATTAGTTTGACGGTTAAAACTGAGAGCGAACTATTTTCTAAATTATTTTGTGAGCAATTGCTAAAAGAAACCTCCGATTTTTATATTGAAACAAAAAGTAAAAAATCGAGATTGAATGTAGATATTTTACAACACCAAGCAGATAGCATTAGGGCCGAATTGAATAGCGCTATTACAGGCGTGGCTACAGCGAGTGATAATGTTTACAATTTGAATCCGGCATTGAATGTGAAACGTACGCCAAGCACCAGACGCCAGGTAGATGTTCAAGCTAATACCGCCATACTCACACAGTTGGTGGCTCAGTTGGAACTCTCTAAAGTAAGTTTAAGAAAAGAAACCCCACTTGTACAATTAATAGATCGTCCTATATTACCTTTAGAAAAGGATAAGGTAGGCAGGTTAAAATCATTGGTATTAGGTGGGTTCTTAGCAGGATTTTTAACGGTGTTGTATTTGGTGTTTGGGCAGTTATATAGGAAGATGGTTGCGTAGGATTTGGATTAGTGTGGTCCATTGGACCGATAACAACTCACAATAAGATATAAATAGAAGTTCAGGTATAAATCAAATAAAACTAATATTTGATTTTGTATTAAAAATGCACAAATTTTACAAATAATAGAAATAAAGTGTGCACTTATGTGCGTTATTTTGGAAAATAATAAACTAAATTAAAATGAAAGTTGTAATTCTTGCTGGAGGATTTGGAACAAGGTTAGCAGAAGAAACTGATGTTAGACCTAAACCTATGGTTGAAATTGGGGGCATGCCAATTTTGTGGCATATCATGAAAATATATTCTAGCTATGGCTACAATGACTTTGTAGTTTGTTTGGGATATAAAGGGTATGTAATAAAAGAATATTTTGCAAATTTATTTTTACATCATTCAGATGTAACAATAGATGTTAAAAACAATAAATTAGAAGTTCATAACAATTTTGCTGAAGACTGGAAAATTACCTTGGTAGAAACTGGTCCTAAAACCTTAACAGGAGGAAGAATAAAAAGAGTGCAAAAATATATAGGTGATGAACGATTTATGTTAACTTATGGTGATGGTGTATCTAATGTAGATATTAAGGAATTGGTTGACTTCCATATAAAGAATAACAAATTGTGTACCGTAACTTCTGTTCAACCAAGTGGACGTTTTGGAGTATTGCAAATTAATAATGAATCATTGGTTGAATCTTTTCATGAAAAAAGATCCGAAGATATTGGTTGGATAAATGGTGGTTTTTTTGTTTGCCAACCAGAGGTCTTTGATTATATACAAGAGTGGGACAATACTATTTGGGAGAGGGAGCCTCTTGAAAATTTGGCGAAGGACAAGCAACTTGTATCCTTTAAACATCCCGGTTTTTGGAGACCTATGGATTCATTAAAGGATAAAATGGACTTAAATGAATTATGGAACTCAGGAAAAGCTGATTGGAAAATATGGAAATAATGAATGAATTAAATAACACTTATTTTGGAAAGCGTGTATTTGTAACCGGCCATACTGGGTTTAAAGGATCTTGGCTGATTAAAATTTTAAGTGATTTAGGAGCTGTTATAAAGGGATATGCTTTAGCTCCAGAAAATGACATTAATTTATATACCGAGATAAATGGAGACTCTATATGTGAGTCGGTGATTAGTGATTTAAGAGATAGAGAAGGCTTGAAAAAAGCAGTATTAGATTTTCAACCAGATTATATTTTTCACTTAGCTGCTCAACCCTTGGTAAGGTTATCTTATGAAATTCCTTCAGAAACATTTGAAGTGAATGCAATAGGAACTGCAAATTTATTAGATGCCATTAGGTTATTGGATAAAAAATGTAATGTAGTATTGATTACAACAGATAAGGTTTATCACAATAATGAATGGGAGCATCCTTATAAAGAAAGCGATCGAATCGGAGGATATGATCCTTATAGTGCAAGTAAGGCTTGTTGCGAATTGGTTATTGATTCCTATAAAAATTCATTTTTTAATTTAGGCAAATACGATCAACATCATAAAGCAATTGCAGTTGGTAGAGCAGGTAATGTAATTGGTGGGGGTGATTGGTCAAAGGATAGATTGATACCAGATATTGCTAAATCTTTAAATGCAAATAAGGAAGTTGTGATTAGAAATCCTAAATCAGTTAGACCTTGGCAACATGTAATTGAGCCACTATTTGGTTATCTAGAATTAGGTGTTAAATTAAACTCGGATCCTATTAAGTATGCACAAGCATATAATTTTGGACCTAATACAGATGACGCTTTAACAGTAGAAGAAATGGTTGTTAAGTCAATTAACTGTTGGGCATCCGGGACCTATAATGTAGAAGTTAATAGTAATCATCCTCATGAGGCAGGATTATTGAAATTGGATATTACCAAAGCAACAACAGAATTAAATTGGAAGCCAGTTTTTAATGCACAAACAGCAGTGGAAATTACTATAAATTGGTACAAGAACTATTATAACAATAAGACAGCATTAGAATTAATGGAATTAGATATTCAATATTATAAAAGTAAAATTAATGAGTAAAAACGTTGAAATTTTAAAAGGAATTGATTTTAATAATTTAAACGACGAAGGTTTAAAAAAACTTTTAGTTGATAAGTTTAGTAAAAATATTAACAAGGCAATTATTCCTGGCGAAAATTATATACCAGTTTCGGGAAAAGTAATAGACGAAGAAGATATCCTTTGGGGGATAGAGTCTATGATGGATGCTTGGTTGACTGCAGGAAGATTCTCATTAAAATTAGAGAGAGAACTAGCAAGATATTTTGGAAGTAGATTCTCATTGTTAGTTAACTCTGGATCTTCTGCTAATTTATTAGCATTCTACGCTTTAACCTCGCCAAAGTTATTTGATAGGGCTATTAAACCAGGAGACGAAATTATTACTGTAGCAGCAGGTTTCCCTACAACCATAAATCCATTGATTCAATTTGGGTGTATACCAGTTTTTGTTGATGTTGATATACCCACTTATAATATTATAGTTGAAGATATCGAAAAGGCAATAACGCCTAAAACAAAAGCAATAATGATTGCACATGCTTTAGGTAATCCATTTAACTTGAGTGTTGTTATGGCAATTGCTAAAAAATACAAATTATGGGTAGTGGAGGATGATTGTGATTCATTAGGTGCAACTTATGAAGGAAAAAAGACTGGAACTTTTGGAGATTTGGCTACACTATCATTTTATCCTGCACATCATATCACAATGGGGGAGGGAGGAGCGGTATTGGTTAATAATGCATCTCTTAAAAAAATAACAGAAAGCTTTAGAGATTGGGGAAGAGATTGTTGGTGCGCACCTGGAATGGATAATACTTGTGGTGAAAGATATTGTCAAAAACTAGGTGATTTGCCTGAGGGTTATGATCACAAATACACTTATTCACATATTGGTTTTAATTTAAAGGTTTCAGATATGCAAGCGGCTGTAGGATTAAGTCAATTAACTAAGGCAGACCACTTTGTTGCAAGAAGAAAAGAGAATCACGCTTTACTTTCAGAAATATTTAAAGAATTTGAAGAACATTTCATTTTGCCAAAAGCAACCGAAAATTCTGAACCAAGTTGGTTTGGATTTATGTTAACTGTAAGAGAGGGTAGTCCAATAGATAGAAATAAGTTTGTAGAATATTTAGAACAAAATAAAATTGGCACTAGATTATTCTTTGGAGGAAATCTTTTAAGACAACCTGCGTATTATAATTTAAATCATCGAAAAATTGATGAATTAAAAAATACTGATTTGATTATGAATAATTCATTTTGGCTTGGCGTATGGCCTGGTTTAAATCAAGTTCATTATGATTATATTGCGAACACTGTAAGAAAGTATATTAGTACTTTATAATGAAAAGACTTCCTGTTGAAGATTTAGAGCATATTTATCAAAACACCAAAGATATTTGGGGATCGTTTAGGGGCAAGTCAATTTTTCTGACTGGCGGAACTGGATTTTTTGGCAAGTGGTTATTAGAGAGTTTTATTTATGCAAATGAAAAATCAGCTTTAAATGCTAAAATCACCACACTTACTCGAAATCCAGAAGAGTTCTTAATTCAATATCCATTTTATAAGGAACATGCTAATACAGTTCAATTTGTTAAAGGGGATATACTTAATTATGATTTTAATTTAAATGAAAAATTTCACTTCATAATTCATGCCGCAACAGCTGCAAGTGAAGCATTAAATAAAAGTAATCCATTATTAATGATGGATACCATAACACTTGGTACAAGAAAGATTTTGGACTTTGCAATCACTCAGCCATTAGAAGGACTTTTATTTGTAAGCTCCGGAGCAATTTATGGTAAACAACCTTGGAGTTTATCACATATTAATGAGCATGATAGTTTTAATATAAATATTAATAACTCGAATTCGGCATATGCCGAAGGGAAGAGAATTGCAGAATTATACTGCTCCACTTATTTTGAAAAATACAATCTGCAGATTAAAATTGCACGTTGTTTTGCATTTGTTGGACCCTATTTACCTCTTGACTCTCATTTTGCTATAGGAAATTTTATTAATAATGTCTTAAAACGTGAAGACATCATAATAAAAGGAGATGGGAGTACAATTAGGTCATATATGTATGCTTCAGATTTAATGATATGGTTGTGGAGAATTTTAATAAATGGTGGAACGAATACTCCATATAATGTAGGATCTGATGAATCCATATCCATTAAAGAACTTGCTGAACGAATTAATGAAATTTCAGATTCCAAAGTTTCAGTAAAAATCTTAGGATCGCCTGTTCAAAAGGAAAAGATTGATATTTACTGTCCTAATATATCAAAAGCACAAACAATTAATGCACACATAAAGATTCAATTAAGTGAATCTATTAAAAAAACAATTAAATTTTATGAATAGTAATAGACATTGTCCAGTATGTGATTTTAAAAAAGTAAAAGAAATTAGAAAATTTAATTTTACTCTTTTTGATAAACATCCTATGCAAAATGGTTACATGGTTGCTCAATGTGAAAATTGCGGCTTTATATATGCAGATACAAATGTAACTCAAATCACACTAGATGATTATTATGAAAATCTTTCTAAATATGAAGACAAAACAATCTCAACAGGAGGCGGTTATACTATTCACGACAAGAATAGATTAAAAAGTGCAGCCGAATATATTTCTTCAAAATTTGAAAATAAAGAAATTGAAATTGTTGATGTTGGTTGTGCAATTGGAGGATTATTAGAACAATTAAGAAGCGAAGGATTTAGTAATTTAACAGGAATAGATCCTTCTATATCTTGTGTTGAAATAACACAATCAGAAAAAAAATGCAAGTGTTACCATTCCTCTCTTTTTAATTTAGAAGAAAAATTTGGAAAATACGACTTAATAATACTTTCACACGTATGGGAGCACATTTTAGACCTGAAGACAGCTATAAAATCAATTGAAAAAATTTTAAAACCAAATGGGTTTATTTACATAGAATGCCCAAATGCAATGTTATATAAAGAGATAATTCATGCACCTTTTCAAGAATTTAACACAGAACACATAAATCATTTTACAGAAGAATCTTTTAAAAACTTTTTTGGTTGTAATAATTATACTTGTATAGATGTTGGTAATAGAGTAATCCAAATTGCATCAGGTGAGGATTATAATGCAGTATATGGTATTTTTCAAAAAAACTTAATTGATGTTAAATATGACATCAAATTTGATTCAAATATTCTAGATTCTATAAATGAATATTTATCTAAGTCAGCAGTATGGTACGATCGAATATTATCCAAAATAAATAGCGAAATAAATAATAATGAATGCATTGCACTTGTTGGAATAGGGCAATTCGCATTTAAGTTACTAAATTCAATCAAGGAAAATAATTTTTCCGGAAACATTCAACTATTTGACAATAACCCATTAAATGTAGGAAAAAAAATAGACTCGAATGAAATATTGAGTGGTTCAAGTATAGTTGATCAATTAAAAAAATCTAAAGTTAAAATTATCATTACATCATTAATATATCAAGACGAAATTAAAAATGGCATAAATAGAAAGTTTCAAGAATTTGGACTAGAAATACCTAAAATAATTGAATTAAAATTAAATGAAATTATCTAATTACATATTTTCAAAACTTGTTGAAGAAGATATTAACACTGTTTTTTTAGTAACTGGTGGAGGTGCAATGCATTTAAATGATGCTATAGGTAGAACACCTGGATTAAAATTTGTTTGTAATCACAATGAACAAGCATCTTCTATTGCAGCGGAAGGTTATGCAAGGGTAAAAAACAAGCCAGCAATTGTCAATGTAACTACCGGACCGGGTTCAATTAACTCATTAAATGGGGTACATGGTGCATTCACCGATTCAATACCAATGATTATCATCTCTGGTCAAGTTAAAAGAGAAACTATCATGTCTGCATACAATAACCCAGGTTTAAGACAATTGGGTGATCAAGAAGTTGACATAATTAGTATGGTGAAAGGGATAACAAAATATGCAGTAGAAATTACTGATCCAAATACAATCAGATATCATTTGGAAAAAGCAATATATCTATCAACCAGCGGAAGACCGGGTCCTGTATGGATAAGTATACCGGTAGATGTACAAGCGATGGAAGTGGACATTGATAAATGTGAAGGTTTTATCCCAGAGGTATTAAATATTGATCAAAGTGTGTTAAATGAAGATGTTTATCATATTATTGATAAAATTAGAAACGCTAGTAGGCCTGTAATTATTGGTAGTACTGGCATAAGACTAGGAAATGCTTTAAATGAATTTGAGGAATTTGCTAATTTAACAGGCATTCCTGTTGTAACCGCTTGGTCACATGATATCATTCATCATGATCATCCAAACTATGTTGGTAAACAAGGATCCATTGGAAATCGTGCTGGAAATTTCACTGTTCAAAATTCTGATTTAGTAATTATTATAGGTAGTAGAATGCCTATTAGACAATTAAGTTATAATTGGGAAAATTTTGCTAGAGAAGCCTATAAAATTCATATTGATATTGATCCAGCAGAATTACAAAGACCATTTTTAAAAGCGGACCTACCTTTAGTGTATGACGCTAAGTTTATATTAACTGCATTAAACAATGAATTAAAAAACGGAAAAAAATCCTTTGATTTTAAAAAATGGCTAGGATGGTGTATAGAAAGGAAAAATAAATATCCTGTAGTTCAAGAGCATCATAAGGACCCAACAAAACCGATAAATCCATATTACTTTATTTCAACTTTACAATCTATGCTAGGTGGGAATGATGTAATTGTATGTGGTAATGCTACTGCTTGCATTGTTCCGTTTCAAACCTCAAGTATAAAAAAAGGGCAACAATTATTTAGTAATTCTGGCTCAGCTTCAATGGGGTATGATTTGCCAGCAGCCATTGGCGCGGCAATAGCAGATTCTAGTAAAAGAATAGTTTGTTTTGCAGGAGATGGTAGCATTCTTATGAATTTACAGGAATTGCAAACTATAAAGCATAATAACTTAAATATTAAAATTATTGTATTGGACAATAACGGTTATTTATCTATAAAATCTACACAACAAAATTTCTTTGGCTTAGCCATTGGAAGTGCTCCAGATAATGGTGTAAGTTTTCCAAATATGGAAAAAGTAGGAAATTCATTTAATATTCCATCTTATACCTTAGAAAAATTTGATTTTAAGGAAGAGCTTCAAAATTTAATTAATTTAGATGGCCCAATCCTTATTAATGTGAAACTTGATCCTTTACAAATGTTTGAACCTAAGCTTAGTTCAAAAAAAATGCCGGATGGGAAAATGGTTTCTGCACCACTTGAGGACATGTTCCCATTTTTAAGTGAAAGTGAATTAGCGTCAAATATGATCATTAAAACGATTAAGTTTTAATATAAATGAACTATAAGAATATTTTATTTGATTTAGATGGTACTCTTATAGATTCTGCGCCAGGCATAGAAGAGTCTTTTTATAAAGCATATATAAATGTATATAACAAAGCATGTCCGAAAATTATAACATCCTTCATTGGACCTCCAATAGACCAAGTTTTAAATGCGGTTAATGGGGAAACAAATTTAGATACTATAAATCGATTTGTAGAAACATTTAAACAATTTTATGATAAAGAGGGTTACAAAAAGTCCAAGCTTTATGATAATGTTGAATCAGTACTTGATGATTTATTGAAAAACAAATTGAATGTATATATAGCAACTAATAAAAGAGTAACGCCAACAAAATTAATACTAGAATACTTGTCAATTAGTAAATATTTTAAAGGCATTTATTGCCCAGATAATTTAGAGTTGCAATTTAAAAATAAAACAAATCTTATTGCTCATATTATAAAAACTAATTCGTTAATATTGAGTGAAACAATTATGATAGGAGATACCATACATGATGGCATGGCAGCTGATGAAAATAAATTAGATTTTGCATTAGTAGAATATGGATATGGAGAATATGAAAAAAGTAAATACAAATTAAACAATATCAAACAACTATTAAATATTTTATCAAAAAACCAACAGCATGAAAAAATCAAAGAATGAAATTTTTGACGGCCTATTTGTCCTTGAATTAGCAAATAATCATTTAGGTAATTTACAAAGAGGATTAAATCAAGTAGAAGAGTTTTCGCAAGTAGTAAGATTTAACAACGTCAAAGCTGCAATCAAGCTTCAATTTAGAGATATGGATACTTTCGTTCACCCAGAGTACGTAGGAAGTAAAGACGTAAAGTATATTAAAAAAACTACAGAAAAAAAACTTACTAAAAAAGAATACAAAACTTTAGTAGATAAAATCGTGAGCTCTGGTTGTATACCAATGTCAACTCCATTTGACGAAGCCTCTGTTGATTTATGTCAAGAGTTTAATTTGCCAATTATAAAAGTTGCAAGTTCTGATATTAATGACTGGCCATTGATTGAAAAAATAGCAAAAACAAAAAAACCTGTTATTTTATCTAATGGTGGTTCGTCATTAAAAGACATGGATGATGTAGTTGCCTTTTTTTTAAATAGAGATATTCCAATAGCACTTAACCATTGCGTTTCATTATACCCTTCGGAAGATAATGAGTTGGAATTGAACCAAATAGACTTTTTAAAAAATAGATATCCAGAAATTGTTATTGGACAATCTACTCATGAATATCATGATTGGACTAATTCAATGTTAATTGCTTATGCAAAAGGTGCTAGAACTTTCGAGAGACATATTGACACACCAATGGAAGGTTATGATATGCAAATTTATAATTCAACTTCTGAGCAAATAGATATTTGGTTTAAGGCATATCATAAAGCTATTGAAATGTGCGGTGGTTCACCAGATCAAAAAAGAAGAAATTCCGAAAGAGAAATTAAATATCTAGATGCTTTGGTTAGAGGAATTTATGCTAAGAAAGATATTCCTAAAGGCTATGTAGTTAAAAATGAAGAATTTGAGGAATACTTTTATTTGGCTGTTCCATTACACAAGGGACAACTATCGGTTAGAGAAATTAAAAATGGTGAAGTTTTTACAAATGAAGTTAAAAAAGATTCAAAGATTTTAATAGATCATATCGATTCGCCTTATGCAAAAAACGAGAGTTTGAAAAAATTAATATATCAAAGAGGAATTTAATAAAACTAAAGTGAACAAAGATTATAAAAACAATCTACTTGGAATTGATACTCCTTTAATTTATTTTTTTTTATCAAAGTTTTTTTCACTAATTGCTGCTCCAATTTCTATTTTTTTAATTACTCAAAAATTAAATGCAAACGAACAGGGGTATTATTTTACTTTTTCAAGTTTATTAGGAATTTCTGTGTTTTTTGAATTAGGTCTAGGTGTAGTAATAACTCAGTTTACTAGTCATGAATTCGGCAAATTAAATTGGACTACATCTCGTGATCTAATTGGCGATGAAATTGCTAAACATAGAGTTTTAGGGTTGATTAGAAAATCTTTGTTTTGGTATTTTGTCATGGCATCAATTATGGCGGTTATAATAATTCCGATTGGTTTATTTACATTAAATAAAAACACTTCTAATATTCACATTAATTATGTACTTCCATGGATACTATTAATTTTAGTTTTTTCTTTCAATACAGCATTAATTCCATTTATTGCATTTCTGGAAGGTTGCAATAAAGTTGCCGAAGTACAAAAGCTTAGAATTTTACAAACTATATTAATTTTGCCATTTACTTGGTTAATATTATTCTTTAATGGTAAATTATTTGTTTTTTTCTTTGAATATTTAGGATACCTTTTAGTATTATCAACTTGGATCTTTATACGTTATCGACTAATACTATATCAAATTTTTAATTTTAAATATTTACAAGACATTTCAATATCTTGGAAAAAAGATATATTTCCGATGCAATGGAAAATTGCATTAAGTTGGCTTTCTGCATATTTTATTAACTATATGTTTGTTCCGTTGTTATTTCATTATAATAATTCAGAAATAGCTGGTAAAATGGGAATGTCTCTAAAATTAACAGGTTATGTTTATATTTTTAGCATGGCTTGGATAAATACAAAGTCACCTCAATATGGAGCACTTTTAAGTAATAATCAAAAAGATAAATTAGGTCAAATATTTAAAAAAGCAACTATTTATGCTTTGATAGTTGCTATAATGATTTCATCAGCACTAATTATTGGTGTATTTTTTTACAAACTGTATAAACCTTCTTTTGCTGAAAGAATTTTACCAATTTCTTTGATAGCATTATTATGTTTGGCAAATATTATAAATATATTTAATTCATCAATCGCAAGTTATTTAAGAGCTTATAAAAAAGAACCATTACTATATGTAAGCATGATAATGGCTTTTTTGATTGCAACTTCTAACTTGGTTTCTGCAAAATTTTTTGATGTTAATATTATGATATTAAATTACGTTGTTATTCTTTTTATATATGGAGTAGGGGCTCATTTATATATTTTTAACAAAAACGAAAATTACAAATAGTAAAATTATGTATATTTTATCTATTTGTATTCCTACTTTTAATAGATATGAATTTCTAAAACGAACTATTGATTATTTAAATAAAAATTTAGGGTTAGAACATAACATAGAAATTGTTATTTCCGATAATGCATCTTCTGATAAAACTGAGAATTATTGTCTTGAACTAGCTAATAAATTTGACTTTATTAAATACTCAAGAAATCTTGAAAATGTAGGTCTAGATTTAAATGCACTCAATGCCATAAAAATAGCCAATTCAGATTATTGTTGGCTATTATCTGATGATGATATTCCACTTGATGGAACTATAGAAAGAATTATAAAAGCAATAAAAGAAAATAACCCCAATTTAATTTATTTAAATTATGTTGGGGTTGTTGAGTCTAATTTAAGTAATATTGATATTGAAGGAAACAAAAAAGATGATGAAATTTATATTAATAATTCTGAAAAAATGTTAGTAAAGCATTTAATCTCACATTTTTCTGCAATAATTATAAATAAAAATATATTTCTTAAATATGAGGCACTTTTACTTGAATACCAAAATATGGGATTTGAAAGAGGTTATATATTATGTTTAGTTGATAACATGATACTTTGTGAATCTGGAATTTCAATTTTTTTAGGTGAAGTATCATTGTTGACAAGAAATCCGCAAAGTTTAATTGGAAATAATTACAATCCCTTAACGATTATAATTGATGTAGCAAGTCATTATAATTTCTTATATAGACGAAGTTTAATTTCGAAACAAACCAAATCAATTGTAGTTAATAGATATCTTCGAGGTTTTTATAATATAATAATACCAATGAGATTAAATTATAATGAGTATTATAAAAATGAACTTGTAATAAAAATACATAAAACCTGTTACAGTTATAGATTTTATTATATTTATAATTTACCATTTATGCTCATGCCAAATATTTTGTTAAAATATACTTATCAGCTTTATAAATTATTTTTTAAGTCAAATCGAAATACTTAATGGCAATTCTTTCGATAACCATACCAACTTATAATAGAGCAAAATTATTACTTGAAAATTTAGAGTCGTTAATACCACAAATAGCTAATAATCCTGATTTAGAAGTACTAATATTTGACAATTGCTCAACAGATAATACTGAATCAATTGTGCTAGAACTAATAAAAAAATGCACAAACATTAGATATCATAAAAATACATCAAATATTGGCTATGTTGGCAACCAAATTAATTGTATAGAATCTGCTAATGGTAAATATATAGCTTTTTTATGTGATGATGATATTTATATTAAGGGTGCTGTTCAAAAAATTTTGAGTGTAGTTGAATCAAAAAAAAATTATTCTTTTATTGCATTAAATTATTATTCATTTAAGGATGATTATAATAAACCACATTTTAAAAATTACGCACCTCTTATAGATAAAGAATTTTTTCGATCATATGATATAATGAATTACCCGTCTGTTGGTCATTTTTCGGGTTATATTTTTAATTCTAGTATTGCAAAGAATACACTTAAAAAACTAAAGTTAGAATATGGTGATAATTTATGCAAACAATTTGAAATACATCGTGGTATAGTTTCACATTTAGCTAATTTATCTCTCTCAAAAAGTAATTTTCCTTCTTATTTTATCGGTGATCAAATCCTTGCAACTAGAATGCCAACTGAAGTTGATTATGATTTATTATATCATTTAAATTATAACTATTTAAATTATTACTATGATTTGTTTTTAAAAGGATTTATTAATCAAAATGATTATAATTATAGAATTAAAATAGTGTTATCAAATTTACCTAAAGCAATATTTATAGAATCAACAGTAAAGAATAAATTTGATTATATAATACTAAAAGAGAAGTTTGACCAATTATTATTTAGAAGTTTTTATTATAGAATAATTATCCGTCCACTTTTTTATTTAAGCCAAATCTCATTAGTTAAATTTTTGTGGAAACATTTTTATAAAATTTACAAACAAAATTAATATAATTATAAAAAATCCTATTTTATCAATATGTATCCCGACCTTTAATAGAGCGTCTTTATTAGAGGAGTGTCTAAATTCTATCATTAATTCAATTGAAAATAGTGCAAATTTTGAAAATTTAATTGAAATAATAATTTCAGATAATTGCTCAACTGATGACACATATAAAATTGCCAATACATTTTGTAACAGATATAAATTTATTAAATATTTTAGAAATGTAATTAATGTAATAGATTTAAATTTTTATTTAGCTGTTGAAAGAGCAAGTGGTAAATATGTATGGATTTTTGGAGATGATGATATTTTCAAACCAAATACATTAAACACGATTTTCCATTATATATATAAGGATTATACATTAATAATATCAAATTATAGTTTATGGAACTTCAGTCTAAAAAAGTGTTTAAAACAAAATTATTTAGATATAGATGAAGTAATTGAAATATATGATCACAATAATTTGATGAAAATCTTCGGACTTAGATTGGCCTTTATTTCATGTGTTATTATAAAACGAAATAATTTTCTTATGTTAGACAAAGAAATTTATTCAAGAAATGTTAGTACAGGATTCCCTTTTTTACTAACTGTTTATTTCACTCAGATTAATAATTGTAATGCAATATTTATTTCAAATCCTGTTTTTATTCAAAGAGGTAACCTAAAACACGCCCCAATAGAATGGTGGTATCAAATTTTTCTAACTGGTTCAAATTCGATATTTGACTTACTTGGAAAATTCGGTTATTCTAAATCGGCTGTTATTAGATCAAAACTTAAAGTTTTAAATAACGACATCAAACAAGATATAATTTATCGAAAAGTTCATAATGAAAGTATTATTCATATTTGGAAAAATATTATTAAAATGTATTACAAATTTCCTTTCAAAATGTTTATTATTTTAGTTTATATATTCACACCATCTTTAATATTCAAAATAATATTTAAAATCAAAAATGGGTAAACCAAAAGTTTTATACAATGCATATACTTTGTCAAAACCAATAACTGGCGTAGGTCGTTATACACAATTATTATCTTTTATAAATTCAGATCAAGTTGATAAATATGCAAGTATACCAAACGAGAGAATTCTTTGGGAAAATTCATTTACTAAAGTATTTACTAAAAATTATAATACACTACTAAGTAAAATATATTGGAATTTATTTGATTTGTATCCTGATTTTGTTAGTTTTGATTTGTTACATTCACCTTATCCAAGTTTACCAATTAAAGTTGATATTCCTTCAATAGTTACAATACATGATCTACTTTTTCTAAGTAATCCAGAATGGTATCCAAAGTTAGAAATATTTCTACTTTATAGGACCTTAAAAAATTCAATAATTAAGGCTAATAAAATAATATGTGTTTCTAATTATACATTCCAAATGCTTATTTCATATTTTCCCGAAGTAAAACATAAGTGTATAGTAGTTCACAATTCTATTCCACCACCAAGTCAAATTTCTAAATATCTTTCATCTGATTTACATGACATTAATAATAAGAATGTAAATTTATTAATCAAATCAGGAAATCCATACTTTATTTGTCCGTCAAATAGACATCCAAGAAAAAATTTAGTGAATACAATAAATGGCTTTTTAAATTCTAAATATAACAGAATTGGATATAAATTAATATTGACAGGATTGAATGAAAATGGAAATCAAATAGAGAATAATCTAACTAACGTTTTTGATTTTGGATATTTAGCAGATACAGATTATTATGCTTTAATTAAAAACTCTTCAGGGATTCTTTATTTTCCATTTAATGAAGGGTTTGGCTTGCCAATTTTAGATAGTTTAATTTTCAATAAGTTTGTGTTTTGTTCAGATATACCTGTATTTAACGAAATTATTACAAATCATAAATTTCTTTGTTCTGACTTTAAAACATCTAATGGTATAGCAAATTTTTTAAATAAAATTTGTGAATCAGATTTTGTGTTGGATGATTTAGTGTCAAATTTTAAAAAAAATATACTAAATTTCTCTTTTTCTAAATTTGAATCAAAACATTTAGAGTTATATACAGAATTATTACATGTTTCAAAAAAAAGGTAACAATTATTTAATAAATTTTATTTTATTAAATAATTTAGTATATTTTTCTTATGCCGTAGTAGCTAATGTAAATTTTTTATGGATAATCAACAACTTTCTAATTAATTTGATTATTTTATTCAAAACAAGGATTTATAACAAAAAATTACTTAGTTTATTTACAATATTGAATTTAATTTTATTTACATCTTTTATACATATTTCACATAAATATACTAGCACGATTTTTACATTTTTTTGTATAATAAGTGCAATTTTACAATTAAATTTTATATCAAATAATTTATTCTCATTTAATTTTAAATTATTCATAAAAAATACAATTTTATTTATTTTCTATATTTATATTTTACAAGCTTTACTTTTTTTATTACATCTGCCAGTACTAAATGCATATGGTTCTGCCCTTTCAAATGACAGTATATTTAGATTTAATTCATTATTAGCAGAGCCTTCATATTCTAGTTTTTGTGTAACAATGTTATTATATATACTAAATATTCAAAATAGAAATAATAGAATTTTTAGAGATTATGTAATTGAATTCATTGGATTACTTTTAATTATACTCTTCTCCAGCGTTATTGGATTAATCACTTATTTTTTATATTTACTTTTCATTCACAGAAAATTTTATAAAAAATTATACAAAATTGAGATTATCTTTTTTTTTCTAATAGCAATTTATTATTCTAGCACTCTTGTTGCTATTGACAGAATATTCAATACTTTAGGGATTTTGCTTGAAAAATTTACATTATTAGATCTGGTTGCTATAGAACCTAGTGGAGCTTTCAGAATTGTACCTACAATAATTTATTTTGAATCTCTGAATTTTCAAAATATTTTAAATACTATTTTCGGGTATGGCGCCGGTACATCTGAGTTTTTTTTTAATGAAAGTTTATTTTCATATGGTTATGGTTATACACCTGATGGAAAATTTCAAGGTGGATTTATACCTGCTTTTTTAGTTGATTATGGTATTATTGTTTTTTTTCTGCTAATGTATTACTATATTAAATTAACATTTATTAAATCCTGGCACTTTCAATTTTTACTTTTAATTTTTTTATTATTAAATTTGAATATCAATAATCAATTATTTTGGTTTACTTTTTACATTTTTTATATTAACAAACAACTAATAGAAAATCCTAGAAATTTTGAACCGAATATTTATTGATTGTTATACTTTTGAGGGTGAATATCAAGGAACAAGAACTTTTATAAAAGAAGTCTATTCTAAAATTATTCAAATTGAACTAGAGAATAATAACTCATCAAATAATCGCTATTATTTTGTTTCTAATGATATAAATCAATTAAAAAATGATTTTGAAGAAAATATTTTTATACAATTTGTTAAGTCAAGAATTAAAAATAGAACTTTAAGAATTTTATTTGAATATCCAATATTAATATTAAAACATAAGATTAATATTGCACATTTTCAGTATGTTGTACCGCCCATTAAATTCTGTAAATACGTAGTAACTATTCATGACATATTGTTTTGTGATTTTAAAAATTACTTTACAAAATCATATCGATTAAAAAATTATTTATCATTTTTTATTTCATATATTATAGCAGATTCTGTAACTACTGTTAGTAATCATACAAAGGATAATCTTAAAAAACATTTTTATTTTAATAAGAACATAAAAGTAACAAAAAATGGAGTAAGTGATCGTTTTTACAATTTCAAGCCTTTAATTAGTAATATTGATTTTTACAAAAGACATAATTTGCGATCATATATACTCTATGTTTCAAGGTTTGAGCCAAGAAAAAATCATATAAGTTTACTAAAAGCATATGTTAATGGTAAACATTATAAAACTTATGATTTATTATTGATTGGTTCGATAACTTTGAATTGTGAAGAATTTGATAAATATTATAATTATTTAGATTACGAAATAAAAAAATACATACGAATAATTAATTCAGGAGTAAATGATAATTTGTTATTAGAATATTATTATTTCAGTTCAATTTTTATTTATCCTTCTTTATTCGAAGGTTTTGGTATACCACCACTCGAAGCTTCATCTATGGGAAAACCAGTTATTTGCTCTAATTTAACAGCGATGAAAGATTTTAATTTTTATGGAAAATATCATATTGATCCTACTATTAGCAATTTGAATTTATCATTACAGAAAATCAATATTTTAGAAGACTATAGTTTAGTAAAAAGCTTTATTATAAAAGAATATAATTGGGAAAAAACCGCAAAAATATTTTTAAAAATATTTTCTGATTTAATTCGTAATGATTAAAAAAAGAATAGCAATTATTGGTACAAATGGACTTCCAGGAAAATATGGAGGATGGGATCAATTATTGAATCATTTGACAGCTAATTTAAATAAACAGTATGAAATTACTGTTTATACAAGTAAGTTTAATGCCGTTCCTGGATTAAAAGAGTACAATAATTCTAAATTAAGAGTATTACCTTTAAAGGCTAATGGTCTGCAAAGTATTTTTTATGATGGATTATCTATGTTTGAAGGATCATTTAAAAACGATATATTATTGATTTTGGGCACCTCTGGATGTATTTTTCTTCCAATAATAAGACTTATTAATAAAAATATCATTCTAAATCCTGATGGTGCTGAATGGAAGAGAGGAAAATGGAATTATTTTATAAAACTTTTTTTGAAATTTTCTGAATATTTAGGGATTAAATTTTCAAAATTTATTATTTCGGATAACTTAATTATCCAGAAACACATACTAGATAAATACAATAAACATTCATATCTTATTGAATACGGGGGTGATCAAGTAATTAAAAAAAAGCTTTCACTATTAACTTCAAAAAAATATTCTATTGAGCTAAAGCGTTATGCTTTTAAAGTTTGTAGAATTGAACCTGAAAACAATATTGATTTAATATTAAATGCCTTTATAAAAGTTGATTTAAAATTAATTTTAATCGGCAATTGGAATAATAGTAATTATGGGATTAAACTTAAAAATGATTATCAAAAATTTACAAATTTAATATTATTAGATCCTATATATGAACAAGAAATATTAGATGAATTAAGAAGTAATTGTGGAATATATATACATGGACATACAGTTGGTGGTACAAATCCTTCATTAGTTGAAGCAATGAGTCTTGGTCTTTGTTGTGTTGTTTATGATGTAGATTATAATCGAGTTACTACTGAGGACAAAGCAATTTATTTTAAAAATGAAAATGAATTGATAAATATAATAAAAAAATTTGAAATCAATCAATTGGATCTTTTAAGTATTGAAAATGATTTATTTCAAATTGCAAGATCAAAATATAGGTGGGATTTAATAATTTCTAAATATAATGAGGTTTTTAAAAGTATTTAAAATTGAATATATTTATTACAGGAGATACTGGATTTGTTGGACAATATTTTATTAATCATTTTGCAGAAAATTTTAATTTTGTACCATTTAATAGATTAAAATCAATAAAAATAAATGAAGATATTGTTATTCATCTCGCCGGAAAATCCCACGATATCAGAAATGCCTCAAACCCTCTTGAATATTATTCAGTTAATACAGAACTAACTAAAAATCTTTTTAATGCTTTTTTAATATCAAATGCCAAAATATTTATCACATTAAGTTCAGTTAAAGCAGCAGCCGATACTTTAGAAACTGCATTAACTGAAGAATATACCCCCAATCCTGTTACTCATTACGGGAAAAGCAAACTATTTGCAGAACAGTATATTTTAAATAAAACAATTCCTGAAGGTAAGAGAGTTTATATTTTAAGGCCTTGTATGATACATGGTCCAGGGAATAAAGGAAATCTGAATTTATTATACAAAATCGTAAATAAAGGATTCCCTTGGCCATTAGGTGCTTTTGAAAATAAAAGATCATTCTGTAGTATTGAAAATCTCTGTTTCATTATTAATGAGCTTATAAATAATAAGGTAATACCTTCAGGAGTATATAATGTTGCAGATGATGACCCCATTTCTACCAATGATCTTATTAAGTTAATCTCGTTGAGTCAAGGTAAAAAATACCACATTTGGAATATTCCTAGATCTATCATAAAGCTTTTATCCAAAATAGGTGACTTTTTAAATTTGCCACTAAATACTGAACGTTTAAATAAGCTAACTGAAAATTATATTGTTTCAAATAATAAAATTATATCGGCTATTAATAAACCTTTGCCTTTATCTTCTGAAGAAGGCCTAATAAAGACATTAAATTCTTTTAATACTAATACTTTGTAGAATATTTGCCCTTTCTCTTTTAATTATTATAAGCTAACTTCAGAGATTTTCAGCTTTGCGACCATTCACATATTCTTGATTAGACTTTACAATTTGTGTTTAGGTGAATCGTGTCTTTTTCATATCAGTCATTTAAAGTTAATATTTTTGTCAACATTTTAATTGAGCAGGATCTAGGGGAGCTTACACTTTAAAGTTGAAGGTAGAGATTAATATGACAATTCAAGAAGTAATTAATACATTTTATTAAAATATTTGCACTTTAACAACATCTAAATAATACAATATGCCTTATTTATTTACTTCTGAAAGTGTTTCTGAAGGACATCCAGACAAAGTAGCGGATCAGATTTCTGACGCATTAATCGATAACTTTTTAGCATTTGATCCACAATCAAAAGTGGCATGTGAAACTTTAGTAACTACGGGTCAAGTAGTATTGGCTGGAGAGGTAAAGTCAAAAGCATATTTAGACGTTCAAGAGATTGCTAGAGGTGTAATTAAGAAAATTGGATACACGAAGAGTGAGTATATGTTTGAAGCTGATAGCTGTGGTGTTTTAAGTGCTATCCATGAGCAATCAGCAGATATTAACCAAGGGGTGGATAGAAAGAAAAAAGAAGAGCAAGGTGCTGGTGACCAAGGCATGATGTTTGGTTATGCAAGCAACGAAACCGACGATTATATGCCATTGGCTTTGGACTTAGCGCACAAAATTCTAATTGAATTAGCTGCATTAAGAAGAGAAAACAAGGCGATCAAATATTTAAGACCTGACGCAAAATCTCAAGTAACATTAGAGTACAACGACAATAATGAGCCAGTAAGAATTGACGCGATTGTGGTGAGTACACAACATGATGATTTTGATAAGGAAGGTAAAATGTTGGAGAAGATTAAGAAAGACATTATTGAAATCTTAATCCCAAGAGTAAAAGCAAAATACAAAAAGTACGCTAAGTTATTTAACAAGGATATCAAGTACCATATTAACCCAACAGGTAAGTTTGTAATTGGTGGTCCTCATGGTGATACGGGTTTAACAGGTCGTAAAATTATTGTGGATACTTATGGTGGAAAAGGTGCACACGGTGGTGGTGCCTTCTCTGGTAAAGATCCAAGTAAGGTAGACCGTTCTGCTGCATATGCAACAAGACACATTGCAAAGAACTTAGTAGCTGCAGGTGTTGCAAGCGAAGTATTGGTGCAAGTTTCTTACGCGATTGGTGTAGCTAAGCCAACTTCAATCAATGTAAACACTTACGGAACTGCTAAAGTAAAATTAACCGATGGTCAAATTGGTAAATTAGTGGAAAGCATTTTTGACATGCGTCCTTACTTTATCGAGCAAAGATTAAAATTAAGAACTCCAATGTATAGTGAGACTGCTGCTTACGGACACATGGGTAAGAATGAAGTTGTTACTAAAACATTCACAACTCCAGATGGTAAATCAAAAACGATGAAAGTTGAATTATTTACTTGGGAAAAATTAGATTATGTCTCCAAGGTTAAAAAAGCCTTTGGATTATAATAAATAAACAAATCCGAGCCCCGTTTCTACGGGGCTTTTTTGTGCTCTAAATTTATTTAGAAAACACCTTTGCAAACATTCTTAATCACTTGTGGTTTTCCTAAAGTGTAATAATGTAAAACAGGTACCCCTGCAGCTTTTAATTCCTTGCTTTGTTGTATCAACCACTCTGTACCTACTTGCTCACAAGCTTCGTCTGTAGTGGCCGCTAGCATTGCGTTGCGTAGGTCGGCAGGAATATCCACAAAAAAGATATCTGGTAAAATAGTTAATTGTTTTTTATTCGTGATGGGTTTTAAACCTGGGATAATAGGAACATTAATACCCATGCTTCGACATGCATCCACGTATTCAAAATATTTTTTGTTGTCAAAAAACATTTGGGTCATGATATATTGTGCACCAGCATCTACTTTATCTTTTGCTCTTTGTAAATCAAATTCCATACTGGGTGCTTCAAAGTGCTTTTCTGGATAACCTGCAACACCCATGCAAAAATTAGTTTTGCTTCCGTTGATAATTTCCTTGTCTAAATATTCACCATTATTTAATCCCACCACCTGCTTTAATAAATCAATGGCTTGTTGATTACCGTTGGGTTCGGGTACAAAAGTTTTTTGTCCTTTTTCTGCGTCTCCCCTTAACACCAAAACATTATCTATACCCAAAAATTGTAAATCAATTAAAGCGTCCTCGGTTTCACGCTTAGTGAAACCACCGCAAATTATATGTGGTACCGCATCGATATTATAATGGTTCATAATAGCAGCACAAATACCCACCGTTCCTGGTCGCTTTCTTACATCTACTTTTTCAAATGTGCCATCTGTTTTTTTCTTAAACATGGTTTCACTTCTGTGATAGGTCACATTAATCCATGAAGGCTTAAACTCCATTAAGGGATCTAAATGGTCATAGATAGAAGTGATCGTCTTGCCCTTTAAAGGTGGCAGGATCTCAAAGGAGACCAATGTGTCTTTTGCTTTTGCTAAATGTGCTGTTACGTGCATAGAATACAAAAATAGTTAATATATTCTTCTTTGCTTGGCATAACTTCATTAATTTAGCAGTATTAATTTATTTTACTTTAATGCTTAATAGACTTCTTGCACTTATCCTACTTTTTATCTTTTCCCCACTTTTTTTGATTGTAGCTTCTGCTATACTTATAGAAGATGGGTTGCCTATTTTATTTACTCAAAAACGAGTAGGAATTAATTATACTTTCTTTAATATATACAAGTTTAGATCAATGAAGAAAGACACGCCAAATGTAGCGACACATCTTCTAAATAACCCTGCTCAATATCTTTTGAAAATTGGAGCGCTTCTACGTAAACTTAGTTTAGATGAACTGCCAAACCTAATCAATATTATAAAAGGCGAAATGGTTTTTGTTGGACCAAGACCTGCTTTATACAATCAAGATGATTTAATGACTATAAGAGTTGCTTCTGGAGTTGATAAATTGAAACCTGGTATAACTGGTTGGGCACAAATAAATGGCAGAGATGATATATCAATAGAAAAGAAAGTACAATTAGAACAAGAATATATGTATAAACGATCTACACTTTTCGACATTCAGATAATAATAAAGACATTCACTAATGTTTTATTTAGAAAAGGAGTAAGTCACTAATCTTTAATTAAATAAAACAATCTTCCAATAATCTCTCTAATTCCAGTTTCACTTAATTCTAAATTCTGAGCACTAGGTAAAAAGTCCATAAAAGTTATTTTTGAATTACGATTTGTTTTATAATCTATTTTAAAAGTAATCACTTGAAATCCTTGTTTTTCAAATAGCCTCTTTGCTCTATACATATGATAAGCGGATGTTACAAGTATAATTCTTTTACTTGGGCTTATAAGTTCACTTACAGCCACTGCCTCTTCTGCAGTATTCTCCACATCTTTCGTAACTAATATCTTTTCTAAAGGGATACCATTTTCAATAGCATATTCTTTTAGGACTTCTCCCTCTGTTTTCTTTGCTTTATCCCAAGGCATTTTTCCTCCTGTAAATATTAGCTTTTGAGCCATACCTGCTTTATATAAAGCGATCCCTTCAAAAAATCTATCCGGGTCTCCCCATTCTACGTAGGTTGAATCTCCCACTTCATTTATTCCTAATATTCCACTTAATACAACAATTGCATCTGCACTATCTATAGCGCTTATTGGCATTCTGTATTCACTACCTTCTACTAGTTTAAAGAAGTTATTAGAGAATAAAGGGGTTGATATAATATATAGTACCCCTATTGCAATATATATTAACATTTTTTTATCCTTGATCAATCCTATTATAATGACTATGATGACCAGCATGATAGGAAGTACGAATGTGGGTAGTATTTTGTGTAGGTAGATCATATCTATTGAATAGTATAAAATTAAGTTTTATTGATTAGTAAGTAGGGTATTTATCTTAAATTTGAATTCTAGAATTTCAAGTATGAAAAAAGCCCTAATCACAGGAATAACTGGCCAAGATGGCGCCTATTTAGCTGAGTTTTTACTCAATAAAGGCTATGAAGTGCATGGCATAAAGCGAAGATCTTCTTTGTTTAATACCCAAAGAATTGACCATATCTATGAGGACCCGCATATTCCTGATAGGCATCTTCATTTACACTATGGTGATTTATCTGATAGTACAAACCTAATTCGTATTATTCAGGAAGTACAGCCTGATGAAATTTACAACTTAGGTGCTATGAGTCATGTGCAAGTAAGTTTTGAGGAACCTGAATATACAGCCAATGTAGATGGAATTGGAACTTTAAGAATTTTGGAAGCAATTCGTTTATTAGGGTTGACTCAAAAAACAAAGTTTTATCAAGCTTCAACTTCTGAATTATATGGATTGGTGCAAGCCGTTCCTCAATCTGAAACAACGCCTTTCTATCCTCGTTCTCCCTATGGTGTTGCTAAATTATATGCTTATTGGATTACGGTAAATTATCGCGAAGCCTATAATATGTATGCTTGTAATGGTATTTTATTTAATCATGAGTCACCTCAGCGTGGTGAAACATTTTTAACACGTAAGGTTACTCGTGCCGCTGCGCGAATTGCACTAGGCCTCGATGATTGTTTATACTTAGGAAACTTAAATGCGCAACGTGATTGGGGTCATGCCAAAGATTATATCGAGGGTATGTACTTAATGTTGCAACAAGATAAGCCAGAAGATTTTGTATTGGCTACCGGAATAACGACTACCATTCGTGAATTTGTAAAATTGACTTTTGCTGAATTAGGTATCGAGCTTGGTTTTAAAGGAACCGACGATTCAGAAGAAGGCTACGTTCTAAAGAACACTGGTATTTATGATTTAAAAGAAGGTCAGGTGGTTGTTAAAGTAGATCCTAAATATTTTCGACGAACAGAAGTTGACTTATTAATTGGTGATCCTACTAAAGCTATGACTAAATTAGGATGGAAGCCTAAGTATGATTTAGCTGCTTTAGTGCAAGAAATGGTAGCGAGTGATTTGGAGATATTTAAGAAAGAGTTGTTGTTAAAAGAAAATGGCTATACTACAAGTAAAGAAAGTGAATAGTCTTAATTTAATTATGGAGAAATCTGCTAAAATATATATTGCTGGCCATAGAGGCATGGTTGGTTCTGCAATTGAGCGTAAACTAAGGGCTGAAGGCTATCATAATTTGATAGCAAGGGCTTCTTCCGAATTAGATTTAAGAAATCAACAAGCAGTAAATGCCTTTTTTGATTTAGAAAAGCCAGATTATGTGATTTTAGCTGCTGCCAAAGTAGGAGGCATTCAAGCAAACAATATATACAGAGCTGAATTCATTTACGATAACTTGATGATGGAGGCTAATATTATTCATGCTGCTTATCTGAATAATGTAAAAAAGCTATTATTCCTTGGTTCATCATGTATTTATCCTAAAATGGCTCCACAGCCATTAAAAGAAGAATACTTATTAAGTGGCTATTTAGAATCCACCAATCAACCTTATGCGATTGCTAAAATTGCAGGCATTGAAATGTGTAATAGCTACCGCGCTCAATATGGATGTAACTTTATTTCGGCTATGCCAACAAACTTATATGGCACCAATGACAATTACCATCCCGAAAATTCTCATGTACTTCCTGCATTAATACGTCGCATAATACTAGCTAAAAAGAACAATGATCACGTTGTTAAGATATGGGGTTCTGGTAGGCCGCTTCGTGAATTCATGCACGTGGATGATTTAGCTGATGCATGTTTTTTCCTTTTACAGAATTACAACGAGCCAGGCTTAGTAAATATTGGCTGGGGCGAAGATGTTTCAATAAAAGAACTTGCAGAAATGATCGCTCTTGAAGTTGGTTATACCGGTGCACTTGAATTTGATGCAACTAAGCCCGATGGGACACCTCGTAAACTAATGGATACTAATAAAATTAATAATTTAGGCTGGAAGGCTTCGATAAAATTAAAAGAGGGTATATTTAAAACGATTCAAGAAGTTAAAGATCAATTTTAATCTTTTAATGATTAAAATAGAAAAGCCAGGAAAGATCCTGGCTTTTCTATTTCACGCCCTTCCCAACCTCACTTGGGCTTAATAATCTTGCATGATCCAGCAACTCCACAATTGCCATGGTTTTTCTTGTCTTTAAATCACTTAAGCCTTTAATAATGGTATAGGAATCTTTTAATAAGTAAAACACATTGGTGGTGAGATTTAAGCTTTTTGGCTGTTTGTATAAACTAGGTAAAATTTGAGATTGATACAAAGCATCAATCTCAATAAAACTCGCTACATGTGCTGCTATGTTTTTATGACTAGTCAAATTCAATGTTGGTTCTTTTTGTGCATAACACCATGCGTCTATTTGCTTAAATACTTTAGGACTATTTTTTGTGATAAGTGTACTACTTAGTTGATACACAAATCCATCGAGCTTCCAACGCATGGTATTGTAAATGGCTAGCGCACTATCCCTTTTTGCTAGTGTACTTTCATTTTTCATTTGAGTAGTTAAATACAATTCGGTACTGTATTTAATTTCAATAAGCCTACTCATAAGGCCTTGTTGGGGCTGCGCTTTCACAGCCCCACAGCTCAAAACCAGAATCATCACAAAACCTACAATGATTTTATTAGGCGAGATAGATTTTATATTTGTTTTCATAAGTATGAATTAAGATAGTAGTTAATTATGCAACTAATTTTTCAGTTAATTATTTGATTGGATTTTCAGTAAATTATGATGTAAAGAATTTCTCCGTCTTCAACAACCCCTCACTTTGTGGATTTTGATCATAGTCATTGTCCATTAAATCGATGTTCACGTATTTTACAATGTCTTGCATGCTCGAATCCTCCCCGTATTGGCTAAGGTTCTTAATTAAGTAATGCGTAAACGCCCCATTGAACCGATTATTAATATAAGCATCGGCGCTTAACTGATGCGAAGCACATCCACTTAACAATGCACCATGCAAGGGGATGGGTTCGGAAATGAGGCTTGCGGCTGGGGCACTTACGCCTTGTTGTTTTTCATGATTGAATCTTCGGAATCTTGTATCGGGAGTAATATGTTGCTTTCTGGACAGGTCCTCCGAGTGGCAACTATCCGATATCCATACAAAATGCACGCCCTTGGGTATGCCAGCAAAGATTTTGGCAAATTCCTTATCGCTAATTGCTGTGTTAGTGGCATCCGCATCCCTAAAGTCATAAGGGCAGATAATCTCATCCAATCCGTCTTTTTCAAATGTATGTCCATTGCTAGGCAATTGTGCGCCGTGTCCGCTATAATGAAACAAGATTTGATCTCCTGCACTTGCTCCTAAAAGCAACCAATTTAAATGCTCTAAAATACCTTTTTTAGTGGCCCTACTATCTGTCAATGTTTTGATATTTTCTTTTTCATAGACCTTGTTTTTGGAAGCAATAAAATATTCCATATCTACAATATCATTAATACATCCCCTTAAATTATTATTGGGATTTGGATAGGCATTAATCCCTACAAGTAGTGCTTTGTTATTCATACATAAATAGTTTGGTTGATTAAATCTAGGATTAAAATAGGCCGCATCAAATTTTAATTTTACTTTTATGAAGGTGGATGAAATGCATATATAGAAAGGATTCTAGGCGATTGTAGCAAACAATTGCTACGCTTGATGCACTACTTTTTTCTAATTGAAAATATTCTAAAAAATAATTTATGATACAAACCAGTCGCATGCCTTTATTCAAGAGTTTATTGCTTTTTTGTATTGCTTTTGTTTTATTTCTTACCACGGCACCTATTGGTTTTTTATATGCGGTGATCCGTCAAAGCTTAGCAAAAAGAGTACACTCCTTATCTGTCTATTTTTTAGAACTAGCATTGGCTTTAGACAATGCGGGTAATGTACTCATGCAACATGTGTTAAACGATGCACTTTTAATTAAAAATCAAAACACCTATTTGTTTGGAAACAAAATGGAAACCATTAGCAGCGTGATTGGTAAAAACCTAGTCACCCATACCCTTAGTCCAGCTGGACTATTGTTAAATACCTTTTTACATTGGATAGATAAAGACCATTCCTTGAACTCTATTAATTATGAGGTAAAGCTTTGGAAAGCACAAAATGAGGGTAAATAACCACTAACTAATTGATTATCAATAAATTTATATTATTTATTCATTATTTTGTAACGGGTGAGCGCATTTTGAAAC
>Ga0222712_10001565_pt1 | contig 27850 bp, 27 predicted proteins | sample C33_657DmetaG_FD_165043 | JGI IMG/M metagenome (GOLD analysis project Ga0222712, IMG submission 165043) | Estuarine water microbial communities from San Francisco Bay, California, United States - C33_657D | ecosystem: Environmental > Aquatic > Marine > Unclassified | place: USA: California... | reverse complement strand
GCCCGATCGCTGCGAGGGCGCAGCTCCCACACCCATTCCAGAGCTTGGTGAGCTCATGTGGGAGCGCCGCCCTCGGCGCGATGCGGCCATCAAGCAGGTTCAGCGCCCGAGCCAAGGCCCCATCGCTGCGAGGGCGCAGCTCCCACACCCATTCCAGAGCTTGGTGAGCTCATGTGGGAGCGCCGCCCTCGGCGCGATGCGGCCTCCAAGCAGGTCCAGCGCCTGAGCCAAGGCCCGATCGCTGCGAGGGCGCAGCTCCCACACCCATTCCAGAGCTTGGTGAGCTCATGTGGGAGCGCCGCCCTCGGCGCGATGCGGCCATCAAGCAGGTTCAGCGCTTGAGCGAAGGCCCTATCGCTGCGAAGGCGCAGCCCCCACACATGCGCCCACCCTCCTGAAAACTGCCCTGTGGCAGAATCCCGCAGCCTCGAGCCAAGCGGGCTCTTTTTTTGCTCTATCTCGCGCGGCCTCGCGGCCAGTTTTCATGAATCACATCCTTGCCCAAATTGCGACCGAGCTCAAAGTTCGGCCCGCACAAGTGGAGGCTGCTGCCGATCTGCTCGACGGTGGAGCCACAGTTCCCTTTATCGCCCGTTACCGCAAAGAGGCCACCGGTGGCCTTGACGATATTCAGTTGCGCGAACTGCAGTACCGCCTGGGTTATCTGCGGGAGATGCAGGAGCGACGCACCGCCATTCTCAAAAGCATAGAAGAGCAGGGCAAGCTCACGCCCGAGTTGCGCGCAGCGATCGAGGCGGCCGCCACCAAGCAAGACCTGGAAGACCTGTACCTGCCCTTCAAGCCCAAACGCCGCACCAAGGGCCAGATCGCCCGCGAAGCCGGCATCGAACCTTTGGCTGACCTGCTGTTCAACGATCCCCAGCGGGTGCCTCTGGACGAAGCCCAGGCCTATGTGCTCAAGGACAAGACCGAGGCCGGCGACGACTTCAGCACCGTGCAGGCGGTGCTCGACGGCGTGCGCGACATCCTCTCGGAGCGCTGGGCCGAAGATGCGGCGCTGGTGCAGTCGCTGCGCAACTGGCTGTGGGCTGAAGGTCTGCTGGCCTCCAAGCTGGTGGCTGGCAAGGACGAGAACAACCCCGATCACGCCAAGTTCCGCGACTACTTCAACTATGACGAGCCCATCAACCGAGTGCCCTCGCACAGAGCCTTGGCGGTGTTCCGGGGGCGCAGCCTGGAGATCCTGGATGCCAAGCTCAGTCTGCCCGAAGTGCTCGACGCGCAGGGCAAGCCGCCGGCCGTCTCGTTGGCCGAGGGCAAGATCGCGCTGCACCTGGGCTGGAGCCACAAGGCCAGGCCCGCCGATGACCTGATCCGCAAGGCGGTGGGCTGGACCTGGCGCGTCAAACTCAGTCTCTCGCTTGAGCGCGACCTGTTTGGCCGCCTGCGCGAGGAAGCCGAGAAGGTGGCGATCAAGGTGTTTGCCGACAACCTGCGCGACCTGCTTTTGGCCGCACCGGCCGGACCACGGGTGGTCATGGGCCTGGACCCGGGCATACGCACCGGTGTCAAGGTGGCGGTGGTCGATGCCACCGGCAAGCTGGTCGATACTGCGACTGTCTTCCCACACGAGCCGCGCCGTGACTGGGACGGTTCCTTGTTCGCCCTGGCTAAGTTGTGCGAGAAGCACAGCGTCAACCTGATCGCCATTGGCAATGGCACCGCCAGCCGCGAGACCGACAAGCTCGCCGGCGATCTGATCAAGCAACTGGCTAAGCTGCACCCCGAGCAGGCGCTGCAGAAGGTGGTGGTCAGCGAGGCTGGCGCCTCGGTGTATTCGGCCAGCGAATTTGCCTCGCAGGAGATGCCCGACGTCGATGTGAGCTTGCGCGGCGCGGCCAGCATTGCCCGGCGCTTGCAAGACCCGCTGGCCGAGTTGGTGAAGATCGACCCCAAGTCGATCGGCGTTGGCCAGTACCAGCACGACGTTAACCAGAGCGAACTGGCGCGCAGCCTGGACGCTGTGGTTGAGGACTGCGTCAACAGCGTCGGCGTGGACCTGAACACCGCCAGCGTCCCCTTGCTGGCGCGGGTTTCGGGCCTGTCGCAGACCACGGCCCGTTCAGTGGTGCGCTGGCGTGACAGCAACGGCGCCTTCCAGAGCCGCGCCGACCTCCTCAAGGTCACGGGCCTGGGTCCCAAGACCTTCGAGCAGAGCGCCGGCTTCTTGCGGATCCGCGGCGGCGGCAACCCCCTGGACGTCACCGGCGTACACCCTGAGACCTATCCCGTGGTTGAGAAAATCATGGCGCACACCGGCAAACCCGTGGCCGAGCTCATGGGCCGGGCCGATATGCTCAAGTCGCTCAAGCCCGAGTTGTTCGCCAATGAGCAGTTTGGCGTGATCACGGTCAAGGACATCCTAGCAGAGCTGGAAAAGCCTGGTCGGGACCCGCGTCCTGATTTTCAGGTGGCGCGCTTTACCGACGGCGTGGAAGAAATTTCCGACCTCAAAGAGGGCATGGTGCTTGAAGGCACGGTGTCCAATGTGGCGCAGTTTGGTGCCTTCGTCGACCTGGGCGTTCACCAGGACGGGCTGGTCCATGTGAGCCAACTTGCCAACAAATTCGTGAGCGATGCGCGCGAAGTGGTCAAGACCGGCGACATCGTCAAGGTGCGGGTGCTGGAGGTGGACATGGCGCGCAAGCGCATCAGCCTGAGCATGAAGCTCGATGCCGCCCCCGCTCGGGCAGGTGCTCCGCGTGAAAACCGATTCGAGGGGGCAGGGCGCGGCCAGCGCCCGCCGCCGCAGCGCCAGCCTGAGCCCCTATCACAAGGGGCGATGGCTTCGGCCTTTGCCAAGCTGCAGAGCCTGCGCAAGTAGGAGTTGGTGAGCCCGGCGTCGCCGGGTTGCTTGGCCACGCTGTTTTTTTGGCGGTCGCTTGGGTCCGATGTGGGCCGCCACCCATTTCAATGGACTGGAATGAGCGGTTGCAGCAAACAATTAACCTTGCATTTTGTCGATTCAGTGATCAAAATACAAGTTTAATTTTCCTCCAGTTTGTTGTGACCATCCCTCGATCGCTCATGCACACCGCCATGGACCGGCTTGGTTTTTCGCCCGGCCTGGTTCTGTTGGGACCTCGGCAGGTCGGTAAGACCACCTTGGCCAAGGCCATCGCTGTGCAGTCTCCCAAGGCTTTGCATCTGGATTTACAGCTCGAGGTAGACCGGGCCAAGCTGAGCGCGGGAAGCGGATTTTTGGCAGCTCAACGTGACCGGCTTTTGGTCCTTGACGAAGTCCAGTATGTGCCCGAACTCTTTGCCCAGCTGCGTCCTGAGATTGACGCTGATCGACGGGCGGGCCGTTTTTTGCTGCTGGGGTCTGCATCCGGGCGCTTGCTGCAGCAAAGCTCCGAGTCATTGGCCGGGCGGGTGAGCTATCTGGAGCTCACGCCGTTTATGGCCCGTGAAGTGATGCCGCAGGCCTTGGGAGCCTCTGATACCGACTTGGCCATGCTTCAGAAGCTCTGGCTGCGCGGTGGATTCCCCCCGAGCTTTACCGCTGCCACTGACGAGCAGTCCTTCACCTGGCGGCAAGACTTCATCGCCACTTTTTTGAACCGGGACTTGCGCGAGTTGGGTGTGAATGTACCCGCGCAAACCTTGCAGCGCTTTTGGCGCATGAACGCTCATTTACACGGGCAACTGTTCAATGCCTCGCAAATTGCTGCCTCCCTCGGCGGTTTGTCGCACAGCACGGTGGCGCGCTATCTGGATGCGCTGGTCGATACGATGATGCTGCGCCGTCTGGAGCCGCACTTTGCCAACGTGGGAAAGCGCTTGGTCAAGTCCCCCAAGGTGTATGTGCGTGACAGTGGCTTGCTTCATGCGCTGTTGCACATCGGCGATGTGAACACCTTATCCGGCCACCCTGCAGCCGGCGCATCTTGGGAAGGTCTGGTGCTTGAGCAGATTTGTGCCCTGGCGCCGGCCGGCGCCGATATCGGGTTTTACCGCACGGCAGCAGGTGCCGAGTTGGATGTGGTGGTGAGCTGGGGCAGTCGCATGGTCGCTTTTGAAATCAAGCTATCTGCGGCGCCCAAGGTCACCCGCGGTTTTTGGCAGGCCTGCAGCGATCTGGGCGTAGACGCCGCCTTCATCGTGGCGCCGGTCGTTCAAGGCTGGCCCTTGAAGACCGACACGCCCTATGCCGTCAAGGTTGTTTCTGTGCTGGAACTGGCGGGAATTTTCGGGACCTGAGGGATACATCCCGTTCCACTCAGCTCACTCCGCCTTGATCCTCGCCGCGCGAATCACCTCGCCCCAGCGCGTTCGCTCCCCAACGAGAAACTCTTCGAAGGCGGCCGGTGCCATGGGGCGAAACGCTTCCACCCCGAGCTTGCGCAGGGCGGCCTGCGTCTCGGGCGATCCGAGGACCGCGCTCATCTCGGCGGCCAGGCGCTGGACGATGGCCTCGGGCACACCAGCAGGCGCTACCAGCCCGAACCAGTTGGCGAAATTCATGCTCGGATAGCCTTCTTCGCGCAGCGTGGGCGTCGTTGGCATGTCGAAGAAGCGGCCGCTGGTGGAGACGGCGAAGACTTTGATCTTGCCACTGCGTGCCAGGGCGACGGCGCTGCCCGCAGGCAGCATCTGCAGATCGGTGTGGCCGCCCAGCAAAGACGTCACCGCGGGCGCCTGGCCCTGGAAGGGTACGTGCCGAATATCCAGCCCGGCAACGCCTTTGAGGGTTTCCACGGCGATCTGCGAGGTACTCCCCAGGCCGGCCGATGAGTAGGTGTATTTACCCGGCTCCCGTTTGATCAGCTCGACCAATTCCTTGGTCGTGCTGGCCGGAAAATCTGGCCGCGCTACCACCGCGAAGGGGTTGATCGCGAAGGGTGCAATGGCGACGAAGCTCTTTTGCGGGTCATAGGGCAGGTTGCTGCGCAGGTTGGCAGCAATGGCATGCGTCTCGGCGCTGGCCAGCAGCAGGGTGTAGCCATCGGCCGGTGCACGGGACACTGCCTCTGCGCCCAGGGTGCCTGCAGCGCCCGCCCTGTTCTCGACCACCACAGGCGAGGGCAGCCTCTCCGAGAGCTTCTGTGCAATGAGTCGTCCGGCCGAGTCGGTGATACCGCCTGCCGGCCAGGGCACCACCAGCTTGATCGGCCGTTCCGGATATCCCTGGGCAGACACGGCAGCGGCCGTCAACAAGGCCGCCAGGGGTAGCAGCAGTTTGAGCAGGCCCCGCCGCGATTGCATTTCAGAGTGACTGCCGTGCATGTGTTTTCTCCTAATAAAAACCGAGGGGACGCTTTGACGCGGCGAGGATCGTCGATCAGTTCAGGTCGATCTTCGCATTGGCCACCGTGCTGCTCCAGCGCGCATGCTCGTCGGCGATGAAGCGCTGGAAGGTGGCTGGCGATTGCTTGATCAGGTCCACGCCGCGCGCACGGAAGGCGCTCTGCAGCTCACCGCTGGCCAGCGCCACATCCAGTGCCGAAGACAGCCTGGCCACGGCTGAATCCGGCGTTTTTGCCGGGGCGACGATGCCAAACCAGTTGGCCGCCACCAGGCTGTCGTAGCCTGCTTCGCGCAGTGTCGCCACCTCCGGCATCAAGGGCGTGCGCGACGAGGTCATCGCAGCGATGACGGTGATCTTGCCGGTCGGATTGACCGCAACAGCGCGGCCCACCGGCATCACCAGCAGGTCGATCTGTCCGCCCAGCAGCGCGGTCTCGGCCGGCGCCGTGCCATTGAAGGGCACGTGAACCATATTGATGCCAGCTTGCAGCTTGAACATCTCCATCGCAATCTGGCCGGTACTGCCCGCGCCCCAGGAGCCGTAGTTGAGCTTGCCCGGGTTGGCCTGGGCATAAGCCACCAGCGACTTGATATCGCGCACGGGCAGCGTGGCCCGAGCCACCACCATGAAGGGGTTGATGGCAAAGGAGCCGATGGGCTGAAAGTCTTTTTGCGGGTCGTAAGGCATGCGCTTGGCAGCGCTGGTGATGGAGTGCGTTTCCGCGCTCGCCACCAGCAGCGTGTAGCCGTCAGGCACTGCGCGCGCCACGGCGGCGGCACCGATCTGGCCATTGGCGCCGGCGCGGTTTTCCACCACCACCGCTTTACCCAACTGGTTACCCAGTTGCAGGGCCAGTGCGCGCGAGACGGCATCGGTGTTGCCGCCGGCTGGCCAGGGCACGACCAGGGTGATGGGGCGCTGCGGGAATTCGTCTGCTGCACCAGCAGGCAAGCTCAGGCCAGCCGCCAAGCCAGCGAGGGCGGCGGCGAGGAGGAAAGACTGACGGTTCATGGATCGCTCCTTGGGGACAGGCCAAGAGCCGCGCAGGCATTCCATGCCGCGGCCTTGACAGACGACCAGGCAGGCCGCCCGGTCTCGCGTGAGAGGGCGCCGAGCACCCCGTGTGTGGGCAGCTGGGAGCAGGCCACGAAAATGGCGTCGCTGGGCTCCTGGGCGGCTAGGAACGCGTTCTCCCTGACACGGCGCTCATCGATGGCCAACAGCTCCTGGATGTTGGCCACCTCTATGCGTTGGAAAGCAGCGATGTGCAAGTCGCTTTGATCTAGGAAGGCCCGCAAGGCCTGGTTGACCAGATCCCCGTAGGGGGTCAAGACTGACACGCTGCGCGCCTGCGTTGACCTCAGCGCGGCCAGCATGGAGCCGGCTGCAGACACTGTGGGAACGCCTGTGATCTGCTGCAGATCTTGGCAGAATTCGCGGTCGCCATCTGGGCCCGCGAGAAAGCCAGCCGCGGTGCAGCCCATCACCACCACGTCAGGCTTGTCTGCACGCAGGGCCTGACCGGCCTCTGCCACCCGCTCGCGCTCGGCAGGCAGGTCCTGCGGCCTGAGGGTTCCCTGGGGGCGGGTGATGCGCTTGATCGACAGCCGAATCGGGCAGGGGAACCAGGCCCGCAGTTCGGGCTCCAGGGTGGTATTGGTGGCCGGCATGACCAGGCCGACAGTGATCTCAGACATGGCGTGACTCCTGTTGGCTCACATTTCGAACAGGCGCCCGTAGCCGGACACGGGGGCTTTGATGCGCGCACAGCGCAGGGCCTGCCACATCATGCAGCCGGCACTGGAGATGGCCGGCTTGCCCAGGTCGGCTTCCAGCGCGCCGAGCACTGACAGCGTGGGCAGACCAACGCCGCTGATGAACACCGCCTGCGCCTCGGGGCAGTCCATATCGCGGCCGAGGTGATAGACACGCTTTTCGGTCTCCTCAAAAATGCTCTTGACCTCGGGCAGCCATTTCATGTCCGCGACCTTCAGGCCATAGGACTGCAGCACCTCGCGGCTCTTGCGGCTGAGCGCCTCGTCGTAGGCGGTTCCGACAGCGATGGAGTTCACCCCGAGCGCCTCGCAGGCGGCCACGACGCTGCCGAAGGTGGTGATGAAGGGAATGCCGATCCGGTCCTGAATCCGGGCCACCAGTTCGGCCTCGCGCTCCTTGCCCAGGTAGTAGCTGGTGGCGGTGTGCGCCAGCACCATCACGTCGGGTTTGACGCTGGCCAGCATCTCCACCACTTCATCGAGGTGCTCAATGTGGCTGGCGGCCCGGCTGAGCAGCGTCTCTAGCGTCCCAACCGGTCCGCGTGCGACCATGCGCCCAAAATGGACCGAGACGCCTTCAGGCGCCAACTCCACCATCTCGCGCTCCACCGTGGGCGTGGCCGGGGGAATCAAAAAGCCGATCCGGGCGCGCCAGCCGGCGGTTTTTGCATAGCCAAACCGGGGGTTGGCCGGCGCCTGAGGCTTATTCTCCATGGTGTTCTTTCTTGCCCACGTGTGTGTCACGTATTTGGATCAGTGTAGGTCACTATTGTTGATGGTTTAGGGGTGTGGCCCCACCCCATCGGAGCTGGCAGACCCCTGCATGGCCGGGATGCTCGAGCGCGGCCATGCCCTTGACTCAGCCGTCGATGCGAAACACCGGCCGCAGCGCGGCCAGGGCCGGGTTGGCCCAGCCATCGCGCGGCCGCTGGAAGGCGCCGATACGTCGCGCCGGGCGCATGCCGGCGCGCCACAGCGCCACCTGCATCTCGGCGCTCTTGGCTGCCAGCGCGATGGTGTCGAGCACCGGTGCGCCCAACACCTCTGTGATGCCGGCCCGGTGGGCCAGTGTGGACAGGAAGGCCGGCCCGGGGATGATGACCGAGGCCCCCTCCGTCACCGCGCGCCGAGCGGTGGCTACAAATTTGTCCAGTAGCGGCCCGCCCTGGCCCAAGGAGCTGGCAATCTCCTCCTCGCTGGCATCGACGATGTAGGGCCCCGGCAGGTGCCGGCCCTCAACGCCGTAGCGCGTGACCTGCTCGCCATAGACCTCGCAAAAGGCGCTGGAGCTGGTGACGATGGCGAACTTGCGGCCCAGAGTCATGGCCATGTGGTAGGCCGTCTCGCTGATGCCGATCACCGGCATGTCCAGCAGGCTGCGGCCCTCATACAGGCCCACGTCCAGCGTGCAGCCGATGACGAAGGCGTCGTAGCCTTCGGCCTCGGCGCGCCGCATATTGTTCAGGGTCTGGATGTTCTGGAAGTACTGCAGGCCGCGCCAGTTTTCGATGTCGCGCACCATCACTGGGATGCCATGCAGGTGCAGCTCGGTGTCTGCGCCCAGCACACGGCGGCACTGCGCCAACACGGTGCGGCCGTAGTCGTCCCACACCGGCTCAAAGCCGTAGGCGCTGGCGCTTTGGTACCAGATCTTCATGCTTGGCTCCTGTCGTGGTCTGTGTCGGGGTAGCCCAGGCTGGTCTGCTGGCACCAGCAGCCGGCGGCGCGGCCGCTCAGGCAGGCTTCGGCGCCTTCGACCACCTGGCCGTTCTCCACCCACACCGGCCAGTCATGGCTGGGGAAGAGGCGAAAGCGGGGGGCCACCTGCATCATGCGTTTGAGCGCGGCTTTTTCCTGGCGGCGTGCGACCACATGGTTGGCCGAGGTGCCCAGGTCCCGGAAGGTGGTGGTGGGCGCGAGCAACTGGTGGCGCACGCTGTAGATGAGGTCGCCGCAGAACACGGCCACCCCCTGGTCAGTGTCGGCCACCACCAGCATCGAGCCCTCCGTGTGGCCGCCGGCGTTCAGGCAGCGCAGGCCTGGCAACACCGTCTCGCCGCCGGTGGCCTCCAGGTCCAGCAGCCACAGGGCGCCGCGGGTGTGCAGCCGGTCGATGAAATGCTTGATGTCCTCGGGTGGGTAGGACGGGCCCGACAGGCCGCTGACGGCGTATTCGAGCTCGCGCCGATTGACCACCGCCACGGTGGACATAGGGAACTGGTCGGTCTGGCCGGCGTGGTCGATGTGCAAGTGGGTGTGCAGCACGTAGTTCACATCCGCAGGGGCCAGGCCGTGCAGGCGCAGTTGCTCGATCAGGCGCTGCTGCGGCTGCTCAATGCCGCTGGCGTTGTCGCCCAGGCGCTTGAGGATGTCGGGAAAGCGAAAGCCGGTGTCGATCACCACGCGCGCCTCACCTTGCACCAGCAGCCAGCCCTGTACCGGCACACGCACCACGCCGGGCGCATCGGCATTGGCTACCATGCGCCGCTGGTTGAGCTCTACCTCGCCCAGGTCCAGCGTGTGCAGCGTCCAACTCATGGCCGTCCCAGGCCCAGGCCAAGCACGCCGGGGTTGATGACATGACTGGGGTCGACCGCGTCTTTGATCTGCTCGAGCAGGCCCCAAGCCGCCTGGCCTTCGAGCGCCTGGGCGAAGGGGTAGGACTTGGCCCACTGCACATGCAGCGAGCCCATCTCGCGGAACATGCGCTGCATGCGGTAGCGCAGGTCCAGTGCGGCGGCGGTGCGCTCGGTGTTTTCCTCGATCTGCTGCGAGCGGGCGCGTCGCTCCTCGGTGGCGTAGTGGCTGCGATAGGCGCCCAGGGGCCGCTTCCAGAAGATCACCGGCTCAATTCCCCAAAAGTGGCCGTGCAGCAGCGAATTGCAGGCCATGCGGATGCCGTGGCGCTGCATCAACTCGGCGTTGTCGGCGGCAAAAGCCTCGAAGGCCTGCATCGCTTCGACGGCCTTGGACGCCTGGAACTTGGCGTTGATCGGGAAGTTCACCTCGCCCTCGCGGTTGGCCATGATCTCGCCCACGTTCAGGTAGGGGCCGTAGCGCAGGCCAAAGGGGATGGTGGTGGGCAACTCACGCGCGCCGTACTGGCGGCAGATGCGTGCGATGCGCTGGCGCACCCGGTCGGCACCAGCCTGGTCGGCGGCCTCAGCCACGTAGTACATGGCGTTGGGCAGGCCCTTGAGAAAGCCCAGGCCAGACGGATGCCAGGCCCGCAGCAGGCCGCGCAGCGCGCGCAGCTTGTTGGGGTTGTCGGCCCAGTAGTCGGCCACCATCTGCCGCTTGTCTTGGGCCGGCGGCGAGGGCTTGAGCGCGTACTCGCCCACAAAGTAGCCGTCAAAGGCGAAGGCCTCGGTGTGCAAGCCGCTTTGCGCCATGTCGGCCTGCGCGCGTACCAGTGAGACCCGGTCGGGAAAAGTGACGCAGCCAAAGCTCATCTTAGGCCAGGGCTCGAGCAGCAGGTGGACCTTGGTCTTGACGCCGAAGGCGCCGGAGTCGCACAAAAACATCCCGGTCAGATCCGGCCCGTTGTAGCGGTAAAACGGCGCGGTGCCTGAGGTGGCCCAGGAGCCGGTGCGCAGCACTCGGCCGTCGCCGAGCACCACCTCCAGACCCAGCACATGCTCGGCCAGGGTCATCCGGCCCATGCCGGTGGCGTTTTGCGACAGGCCACCGCCGACGGTGGCGTGGTTTCCTGAGAGTGTGCCCAGATAGGGCACGCGCAGTCCGGTGCCCTTGAGGGCGCGGCGCAGGTCCACCCAGCGCACGCCGGTCTCCAGCGACACATAGCGGTCGCGCGTGTTGACCTCCAGCACCTTGTTGAACACCGCGTTGTCCACCACCACGGTGCGCGGTCGCACCGGCACATGGCCTTTGGTGTAGGACATGCCGCCGCCCCGGGTGTTGACGGCCAGCCCTTCTTCCTGCGCAATGCGCATGATGGCGCTGAGGTCTGCCACGCTGCGTGGCCTCAGCACAGCCATGGCGGTCTCGCCGACTTCCTCTGAAAAATCGAGCGAATACAGTTGCCGCTCGGCCAGGTCCAGGCTGATGCGATCGCTGCCCAGCAGGCTTGTCAGGCGCATGAGGGCGCGTTCTTCGGTTGCGATGCTGTCCATGTCCAGGGTTCGGTGGTTCATCGTCGCTCTCCCATCTCCGGTGACAAATAGGGGTCAGACCACCCGCTCGAGGCGGTCTTGCTCGATCCAAGAGCGCAGCACCGCACGCTGCACCCGGTTGGTGGCCGTCTGTGGCAACTCATCGGCCAGGTAGACCGCACGCGGCACCTTGAAGCTGGCCAGGCGCTGCTTGAGCTGGGCCAGCGCCAGCGGCCAGTCGTGCACCTGGGGGTGCACCAGCACGGCGGCGGGCACCTCGTCGAGCCGCTCGTCGGGCAGGCCCAGCACACAGACGGAGGCAGAGCCGCAGACCTCGCGCAAGGCCTCTTCGACCTCGGCCGGTGCCAGGTTCTCCCCGCCGACACGGATGATCTCTTTGAGCCGGGCCACGTAGACCAGTTGTCCGTCCGTGCCGATGCGGCCCAGGTCGCCGGAGCGAAACCAGCCGTCGGGTGTGAAGGCCTCGGCCTGCGCCTGTGGGTTGGCGAAGTAGCCCGGGCTGAGCGTGGCCCCGCGCATCTGGATCTCGCCGGTGCCGCCGGCGGCCACGGGTGCCAGGTTCTCGGGACTGACGACGCGCACCAAGTTGCCCGGCTGCGGTCGGCCATTGCCGCTCAGGCGCAAGGCCAGCGGATCGTCCGGGAACCACATGGTGAATTGGCCGCCGGTCTCGGTCATGCCGTAGATGTTGGAAATCCCGGGCACGCCCAACTCGTCGTGGATGCGCTGCAGAAAGTCCGGTGTGCCCAGGTCGTGCGTGACCTGCATGCTGGCCAGCTGCGCGCGGGCCCGGGGCGAGCCCAGGGCCAGCACGTCGCGAAAGTACACCATGTGCGAGACGTCGCAGCGGTGGCGCTCGACCAGGTCCAGAAATTCCTGCGGCTCCCATACCGACATCGAGGTCAGGGTGCAGCCGGCCAGCAAGCACACCGTGAGCGCATGCATGGAGCCGCTGCAGTGGAAGAAGGGGCCGGCGCTGATAAAACGGCTTGAGGGGGTGAGCCGCTGGCAGCGGGCCACGTAAGCGGCAGTGGCGATGTAGGCCGCATCGGTCAGCATCACGCCCTTGGGCAGTGAGGTGGTGCCGGAGGTGTACTGGATGCAAAACACACCGGCGGGGGTGCTTGCGTCCTCCTGCATCGGGCGACCACCGAGGTCGGCCTGCGCCCACTGGGACGGTTCAAGCTCGTCGTCGGCCTCCCAGATGCGCAGCTCGCTGCCCGCGTCCTGTAGCACCTGGCGCGCTTCCTCCAGGTAGTTGCGCTTTCGGTAGTGCCGGGTGGTGACCAGGCCGTGCAGACGGGCCAGGCCGAAGATTTGCCGGAGCTCCACCGCGGTCAGTCGGGTGTTGATCGGCACGGCCACCGCGCCCAGCGCATTGAGCGCTAAAAAGCTCTCGACCCAGGCATGGCAGTTGTGGAACCACAGACCGACGCGCTGGCCCGGCCGCACGCTGGCTGACCAGTGAGCCGCTAGCGCCTGCACCCGAGCTGCCAGTTGGGCGAACGTGCGTTCGGTTCCGTCGATGCGCAAGGCCACGCGATCGGGGTACAGCCTGGCGTCGTGCCAGAGCAGGTCGACCAGGCGCAGTGCCGCCGCGTCAATCGTCATGGGGGAAGGAAATCTCGCGGTGGGCCGGCTGGGGCTCGAAGGGGTAGGGGACACTGGCGCCCGGGTGCGCCGGCATGACGCAGATGGCATGGCCGGCGGTGGACACCTCACCGGCCTGGTTCAGCAGCTCGATGGCCAGGGTGACAAAGCCCAGCGCATCGATGGCGCGCTTGTCCACCACGCGGGCGACGGCGTGCAGCGCGTCGCCGGCCAGATCCATCTTCTTGTAGCGAAACTTCAGGCGCCAAAGCCAGCCCGCCGGGCCCACGCTGTCCTTGGCCAGCTGTACCAGCACATGCTGCTTCCAGGAGCCGTTGATCAACAGGCCGGGCAGCTTGTCATGGCCAGTGGCAAAGGCCAGGTCGTAGTGGATGCGGTGAAAATTTTCCACCGCCGCCGACCAACGCATGATGTGGGCCGTGCTGATCACGCCTTTGTCCAAGGTGCCGAGCACCTGGCCGGGCACGAGCGCTTCAAATGCAAGGGGTGCGGCGCTCATGCATTCATCTCCAGATCAGTGTTTGACGGTTGATCAGCAGCAGCTCGCCGGCCTCGGTGCGGAACTCGGTCTCGATGTCGACCAGCAGCATCTGGCCGCTCTTGCCCTCTTTGAGCACCACATTGGCATAGCGCGCCTGTGCGGTGCACAGCTCGCCCACGGCCAGGCAGCGAAAGAATTCAATCTCGTTGCCGCCGTTGAGCAGGCGCTTGAAGGGCGACTCGATCGGCTCGAGCCCGAAGTACACGCCATCGTTGCCGTAGGTGCCGTCGGCGTTGGGGTCTTGCTGCACCGAAACCAGGTTGTCGGGGCTGCCGGCCGGCGGGCGAAAGGCATGCACCGGGTAGAGGGCGGGCGCGACCACCTGGCCGTAGCGCGTGCCGGCGGCATGGCTGGGGTCAAAGTGCAGCGGGTCGGCGTCCATGGTGGCCTGCACGAAGCGGCGCAAGGTGTCGGCTTCCATCGGTGCATGCGCGGGCTTGACCGGCCCTCGCATGCCCACGTAGCGGTCGAAGTCGGCTTGGCTGACCATCGCGTTCAGGCCTGTGCGGCGGCAGCGGCGCGCCGGTAGCTGTCCAGGTGGCCGCCGCGCATGACCTTGCCTGGCAGCGGGTGGCCGACGATCTGCTCGGCCTCGCGCGCCACCTCCAGCAGCCTCTCCAGGTCCACGCCCGTCTCCACACCGATCTCCTGACACAGGTGCACCAGGTCCTCGGTGGCGATGTTGCCGGGCGCATCTTTGAAGCCGGCATAGGGACAGCCGCCCAGGCCGGCGACGGCCGAGTCAAAGTCGTCCACGCCCATTTCCATGGCGGCCAGTGCATTGGCCAGGCCCAGGCCCCGGGTATCGTGCAGATGCAGGTTGATGCGGTGATCGGGCCACTTGTCGCGGATTTTTCCCACCATGCGCCGAATCGCCAGCGGATTGGCCCAGCCCATGGTGTCGGCCAACTGGATCAGCTCGATGGCCATGCCGTGGTCTGCGGCCATCTGGATCAGCCGCTGCACCAGGCCCACCACATGGTCGGGATCGATGTCGCTCTGGTAGTTGCAACCAAAGGCGGCCATCACGCTGACCTCTTTGGCCTTGACATTGAAGCGCTGGAAGCCCTCGATGCGCTTTTCGGTCTCCAGCAGGGTTTCTTCAATGCTGCGGTTGGTGTTCTTGCGCGAAAACGCCTCGCTGGCGGTGATGCTCAGGCTGCCGTGTACGTCGAGCTTGCCGGTCATGACCGCGCGCTGCAGGCCCTGGGTATTGAGGTAGACGCAGGTGTACTCGGTGCCGGGGTGGCGCTTGAAGCCAGCGACCACCTCCTCAGCGTCGGCCATCTGCGGCACCCACTTGGGGCTGACGAAGGAGGTGACTTCAATCTCGGGGAAGTGGCATTCAGACAGCATGTCCACCAGCCGGATCTTCTCGGAGGTGGCCACGGGGTTTTTCTCAATCTGCATGCCCTCGCGGGGGCCGAGTTCATGCAGCGTGATGCGCTTGGGCAGGCTCATGGGGGACTCCAGTCAAAAGCTCAGCGGTTCAGTCCGTAAAAAGACAGCACCTGGTTGACGCGTTCGCGCGCCGGTTGTTCGTTCATCCAGCCGCGCCGGCTTTGGCCCAGGCCGGTGCTGCGGCGCAGCGCGATCTGCATCTCGGTCATCTTGAGCGTCACCGCGATGCCGTCCATGATGGGCGCGCCGTCGACTTCGGTGATGCCATGGGTGGCCAGCAGGATGTTGAGCGGCATTTCGCCCGGCACTATCACGTCTGCGCCTTGGGCCAGCAGGGCACGTGCTGACGTCTTGAAGCGCTCGATCAGCGCCGATGGATCGTCCCAGGCCTTGGCCACATCGTGGAAGGTAAAGCCCACCGGCTGCACCCCGGTACAGCGCGAGCTCAGGCCGTAAAGCCCGATCTGCTCTTGGTACAGAGGCACCATGCGGTCGATGAAGATCAGCAGGCCAAAGCGGTGGCCGAGCTGGCAGGCCATGTGGAAGGAGGCCTCGCCGTAGCCCACCACCGGAATGTCCAGCAGGCTGCGGATCTCGCGGATGTAGGGATTGGGCAGCGTGCACATGGCGTAGGCGTCAAAGCCCTCGTCCTGGGCTTTGAGGCCCTGGGTGATCCATTGCGTCGCGTGCAGTGCAAACAGCGAGGAGTAGCCGATGTCTGTGCCTGGGTAGTTGGTCGGGTAGGTGCCCGGCCGCACGCCGTGCATCACCACTTCGGTGCCGGGTTGGACGACTTTTTGGATGTGCTGCTCGATGGCCTGCCTGTAGGCCGGAAGTACGTCGAGTTCGGTGAAGCTTTGGTGCCAGATTTTCATGAGGGGCTATGCGGGTGGGGCGGCGTGTGCCGCCCCGGGGGTTGGAGGAAAAGGCCGTTTAGTCGATGCGAATCTTGGAGTCGCGTATGGTCTTGCCCCAGCGCTCGAATTCAACATCCAGGGTGCGGGCAAAGTCCTGCGGCGATCCGGTGACCACGTCCAGGCCGTTCTTGCGCAGGGTCTCCTGCACCTTGGGGTCGTTGAGGGACTCGTTCATGGCTTTGTTGAAGGCGCTCGCCACCTCAGCCGGCATGCGGGCCGGCCCCAGCACGCCCAGCCAGAGGCGCCCGTCCAGCGGCACGCCCTGTTCTGCCAAGGTGGGCAGGTCACTGGCCCATGGCACCCGCTGCGGCGCACCCACACCCAGCAGCCGCACCTTGCCGGCACGGTGGTTGGGCTCGGCCAGGGTCAGGGGCACCATCATGGCGTCGACCTGGCCGCCCATGAGGGCGGTGATGGCTGGCGCCGCGCCTTGGAAAGGCACGTGCGTTGTCTGGATGCCCGCTGCGCCGTTGAACATCTCCATGGCCACCTGGGAGGAGCTTCCCAGACCCCAGGAGGCATAGTTGAGGCTGCGCGGCTTGGCCTTGGCCGCTTGCACGTACTGCGCCAGTTGCGCCGGCTGGTTGGGGTTGACGATCAGCGCCATGGTCAGATAGCCGGCGATGCCCACCGGCGTGAAGTCGCGCTTGGCGTCGTAGCGCATCTTGGTGTAGACGTGCGGGTTGATCGAGTGGGTGTCGGCGGCGGTGAAGACCACGGTGTAGCCGTCGGGCGCCTGACCGGCGACGAACTCTGAGCCGATCATGCCGCTGGCGCCGCCGCGGTTATCGACCATCACCGACTGCTTGAGCTTGTCGCTCATGGCGGCGGCCAGCGCGCGCGCAATCACGTCGGTCGAGCCGCCGGCCGGGTAGGGCACGACCATGCGGATCGGCTTGTCGGGGTAGGCTGCCTGGGCGCCGAGGGCGACCATGGCAAGAAGTCCGCACAGGGTGCGGCGCGCTCTGCTGGGCAGGTGCTTCATGGTTTGTCTCCTGTCTGGTTGTCGAGGCCACGCATTGCTGGCCGGTCTGCGCCGGCTGAATCGGGTGGGCATGCCCACCGGGAAAACAATGTAGCAACCCGAGGTGGGATGCAATAGCATTGCGGCGTTCAATATTCATAGGTATTGCTTATGGAAATACAGCATGTGCGCCACTTCATTGCCGCTGCCGACCTTGGCAACATGACACGCGCGGCCGAAATGCTGGGTATTGCCCAGCCGGCGCTGAGCCAATCGCTGCGCCGCATGGAGGACAAGCTGGGGGTCAAGCTCTTTGACCGCTCGCGCCGCGGCATTGCGCTCAACCCGGCGGGGGCGGCCATTTTGGAGGAATTGCGCGAGGCCATCTTGCGCATCGACCTGGCGGCTCAGCGGGCGCAGCAGGTCGCTCAGGGCCTGGCGGGCACGCTGACCGTGGGTTTCACGGTGTCGGCGGTCTACCAGGTGCTGCCGCGTGCCTTGCGCCTGTTTCGCAAGGAGGCGCCCGACGTGCGGGTGGTCCTGCGCGAGATGCCCAATTTGCAGCAGGTGCAGGCCCTGGACCGGGGCGACATCGACCTGGGCATTCTCTACAGCCCGCTGACCATTTCGGCGCGCATGCGCCAGCAGCAACTGGCTCAGTTTCGCGTGGTGGCCGCCGTGCCCGAAGGCATGCCCGTTGACCAGGACGGCCGGGTGTCCCTGCGCGAGGTGGCGCGCGCCGGCCTGGTGATGTTCGACCAGAGCCAGATCCCGCTGCTGCGCAGCGCCATCTTGCAGGCCTTGGGCAAGCTCGACGAGGAATACCGGGTGGTACAGGAGGTCGGCCACACGCTCACGGCGCTGGCCTGCGTGGGCCACGGCATCGGCGCGGCGCTGCTGCCCAGCGGGACGCGCCAGGTGCAGTTCCCGGGCGTGCGCTACTGCGACATCCGCGAGCAGCATCTGCTGCCCAGCTTGCAACTCAATGCGGTCTGGCGCGCTCGTTCGCGCCCAACGGTGGTCGAGCGTTTCGCCCAGGTGCTCAAGAGCGCTGCCAGCGGATCGGGCCGCTCCGGTACTTGAAAGGAACTTCCATGCGGATGAAGAACATGCGGGCCGTGGTCACCGGCGGTGCGGGCGGTTTGGGACTGGCCACGGCGCAAGCCTTTTTGGCGGCAGGCGCGCGCGTGCTGCTGGCCGACATCGACGCCCCGGCCTTGGCCGACGTGCGGCGCAGGCTGCGTGCGCCGGCGCAGGACCTGCTTTGCGCCTGCTGCGACATCTCCGATGCCGCCGACTGCGCGCGCCTGATCGCCGTCGCTGAGGAGGGACTGGGCGGGCCGATTGACGTCTTCGTGGCCCACGCGGGTCGGCCTTTTGGCGGCCCGCTGGCGCAGGCCGATCCGGCCGACATCCGCTCTGTCATCGACACCAATGTGACCGGCACCATCTTGTCGGCGCAGGCGGCCCTGGTCAGCTTGCGACGCAGCCCGCGTGCCAGCTTGTTGTTCACCGGCTCGCTGCAAAGCGTGCTTGGCCGTGCCGAGCGCAGCGTCTACACCGCCAGCAAGCACGCGATTGCTGGCCTGGTCAAGTCCTTGGCGCTGGAGTGGGGGCCCTTGGGCGTGCGGGTCAACGGTATCGCGCCGACCCTGGTGGACACGCCCTTCTTGCGCCAGGCCTATGCGCAGGCGGGCATCGAGGTCGCCCCGGCGCTGGCGCGTGCGGCCGAGGGCCTGCCGCTGGGCCGCATTCCCACACCCGAGGACTTCGCCCATGCGGCGGTGTTTCTGGCCAGCGATGAAGCCCGCGCCATCACCGGTCACCTGCTGATGGTGGACTGCGGCGCTAGCGCGGGCAAGTTCTAGGGGTTTTTACAGCATGGGTCGGGCGCTTTATTGGGCGCTTTATTGATCGACCTTCAGCCCGGTCTTGGCCGACAGGCTCTTGTATGTCTCCCGCTCGGCGGCCAGGTAGGTGGCAAATTCGGCCGGCGGCATCCCGCCGGGCACCACGCCCATGTCGCTCAGGCGCTTTTGCACCGCCGGGTCCTTGAGCGCGGCCGACAGCTCGCGCTGAATGAGGTTGACAATCTCGGCGGGCGTGCCTTTGGGTGCCATCAGGCCGATCCAGGCCGTCATCACATGGCCGGCCACGCCGGACTCCACCACCGTGGGCGTACCAGGTTTGAGAGCAAAGCGTTTGGCCGAGGTCACCGCCAGCAGGCGCAGTTCGCCCGCATCGATCAGCTTTTGCGGCGAGGGATAGTTTTCAATCATGATGTCGGTCTGACCGCTGACCAGATCGACCATGGCCGGTGCCGCACCCCGGTAGGGCACGTGTGTGATGTTGACGCCCGCCAGGGTTTTGAGCAGCTCGCAGTTGAGGTGGCTGAAGGCGCCGATGCCGGAGGAGCCACAGGTGAGCTTGCCCGGCTGCGCCTTCGCAGCTGCCAGCACCTCTTGCACGCTCTTGTAGGGCGAGCCCTTGCCCACGGTGAAGCCGCCGGGACTGTCGGCGATCAGGGTGATCGGGATCAGGTCCTTTTCGGCGTCGTAAGGCAGGGGCTTGGAACTGATCACCGGCATGATGGTGACCGGCCCGGGCGAGCCGGCCAGCAGCGTGTAGCCGTCGGGCGCAGCCTTAACGGCCTGGGTAGCGCCAATGATTCCGCCGGCCCCGGTGGGATTTTCGACCACGAAGCTCTGGCCTAAGCGCTTACTCAACTCGGCAGCGGCCACCCGCGTGAGCACATCGGTGGCACCGCCAGCGGCAAAGGGCACTAGCACCCGCACCGGCTTGCTGGGGTACTTTTCCTGGGCCAGGGCAGGCAGTGCCAGCACGGCTGTGCTGACCAGGGCGGTCAAAAACGTCTTCATGTTGTCTCCTCTTGTAAAAGTCGTCGGTCTGTGGGCTCGCCTTTGCGCACGCGCTGCCGATGGGGCGAATCTATCAACAGCCCCCTCAGTGTGTTAGGGGCTTAGAGTGATGTTTGCATAACTGTTTCGTATGGTCAGGGTGCGCTGCCCTGAGCCGGCATCACACGATGCGATAGCCGCAGTTGTAGCCCACCCGCAAGCGCCACTTAGGGCGCAGATGCTTCCCCGTCGATCACGTTCATGCCCTCTGCGTTCAAAAACGACTTATACAAGTAAGTATTCAAAACGGAAGAAACAAGATAAAGTCCAGACTGTCTAGATTCACTAGGAGGCTGCCATGAATGCCTATCCCGATATTGAGCCAGCTTCGGCCCTGTTGGCGGCCGAGCCCCTGCCCCAGTGGCAGTTACAAGAAGCCAAGAACCGTTTCAGCGCGGTGGTCAAGGCGGCCCAGGACCAAGCCCAGATCGTGACCGTGCATGGCCAGGCGGCGGCTGTGGTGATGTCGCCCCAGCGCTATGCCGCCTTGATGCAAGGGCAGGCGCCACACGAGAGCCTGTCGCAGGCTCTGGCTTGTGCCCTGCTGGACGATGAAGAGGCGGAGGTCTTTGCCCGCGACACTAGCGCCAACCCCGCGCGGGAGTTGAGCTTTTGAACTGGCTGCTCGACACCTGCGTGCTCTCCGAGTACGCCAAGCGCCGGCCGCACGCGGGTGTGCTCGCCTGGCTGGACGCGCAGCCCGAGGCCGGCTTGTTCATCAGCGAAGTGAGTCTGGCCGAGATCGCCAAAGGCATAGCCAAACTCAGTGCCCGGCAGGGCGCCACTGACGCGCGCGTCACTCAGCTGCAGCTTTGGCTGGCGCGGCTGGGGCAGCGCTTTGAAGGCCGGACGCTGCCGGTGAACGACGCGGTGTGGCGGCTGTGGGCTGAGCAAAGCGCCAACGCTGAACGCGATGGCCAGCCGCTATCGCCCATGGACGGCTTGATCATGGCCAGCGCACTCAGCCGGGGCCTGGGGCTGGTCACCCGCAACACGGCGGACTTCGCCCGCCATCCCCAGGTCTTCAACCCGTGGGCCGCATGAAGGCGCTGCGCCTGTATGCCGGCCCCCAGGCGCTGGCGCACATTCAAAGCCACGGCCTCGCACCCGCGGATGTGGCCGCCATTCCAGGCGCGGCGGGCGGCCCCAAAGGCCTGATCCTGGGGTCGCTGGACCGCTTTCTCTTTGGCGATTGGCTGACTCGCAGCACGCAGACTGTGGATCTGGTGGGCGCGTCCATCGGCGCCTGGCGCATGGCCACCGCCTGTCTGAGTAAGAGCGTACAGGCCTTTGAACGGCTGGAGCGCGACTACGTCGCCCAGCACTACGAGTTAGAACCTGGGCGCAAACGGCCGACGGCAGAGCAGGTCAGCCGGGAATTTGGCGCCAGCCTGAGCTCGTTCTACGGCGGGCGCATCGCCGAGGTGCTCAGCCACCCGCGTTACCGCCTGCATGTGATGACTTCGCGCGGCATAGGCATGCTGGCCCGCGAGCATCGCTGGCTCACGCCGCTGGGCTATGCCGGGGCCTATGTCACCAATGTGGTGTCTCGGGGCCTGATGGACGCCTGGCTAGAGCGGGTGGTGTTCTCATCGGGCGGCGACCAGCTGCATCCCTTGCCCTTTGGCACGACGGACTACCGCACCCGCCAGGTGGCCTTGAACGAGGCCAACTTTATGCCGGCGGTGCAAGCCAGTTGTTCGATTCCCTTTGTGCTGCAGGCGGTGCACAACATCCCTGGCGCGCCCCGCGGCGCCTATTGGGACGGCGGCATCACCGACTACCACCTGCATCTGGATTACCGCAGCCCCCGACCCGGCCCGGGAATCGTGCTCTACCCGCATTTCCAGCGCCAGGTGGTGCCGGGCTGGCTGGACAAGGCCTTGAAGTGGCGGCACAAAAGCACGCCATTTCTGGACCGCATGCTGCTGCTCGCGCCCAACCCCGAGTGGGTCAAGACCCTGCCCAATGCCAAGCTGCCTGACCGCACCGATTTCACCCGTTACGCCACGGACCTGCCCGCTCGCATCCAAGCCTGGACCTCGGCAGCCAGTGCCGCGCAGCAGTTGGCCGATGAGTTTGCGCAGTGGCTGGAGCGGCCGGACCCTGCTCAGGTGCAGGCGCTGTGACTGCCGAGTCGTCATTCGTCACTTTTGTGCGGGAGCTGTTTTCGCCACTGGGGCAAATTAGCGCCCGCCGTATGTTCAGTGGCCATGGCCTCTTCTACGAGCGCCTGATGTTCGGTCTGGTTTTTCAGGAGCAGCTCTACCTGAAGGTCGATGCCCAAAGTCGGCCGCAGTTTGAGCAGGCTGGCCTGCAGCCTTTTACCTACGATCGCAGGGGCACTGTGGTGGCGCTGTCCTACCACCGCGCGCCTGACAGCCTGTTTGATGAGCCCGAGCAGGCCAGGCGCTGGGGCTCTTTGGCGCTCGATGCCGCGCTGCGTGCCCAGGCCGCCAAGCCCGTCAAAGCCGCGCGCCGGCCGCCGCGACAGCCACCCCCGCCGCCCTCGCGGTGATAGGCCGTGTAGCGGGCTACCTGGCTGCGTTTTTGAAGTCGGGCTTGCGCTTTTCTAGCACCGCCCGCACCGCCTCCTGGGCCTGTGGCGTGGACTTGATGATGGAGGTGGCATAGCACTCGACGTGGTAGCCCTCGTCGAGCTCCATATGCTCGGTCAGATTCAGGGTTTCCTTCATCAGCTCGATGCACTGCGGGCTGTGTTCGCAAATCTCCAGCGCCAGCCGGGTGGCCGCCGGCATCAGTTCGGCCAGCGGTACCACCTCATGGATCACACCCAGGGCGTGAAAGTAGTGCGCGTCGACCATCTTGCCGGTAAAGGCCATCATGCGCACCACCTTGTCGGGCACGATGCGCCGCAGATGCCGGGTGCCGCCCATCACCCCCACCTTGACCTCGGGCAGTGAAAAGCGGGCATTGTCCGACGCCACCACCATGTCGCAGGAGGCCATCAGGGCCAGCCCGCCACCGAGTGCGTAGCCATTGACCGCGGCGATCACCGGCACCCGGTGGCGGCGCACCGCGGTAAACACATCGCGGATTACCGCGGTGCGCACCTGGGCGCTTTGCGCGTCGAGCTGCACGTGTTCATTGAGGTCGCCGCCGGCCACAAAGGACTTGTCGCCCGCGCCGGTGATGATCACGCACTGCACCGTCAGGTCGTCATGGGTCTGGCGTACCGCCGCCAGTAGCTCGCGGTGCGCCTGCAAGCTCATGGCATTGCGTGGCGGCCGGTCGATGGTGATGATGGCGATGCCCTCGTGCTGCGGGCTGCGTGTGATGTGAACCTGCTCGCTCATGGCGGTACTCCCAGACTTTTAGCGGCCTTTGAAAACCGGCTTGCGTTTGTCGAAGAAGGCCTGCACGCCTTCGCGGTGGTCCTCGGTCATCAAATTGGTGCTCTGCGCCCAGAGCTCGGCGTCCAGATAGGCTTCGAGCGTGGGATGGTACATCTGCTTGAACAGCTTTTTGGCTGTGCCATACGAGAAGGTGGGGCCGCTGGCCAGTTCGCGGGCATAGGCCAAGGCCTGTGCGTCGAGCTCGGCGTCGGGCAGCACCCGGTTGACCAGGCCCAGCCCATGGGCTTCTTGGGCGTCGATGCGGCGGCCCGACATGGTCAATTCCTTGGCCTTGAGCAGGCCCAGATGCTGGGTCAGGAAATAGATCGCTCCGCCGTCGGGCGATACACCCACATGCCGAAACACCTGGGTAAAACGTGCCGTCTCCGAGGCCAGCACCGCATCGCAAGCCATGGCCATGCTCCAGCCTATGCCCGCCACCGCGCCACGCACCGAGGCGACCACCGGCTTTTCGATATTGGCCAGGTTGCGCACCATGCGGTGGGCCAGCCTGAGCAGCTCGCGCGCCGATGTGGGGTCGAAATCGCCCATTTTGCTGACATCGCCGCTGGCACAAAACGCGCTGCCGCTGGAGTTGAGAAGCACGGCCCGCACCGCGTTGTCACGGGCAGCGCGCTCGAAATTCGTGCCCAAGGCCTCGCGCATCTCCACCGTCAGCGCATTGAGCTTTTCGGGGCGGTCCAGGGTGATGATGGCCAGGCCATCGCTGAGTTCATAACGAACACTCATGGTGTCTCCAGAGGCAAGAACATGGTCGGAGCTGAAATTCACGATGTATTGGCGCGGGCAAGCATGCAGACCCACCGCGCTGCCGTGCAGCATCGTCGAGCTTATCCTACGCGCCCTCTGTCGCTGGGCGGTCTGGCCACCAATGTCGGTGTCAGGGAAGGGTGTTTTCGTTTGAGTCTGCCGTATTCCCCGTGAAAGGCGACGGCAAGTGGCCTCTGCGCGGTGACGCCCGGGCGACAGTCAGCGCGATGTTGGGCGCCCAATGGCAGGGATCGCACGATGGAGGGCGATCTCCAGGCGGTACATTCTGTTGAGCGTGCAGGCCCTGCGAGGAGGGGCGCTGGTCGATAAGGCGCCGAGCCAGCAACTGGCCGGCATGGCATATTCATTCATGGAGGAGAGAGGCAATGATCCCAATTTTTACCCGCTTGCTGGCCGGTCTGAGCGCCTGCCTGCTGTCTTTGCAGGTGATGGCCCAGGGTGCTTACCCCAGCCAAAACATCACCATCGTGCTGCCCTTCGGGCCGGGCAGTGGCACCGACATCGTCACCCGCCTGCTTGCGCAAAAGCTCAGCGAAGCCCTGGGCAAGCCGGTGGTGGTGGACAACAAGCCTGGCGCCAACGGCTCGATCGCTGCTGAATTTGTGAGCAAGGCCAAGCCGGACGGCTACACCCTGATGATCGGCACCAACTCCACCCACGGGGCCAATCCGGCTTTGCTCAAGGAGATGCGTTACGACCCGATCAAGGGCTTCGAGCATGTCAACCGGGTGGCTGTCTTCACCAGCATCGTGGTGGTCAACCCCGGCCTGCCGGTCAAGACCATGCGCGAGCTCATTGCCTATGGCAAAAACAATTCGCTGACGCTGGCCACCGGCAATGCCAGTGGCGTGGTTCAAAGCGAGACCTTGGCCCGCCAGGTGGGCTGGAAAGACCTGTTGCGGGTGCCCTTCAAGAGCAATCCGCCGGCCATGACCGAGGTCATCGCCGGTCGGGTCAACATGATGTTCAGCGACATCGCCGCGGCCCAGGCCCAGGTGAAAGCCGGCACCCTGCGGCCTTTGGCGGTGACCTCCAGAACCCGCAGCAGCCTCCTGCCGGACTTGCCCACCATCATCGAGGCGGGTGTACCCGACTACGACTTGTCAGGCTGGAACGGGCTGTTTGCGCCAGCCGGTACACCGCGCGAGATCGTCGAGCGGCTCAATGCCGAAGTCGCACGCGTTGTTCAGTTGCCCGAGGTGCGCGCCCGTCTGCTGGACCTGGGTGCCGAGCCGGCGCCTATGAAGCCAGCCGACTATGCGGCTTGGGTGCAGGCCGAGGTTAACAAGTGGAGCTCGCTGGTCAGGGAAGCGGGCATCAAACCTGAATAAACGCAGCGAGGGCAGACCATGGATTTCCGATTCACAGACGAGCAGCGCATGTGGCGCGACACGGTGCACAGCTTCATAGAAAAAGAGGTGGGCCGCGAGTACACCCGCGAGCATGACGCCTCGCGCGAATTCCCCTGGGAGGTTTACCGCAAGATGGCCGACCTGGGCTGGCTGGGCCTGCTGCTGCCCGAAAGCGACGGCGGCAGCGCGGCCGATCCGGTGATGTTTGCGATCTTCTGCGAAGGCATTGCCAAATACAGCCTGGACACCGCGGCCTGCATCATGACCTCGATGTTCACCGCCACGAATATTTCTAGCCATGGCACGCCCGAGCAAAAGGCCAAGTACCTGCCGCCGGTGCTCAGCGGCGAGCGCACCTTCTCGATTGCCATGTCCGAGCCGCAGTCGGGCTCGGACGCAGCAGCGGCGCGCACCCGTGCCGTGCTCGAGGGCGACCATTGGGTCATCAATGGCAACAAGACCTGGATCTCGGGCGCCCACCTGCCGGGCGCGACCATCGTCCTACTGGCCCGCACCGGCGAGGAGCGCTACAAGGGCCTGAGCCTGTTCATCATGCCCAACGACACGCCGGGCCTGACCATCACCAAGCTCAACACCATCGTTCGGCGCAGCCTGGGCACCACGCAGCTCTATCTGGACAATGTGCGCCTGCCCAAGGAAGCCTTGCTGGGCGAGGTGGGCATGGGCTGGACCTACATCACCGAGCACCTGGAGCATGAGCGCCTGAGCCTAGCGGCCTCCTATGTGGGCAATGCGCAAACTGCGCTTGACGACACCATGGCCTACACCAAGCAGCGCAAGGCCTTTGGTAAATCGCTGTCGGAGTTTCAGGTGCTCAAGCACCGCATGGCCGAAGACGCTACTGCCATCGAGGCAGCACGCCTGCTGACCTATTCGGCCGCCTGCAAAATGGCGCGCGGCGAAAGCGCGATGAAGGAGGTGTCCATGGCCAAGGTGTTCGCGGTCGACACCCTGTTCAAGACCGCCTTCAACGGCATGCAGGCCCTGGGTGGGTATGGGCAGCTGCCTGAGATGGACATGGAACGCTACCTGCGCGAGGCCAAGCACGGCATGGTCGGGGGCGGCGCCAACGAGATCCAGAAAAGCATCATCGCCAAGCAGATGGGCCTGTGATGCGCTGAGGGTGCCAGCCTGCGCTGCAGGCTGGTGCGGGCCGAACCGGCCTCAGCTCAGACCTGGCACCAGGGCTTACATCGAAGCGTCGATCATGGCCAGGTAATCCTCGCTGCTGGCCAGGCGCGGATTCATCTTGTGGCAATGGTCGGCCAGCGCGCCTTCGATCACCCGGGCAAATTCGCCGCTGCCCACGCCCATCGCGCCCAGACCCGTGGGCAGACCCAAGCGGGCATTCATATCGCACACCGCTTCGGCCACGTCGCCTGCGCTGCTGCCCTTGAGCCCCATGGCCTGGGCCATGCGGGCCATGCGGTTTTCCTTTTGAATGTTCTCGGCCTCGGCGTTGAAGCGAATCACGGCCGGCAGGAACATGGCGTTGAGCGTGCCATGGTGCAGGCGAGGATTGACGCCGCCCAGGCTGTGGCTGAGCGAATGCACGCAGCCCAAGCCTTTTTGGAAGGCCATGGCTCCTTGCATGGAGGCGCTCATCATGTTCAGGCGGGCCTCGCGGTCGCCTCCGTTGCGCGTCGCCCGCTCAATATTTGCCCAGGCCCGCTGCAGGCCGTCCAGCGCAATACCGTCGGCCGGCGGGTTAAAGGGTGCGGCCATGAAGGTTTCCATGCAGTGGGCGATGGCGTCCATGCCGGTGGCCGCGGTCAGCCCGGCGGGCAGACCCAGTGTCAGCTCGGGGTCGCAAATGGCCGACTTGGGCACGATGTGCCAGGAATGAAAGCCCAGCTTGCGACCATCGTCGATGATCAAAATGGCGCCGCGCGCCACTTCGCTGCCTGTACCCGCGGTGGTGGGTACCGCAATCAGCGGCGCTGCGCGTTCGGTGATCTTTGGGGAGCCGCCTTCGATGGTGGCATAGGTCTTCAGGGGCCCATCATGGGTGGCGGCGATGGCAACGCCCTTGGCGCAGTCGATGGCCGAGCCGCCGCCCAGGGCGATCAGTCCGTCGCAGTTGTCCCTGCGGTATGCCTCGACCGCAGCGCGCACCGCCGCTTCGGTCGGGTTAGACGGGGTCTGGTCAAACACAGACACCGGCCAGCCGGGCAGGGCGGCCAGGGCCCGGTCCACAATGCCCGCCGCTTTGACGCCGGCGTCGGTGACGATCAGTGGCCGGCTGATGCCCACCCGCTGGCATTCGGCCTGCAAGCTGCTCAGCGCGCCAAAGTCAATCTGGATCTGGGTGATGTAGTTGATCAAGGCCAAGGCAAGCTCCTGTAAACAATGCCCGGATTCTCAGGCAAATTAGCGACAGGCCCGCGTTGTACCATGCCGCATCGAAGAGCCAGGCCATGAGTCACATCACACACCGCAGCCCCGCACCGCTGTCGCCCGAAGTCCGGCGACTGGTCGACAACATCCACCGTGCGGGTCGTCCGCCCATGCACGCGATGAGTGTGGATCAAGCCCGGGCCTTCTACCAAGCGGGCGCTCCCCTGCTGGACTTGCCTGCGCCGGCGGTCGACAAGGTTCAAGCCCTGCATATTCCCGCCCGCGACGGCCACCTCATGCCGGCACGGCTTTATGCGCCGCAAAGCGAGCAGGCCCTGCCGACGCTGCTTTATTTTCATGGCGGCGGCTTTACCATCGGCTGCCTCGACACGCACGATGTGCTGTGCCGTCAGCTCAGCCTGCTGGGGCAGTGCGCGGTGATCTCGCTCGATTACAGGCT
>Ga0222712_10001564_pt1 | contig 27854 bp, 32 predicted proteins | sample C33_657DmetaG_FD_165043 | JGI IMG/M metagenome (GOLD analysis project Ga0222712, IMG submission 165043) | Estuarine water microbial communities from San Francisco Bay, California, United States - C33_657D | ecosystem: Environmental > Aquatic > Marine > Unclassified | place: USA: California... | reverse complement strand
TGATTTATACCTTGATTAGAATATTCTGTATTACAATCTTTATATTCTGCGCCAAAATGTAACCAATTGAATCCATACATTGGTCCCATATCACCTTCGTTGTAGGGTAAATTTCTTGATTTTATAAATTCATGTGTAGTATTAGGTTTCCATATATTTACACTTTTTTCTTCTAATATTTTTGAGTTAGTTTCTCCTCTTAGAAAGAATAATAATTCTTCAATAATACCTCTAAAAAATACTTTCTTAGTTGTTAATAATGGAAATGAATTACTAATATCAAATGATAGTGATTTACCAAACAATGAATATGTAAAACCATTTCTTGTTATTCTATAATCACCAGTATGTATTAAATCATTCATTATTTTTAAATATTGATCCTCTTCATTATTTTTGATTAATTTGTTATGAATAGAGAATCTATAATGGATATCATTATTAATTATATAATTATAAGAGTTAATATATTGAGTATTTTCTAATTTTCTTTCTGTTTTTTTTCGTATCATTTTTTGTACAACCATAATGGGATAATCAAAATTTTTATATGTAATTGTATAACTATCATTTGATATTTCAAATATTTTATTAATTATATGAATATCTTCACTTTCAAAATTTTGAAGATAATTATCTAAATCTATCAATACAAGTTGATACAACATATTTTATTAATATAAATATTATATTAATAGAATTTATTATCAATTTTTTACCTTAAAAAATACATATATAAAATATATGTATCAAAAAATACAAGTGATCCTAATAGTAGGATACATGTAGATAAATAAATTTTATCTTTATTTGTTATTATATAATTTCCTTCATAATCTCTTTTGTGCATCTACATATAAATAATTATAATTCTTTATATTATTTATTTCTTTGCTAATTCTTTAGCTTTTTTTACAAGCTTATCTTTTTTTGATTTAATTGATTTCTTTACTTTACTTACTTTTTTACTTACTTTTGATTTTTTTTTACTGGTTCTCATCATTATTGCTTTAACTGCTGCATATATTAAAGCGAATATTAAACCATGTACTATAACAGGTGTCCAATGAGCTTCACCAACTGTTACAATACTTTTTCCTTCTGCATGTGGTATTGTTAATAAAACTCCAGGACTTAATAATACAAATAATGCAAAGAGAGCAACTGACCAAATAACTAATTTAACTACTGACATATATATATATATTAAGATTTTTTATAAAACTATATTTTTATTTTTCTTTTTTTTTATATAAATTGTTGATAAACCATATATAAACATAAATATAACTGTATGAGTTATTATTGATGTATAATTTGTTTCTAATGTGAAAAACATATTTTTTGATGGTATTGTTAATATTAAACCTGGAGATAATAAAATAAATAAGATAATTATTATTATATGTATTAAATCTGTATTATCAATTCTATTAATTTTATTTACTTGATTAATTACATCATTATTATTATTTTTATTATTTTTTCCATTAATTAAAACTAAAGTAAATGCTAATATAAATGCATGTATAATTATTGATGTATAACTAGTCTGTTGAGATAAAAAATAACCTTTATTACCTGGATAAAAATTAATTAAAGATCCAGGTTGTAATATCATAAATAATAAACTATAACTTAATATATTCAAAATATCCATATTATATATATATAAATTAAATATTTAAAATTCTACTTCAGATAACTTTATAAGATTATCATATATTTCATCATTTGGTGGTTCTAGTTGATCCCATTTTACATCTGTAATTATATCATAAAATTTTTGTATAAACGTAGGCATTATATCAAGTTTTCTTATTTTTTCTAATTCTTCTAATTTATTTAATCTTTCTTTTTTATTATAATAATGATTTGCATTATTCTGATATGGTAAATATTTCATATTTAATTTAATATACCATAATATAAAACATATATTTTGTAAATCATTTCTATATGAAAAATATGGTTGATTCAATTCACAACCATGTAAGTAATAATAATAGTGATCGTGATCAGAACCATTACACATTATAGTATTATCTGGTTCTTGTATTGCTTCAAAATCACATATAGCAAATCTATTATAATCATTATGCAATATATTTTTTATTTTTAAATCACCATGAACTATTTTTTTTTCTCTATGTATATATCTTAAAAAATTAATAGTACATTCTAAAAACATAATGTGATTAAATGTATCAGATTTTATAAGACTACAATCATTGTCAAATGATTCCATAACAAACCAAAAAAAATAAGATGTACTTCCAGATAAATAATTAGATTCTTTTGGATATTTCATTGAATATTTACATTTATCTAGATCATATTTTAATATATTTTTTATTTCATAATTATTATATAATATTTTCATAACCCAATGTTGATTTCCATCAAGTGTTTTTAAAATATCTTCTGTTATATTATGTATTTCTACATCTGATATACATCTGTCTTTATCTTTATGTAGTATATTAATTACTCTCCATGGACCAATTATTTGACCTTCAGTAATAAACATTATAATTTAATATATAAAATATATTTATATATTGAGTTATATTATATATCAGTTTTTATTAAGAAAAAATTTTTTTAATTTATTTGCATCATCGTTGGAATAATTTATTTCTTCATTCTTAAATATTTTTGCTAATAATTCTATCATATCATTATATCCTCCAATTTTAATAGTACTATTATTATCAACTAAAAATATTTGAGGAAATGTTGACATGTTATTCATTTTTTTATATTTATCTTTTTCATTTTGACTAACTTTCATTATTTTTGGTTTATATAATTTTAATGTTTCTTCAGATTTTAATGAATAAGGGCAACCTATAAGAGAATAAATATACAATAACATTTATATAATATATATTAATATTTAAAAATTGAATATATATTATATAATTAATAATTTACAATATTATATATATGAGTTTAATATCAATTGAAAAAATATTAAATATTTTACCATGTGATTCAGACAATAGTTTAGATATATTAAATATATTAGGATCAAAAGTAATTGCAAAAAGAGGAGAATTTAATACTGACGATATATGTATATACATTCGTAACGATGCATTAATTAACATGGGACAAGAATATGTTAAATTCTTGTTTGATTTAATAAATAAAAATCATATAAAAGAAATATCAGGTATTGCAATACCAATATCATATTATCCATATGAACCAGCAATTGGATTGGATATTTATAATTTTTTTATTTAATATTTAAAATTCATTAAATCTTTAATTTGTGTTAATTTATAATTTACTTCATGAAGTTCAAGTTCAGTATTATTTAGTTTATATTTTAAATTATCAATTACATTCATCAATTCATTTTTTACATTATTATATTCCTTATTTTTTTCTTTTAATTCTTTTTTAATTGAATAATAATAATAAACACTTATACTACCAACTACTACAACAATAGAATTAAATACATGGGTGAGCATATTTATATATATATATTAAAATGATTATATATATAAATATTTATATTATCAATTTTTTTATTTTTTTTTTAAATCTAATTAATTTAATTGATCTACTAATATTATTTATTACTTGATCATTATTTATTACTTGATCATTATCTATTACTTGATCATTAATAATTTGATTATTATTTATTTTATCTTCATCATTATTTATTTGATTATTGATAATAGGATTATTAACTATTGGTTCATTAAATTTTTCATTAAACTTAAGATGATCTTTAACGAAAATATCTAAATATGCGCGATGATTATATCTATCTGAATAATTATTTTTTTTAGCAAAATCTATCCACGTTCTTTCTCTATTATGGACATTTGGTAATAAAAATAATTCTCTTTTATTACTTTTAATAATCTTATTCTCAGGTTTTGGATTTATACATTTAACATCATGGATTATTGCATATTTATCTTTTAAATCTTTTCCATTTGCTTGCAAAGCTAAATAATCTATTCCCCATCCTATTAATATTGGATTATATACTTGCATTAATTTATCAATTGCTTCTTTTTTAAAAAGTGGTACATTTACTTCCACAAAATTAGTATATGCTAAAAATATATTTGGATTATGTCTATTAATTGAATGTGATATACATGATTTATGATCAAATGCAGGTTGACATATTAATAAATCGTATTTTTTTGCATAATAAAACATTTTATTTATATCATTTGAATCAAATACAATATCATCATCAATTATAAAAAAATGTTTATATTGATTTATTATTTCAGGATATGTATTATAAAAGTAATAAAAATTTTGAAACTTAGATCCCTTTCTTTTTTCTATAAATTTTACTTTATTTTTATAAAAATTATATTTTTCATCCGAATCTCCATAATAAATTACATATATATCATAATTTTGATTATCAGATACCCATATATTATAAAACTCTGTATTATTTCCTGCAGATGTAAATACTAAATTTTCCATAATAATAAAGTATATAAAATTAATAATTTATAAACATATATATTATAATATGACAAAAATTGGAATTCATATTTTTAGACGAGATCTAAGAATATATGATAATGTTGCTTTACATTTATTAAGTAAAGAAGTAGATAAAATTATACCTATATTTATTTTTGATCCTTTTCAAATTAATAAGACTTCTGAGAATGCTTCATATCGTTCAGATCCAGCAGTAAAATTAATGATAGAATCTTTAGAAGACTTAGATAAAGATTTACGTAAAAATGGATCAAAATTATTTTATTTTAATGGTGAACCTTCACACGTATTAGATAAATTAATTAAAAGTGTAAAACCTCATACGATATCATATAATGCAGATTTTAGTAAATATTCATTAAAAAGAGATAAAGATATGGATGATGTATGTAAACATCATAAGATTGAATTAATAAAATTTATGGATGATTTAACAATAAATAAAATGGAAGATTTTTTAAATAAAGATAAAGTATTTAAAGTATTTGGAGCATTTTTAAAACATGGTCAAAAAGTAAAACCAAGATTAGAAGTTGGAAAACCAACTAATTTTATCAGTTCATCTACTTCTATTTCAGGACAATTCCATGGATCATTAAGTAAATTTTATGATAAGGATACAAATATTTCTATTAAAGGAGGAAGAAGTGAAGCTTTAAAAATATTAAGAAAAATGAAAGGTTTTCATGGATATTCCACTCATAGAGATAATTTAACTTACCACTCTACATATTTAAGTGGTTATATGAAATTTGGATGTGTATCAATCGTTGAATGTTTTAATACAATCAAAGCATCGCATAATACTGATTTATTAAAACAAATGTTTTGGAGACAATATTTTTTTATCTTATCAAGATTCCATCATCCTGGTTATACTCATGTGGATGAATTTTTTTCTAATATTAAATGGAAAAATAATATTAAAGAAGCAAGAGCATTATGGGATGATGCCAAAACTGGATTTCCAGTAGTTGATGCAGCTGTTAGACAACTACAACAAGAAGCCTATATGCATAATAGAGGTAGATTAATTGTTTCGTCTTTTGCTGTAAAAGTATTGCATCAAGATCCACATGAATGGAAATCATATGGAGGCCAACATATATTTAGTAAATTATTAATGGATTGTTGTTATGCAAACAATTATGGTAATTGGAATTTTACTGTTGGTCCATATGATTTAGGTGGTTTTAGATTTGGAAAAGCAGGTACAAAAGGCGGTAGAATGATTAATCCAACTGATTATAAAAAATGGGATCCAAAATTGGAATATGTAAGAAAATATATTCCAGAATTAAAAGATGTACCTGATAAAGATGTATTTAAATGGGATACTAAATGGGAAAATTATCCAGATGTTAAATATCCAGGTCCAATAGTTGATTTTAAAGAAAGAAAAGATGAATGGTACAAATTAACTAAAAAATAATATTTATTATAATTTAATTTTCATCTTTAGGTAAACTCATCATTAAATATAATAAACAAAGAAAAATGACAGTATGCAAAATTAAACCAAATTGTGTTGGACATCCATTTGGATCAGCTACTTTTATAAAAGATCCAATTATTGAATTAACAAATGTAAACATTTGTGGAGATGCTAAAAAAAAGAATGCTAAAGCACTATATAAAGAATATTTAAATTTTAAACCTGGATTTTTTGCAAATTTTCTTATTGTATTAGTTTCATTTTGTTTAGAACTTGACATATATATTATATTATTATATTAATTATTTTATCATATTTATTTCTTAATAAATATTTTAAAATTTAATCATTTTCATTAGAACCTTCACTTGATTCGTCACTAGATTCATTACTAGATTCGTTACTAGATTCGTTACTAGATTCGTCACTAGATTCTTCACTCGATTCGTCACTAGATTCGTCACTAGATTCGTCACTAGATTCGTCACTTGAATCTTCACTAGATTCGTCACTTGAATCTTCACTAGATTCGTCACTTGAATCTTCACTAGATTCTTCATTAAATTCTTCAGTTACATCTTTATATAATACCCCATTTTTGGTAAATGTTTCTTTTTTTTCTTGTAAAAAATTAATACTATTTAGACTAAAATGTTCAATTGGTATTTTGTCACCATTTTTAATACCCCAATTTCTTATTACATCCTCTCTCATACCACATCCATCTGGATTAATAATATTACCAAAACCATCATCGATAAATAACCAATTACATAATGATGCTTTTGCTAATTTCCAATCTTTAGATTTAGTAAAATGTTGCATTAAATAATATTTACCATATAAATATAAACTTTCTTGATTTCCCCAAGGTACAATAAATGATTGTGGTTGACTTTGATTAAAGAATCCAGCAGTTTCAATAAATGTATCATAATCTAATTCATTATTTTCAAATTCAACTTTTGTTACTTTATCCTTATTTGCCCATAATTCAAAATTATCAACAATTAATGGACCGTTTTCATAATTATATGCAAATGGATATAATATTTCTAATGTACTTGTACCGGGTACATATCCGTTTCCGTTATAATAAGATACATATATCATTTCTAATTTGTTTTCTTTAGGTAATTCTTGTTTACATAAAGATGATCTAAATCCTCTTGTATGATTTATTAAACATTTTTCAAATAATGGATCATCTTTTGATGGAATATTAAAGTTTAATAAATCTCTTAATGTAATTTTTTTTAAATCACAAAAAGGAACATTAAATGATCTATCAAGATTTGATATAGGATCATTATACATTTCTGTTAAATCATTATACATTTGTGAATATGTATAATGATATCTATTTCTTATATCACCTAAGTCTTCATCTAAAGTAGAAGGTATATTTTTATTATAGGAGTTTAATAATCCTAATAAAAACCAAGATATTCCAGATCCTTCTGGAATATCAGATACTTTTAAAAAAGCTTCTGATAGTATTTCATTAAAAATATGTGCACCATAATCCATTTCTTTAACTGAATTTAAATAATCATAAACTTCTGATATAATTTTATTTGAATTTTCATATGATGAACTATTAAAATCAATAAGATTATATAAATTAGTTTTTATTTTTTGTAATTCAGTTTCATTTAATCTTTTCATATAAAAAGATTTGAGATACATATCACATGTCATATTTCTTTTTCGCACACAGCAACTCATTTATACAATTATTATAATTAATACTTTATATTAATTATATAATTTTTACATTAATTATTTTATTTTCTTTATTTCTTAATAAGCATGTTGAGAATGGTTCTGATTTAGAATATATTACATAATATTTTCCTATTAAAAAACAATCATTATGTATTACATATGGAGGTATATAAGTTGCATAACCAAATGGTATTTTAAAACAACTAATATGATAGTTGTTATCACTAATTTTTTTTGCTAATATTAATCCACCATTTGAATCTGAATAAATTGGCATATGAAAATGAGGATTTTTATGATATTCTAAATAAACTCCTCCGCCATATTTTTCTTGTAAAATATAATCATTTACATATTTTTCACCAATATTTACAATACATAATGGTAGATAATCATTTGTTTCAAATTTTATATTATCACCAATTTTTAATAATTTTACATTATAATACATTAAATTTTCTTGACTTGCATCTTGAATTGGTATATTCATTTCATTTAAATCAATTTCAAATTTACCAAAACTTCCTAAAATATTTGCATCATCCTTATCAATATGAATATGTTCTTCTGTTAACCATTTTCCTGTAAATTCAAGATATTTTGGTATATGAATATTTATATTTTTTATAATAAAATTATTATAACTTATATTTAATCCATTAGAATCAACTTTATAAAAAAAATGCGGTATGATTTCATCTATTATATTAGTTGTTATCATAAATGACTCATTATTTAATCCTTTTCTATTTACAATAATATGATTATATTTTTCTATAAAATTATTCATGATAATCTTATAATATATTATAATTTATTTTTTATATACATATTCTGTAATTTTAAATGAACTATCATTAACACCAAAACACATTAAAAATTTATTATTAATTTTTTTTATATCATTTAAATATAACATTTTTTCAGCAAAAATTATATTATTCTCAAATATAATCTCAAATTTATTATTCTTAAAAATTAAAAAAGATTTATAATATTCATATATATTGGTATTACATCGTTTCTTTACGAATATTAAAAATTTATTTTTTTCTACTTCAATTGGAAATGAACACAATGTTAAAAAAATATGTTTATAATTATTATTAATATTTCTAAAATCAATTTCATATGCAATCTGATTAAAAGTATATGTCTTCTGATATAACGTTAATTCATAATTTTTTATATTAAATTCATAAATAATTAAATATGGAAATACTGAATATATTACATAATATTTTTTTAAATAGGTAAATATTGACCAATTTTTTTCTATTAAATATGAATTATATAAGTTATATATTTTAATTATTTTTATTTGATATTTTTCAATATTTAATTCAATTAATCCTACGTTCATTCTTGATGGGTTAATTTCATATAAAAGATTAGCAAATCCAATAATTTTATTATTAATTAAAAATGGAAATATTTTTATATCTTCTGGTAAAATATTACTTTTATTGCATGTAGATCTTAATATTTCGGTATATTTATTATCTTCATAAATTATTGAACATTTATTTTTTTTAATAATTTTATTTTTATCATCTAGATTACACAACGAATATGAAAATATTGAATCATTAAAATTATAATTATTTTGCGTCTCTCCTCTCAATAATATATATTTTTTATTTTTAAATTCAAATATTGATGGATTAAAATTTAACATTATATATTCTTTATATAAATTAATTTGTATATTTTAATTTATTATATATGATAAAAATTGAAATTAAAATGATATCCTTAAATATATATTAAATTAATCTATAAATGAATTATATATCATTAGGACCTACTTGTTCCGTAGCTTATCAATTACAAAGGCTAAATCTTAAAAAGGAATCACTTCCTTTTGATTGGATTAGATGCAATTCAGTTTCAACTGTTATTGATCTTATAAAAAATAACTTTAATGGATTTCTTGATGATCTTGTACATGTAAAAGATGATGAAAAATTTCCTTTTATTGACGAATCAGAAGAAAGTTTTGATAATATTAAAGATATGAAAACAAAAATTTATAAAACAAATAAAATTGGATTCTTTCATGATTTCAAAGATGGTGTTACAATTGATGATGTAAAAGAAAAATATGATCGTCGTATTAAGCGATTTTATGATATTTCTAAAAATAAATCTATATTTATCAGAGATGATATATATTTTAAAGAATCTAATATTCCCATTTATAATGAACTTAATAAAATTATAAAAGAATTTAATAATGATAATCAATTAGTATTAATTATTAATATTAATAAAAATAAAGTATTTAATTTGTCTAATCTAGATAATTCAATTAAAGTTTTTATTGATACAGAAAAAATTACAGAATGGCAACATCCTGCAATTATACCTTATCTTGAATCACTAATTTAAATTACTGATTTAGTAGAATCTTTACTTAATAAAGCTCTTAATTTATCTTCAATTGTCATTTCCTCAAGTGGTTTTGTTTCTTGTTTTGTTTCTTGTTTTGTTTCTTTATTTGATAGTAAATTTCTTAATCTATCTTCTAATTGCATGTCTTCTTTTGGTTTATTATCCTTATTTGATAATAAGCTTTTTAATTTATCCTCAAGTGATAAATCTTGTTTTGATTGTTGCTTTTCTTCTTGTTTTGTTTGAGATTTGTTTGAAAGTAATGATTTTAATTTATCATCAATTGACATTTGTGGTTGACTTTGTTGTACTTGATTTTGTGGACCTTGAGATTCTTGTTTAATTCCTTTTTCAATACTCTTTAAGAAAGCTCCTTTAAAATCATATGTTCCTGTATGAGAAAGATTACAACTTAAATCAATCCAAATTTCACCACTCATTCCTAACCATCTTTTACAGAAAGCATAATCTTCTGATAAATATCTTCTTGAGACAGGATCAATAATACAATCAAATAATGCATAGAAATAATCTTTATTTCCTTGACTATCATAACCACCTACATCATTTACATATTTTAAATTACTATATTCGCGGGCCATTTTTTCTAGAACTTGTCTTTTAATCATCATAAATCCAGTTGCAGCATAGGATACTTTCATAAAACCATTTTGAATTGGTACTTTTTGTACACCGTGATCATTTTCAGTTGTAATATTAACGGCATAATCATATGCAGCCGCTTCATAAAATTCTTTATCGACAACTCCTTCTTTAATTATATTAGTAACTCTTTCCCAATTAATTCCTTTTTTAGGATAGCATCCAGCAACTACATCTTTACCAGATGTGAGCATTCTTAGTACGTTCATTGGATTAAATGATATATCACTATCAACAAAAAATAAATGAGTATATTCTTTCTTTGCTAAAACTAATGAAACATAGAAATTTCTTGCACGAGTAATTAAACTTTCATTACCAATTGTTAGAATGTCTAATTTTATTCCTTTACTATCACAAAGTCTTTGTAAATGTAAAATACTTTGTGCATATCCTCTAAACATTTGACCTCCATAACATGGAGTTGCTAATAGAACATGAAAATTTTGATTTTCTTCTGACATAAATAAATTATTAACTATCTTTTATATTAATTTATTTATTATTATATGGGAATCGAAAGATTTTTTAAATCTATAAATTCATTATATTCTAATAAAATTATTAAACCAATACATCAAAATAATTCTATCACACATTTTTATTTTGATTTTAATTCAATGATTCATAAAAATTCACAAAAAGTTATTAATCATTTTAATGATCTTTTATTATATTCTTTAATTTATAAATATTCTGAACAATCAGGTATGGATAAAGATATTGTAATAGATGAATATAATAGTATTATTAAAAGTTATAATATTAAATATACAATTGATAATTTTTATTTAAATACACACAAAGTAGATATAAATAATATTATTTCTGAATTAATATTTAATGATATTAAAAATTACTTATTATTTTATCCAAATTGTAAATTACTGTATATTGGAATTGATGGTGTTCCAAGTGTAGGTAAGATGGTAGAACAACAAGATAGACGCTATAAAGGATATATAATGAGTAAATTAAGTAAAATATTAATGGAAAAATACAAATATTTATTAGATAATAATAATTTTGATTTTACAAATATATATAATGAATATGAATATTTAAAATTAAAATTTTCATTTGATAAAAATTTAATATCTCCTCAAACTGATTATATGATTGAATTCATCAATTTATTAAAAAAACAAAATTTTGGATTAAATGTAATAATATCAGATTTTGATGAAATTGGAGAAGGTGAAAAGAAAATTGTTAAATATATTAAAAAACATAATAAGAAAGAAGATAAAATAATTATTTATTCACCTGATGCAGATATGATTATTATGTCAATGATTTTACCATATCATATAAATATTTTAAGACATGAACAATCAGATTCAAGAGATGATATAATTGATATTCAAAGTATTAGAGAAGTATTTAACCCAGTTGAAGATATTGCATATATATTTTCAGTATTTGGAGATGATTTTATACCCAAAATAGAATGGGTTAATGTTCAACATCATTTAACAAAAATATTAGCTGAATATAAAAAATTAAATATTCGAATAATAGAAAATAACAGTTCGGCTTTGCCGAACGCATATGTTCCTGAAAGGAACTATAAGGTTAATTTAAGAAATTTACAAGAATTCTTTAAAAGTATTAAAAAATTAGAATATGATTTTAAAAAATCAAGAAATCCATTTGATGACACTATTAAACCAATAAATAATAAATCATTTCAATATTACAATGAATTAAATAATATTGAAAAATTAATAAGAGAATATAAGCCAGAATATAAAGATGAAATTAATACAATTCCTGCAAAAGATTATTATATAGCTATGTTATGGAAATTTAATTATTATTTCTTAGATGATGAAACTCATAATGATTATTATTATCCATATAAAGGTGCTCCTACAATCGATGCTTTAATAAATTATAATAATTTTGATCAAATTGTATTAAATTTAAAAACAACAGAAATACTACCAATTGATCAATTATGTTTTATATCACCGATTAATGTATCTAAGTATGTAGAAAAACAAAAATTAAATAAAATAATAGCTGATAAATTATTTAAATTAATGAAAATTAATATTCCTGAGTTAAGTATTAAAAATAAAATAAATATTGATGAATTATTTGATTGTAAAAATGCAAGATATTTAAATAAATGTCATATGAAATTTAAAGTAATAAATTTTATTGAATTTAAGAAATTATTGATTTAGCTTAGATAATAACTCTTTTGTTAAAATGATTGTTTCATTTTTTGGTGCTGTTAAAATTATATTCTTATTTTTTTCTATTTTCTTTTCATCACATACTTCAACAAAATAACCAATTAAATCTTCATCGAGTATAATAGAATATAATTTGTCTTCTAAACCAATCATATTTACTTTTTCACCTTTATATATTTTTACTTTGGATTCATTATTTAGTAATATATTATAATTACCAGTTGTTTGTATTCCAAATCCATTAAAATCAATTATTGGTGTTACAATTTCAACTTCACTCTCAAAATTAATATTTTCACCATATATAATATATATATTTCCACATTTTATTTTAATCTTATTTTTTACAACTAAAAATGAATCTTGATTTAATGTAGTAATTGAATTATTCTTTATATGCATAAATTTACTATCTTTTAATAATTTTATTCCACTTTCAATATTTAATTTATTTCTTTCTAATGGTAATTCTTCAATATATTCACCGGTTGCTCGCCATATTCCTGTATTTCTTTTTTTAATTGAATTATTAAACATTCTTCTCTGACAAGATTTATATCTTTGTCTATTTTCTATATTGGAAAATGAAAATTGACCTAATTTAATATTTGAAATATCAAAAATATTGGAATTTTTATAAATATCTCTATTGAAATCACTAATAATATTAGCACTTATATTACTATCTTGATTTAAAATACTAGTATTTGATAGTTTAAAAAAACCATCTTGATTAAAAATACTAATAATATTAGCATTTATATTACTATCTTGATTAAAATTACTAATAATATTAGCATTTATGTTACTATACTGATTCATATAATATAAATAATTACTAATTCTTTATATTAAAACATCATAAAATTATCACTAAAAGCATTACCTGCAGTTGGTTCAACTAAACTAGTTACTTTATAATTTGAACATCCTTGATTTGAATTTTTTAATTGATTCATATTTTGTTGTAATAATGTTTCATTATTTAATGATTGATTATTTAATGGTTGAATATTTTTATTTGAATTTATTTGTTGTGACATTATTTGTTGTCTAATTAATTCTGGAGGTAGATCATTTAATTGTGGATTTGAATTATTACCAATCTTTAATTCTCTTTCTAAGTCTTTCTCAAAAACTATATTTTTTGGTGATGATAAATTAGTCATTTCTGATAGATTTGATATATCTGATAATTCATTTGGTTTTTTTTTATTAGTAAAATCTTCTTCTTTATTATTATAATTTATTGGTTTTTCTAATTTAATTGGTATTGGCTTTTCATCATCTATATTTTGTATAATTCTATTCTTCTTTCTAATATTTTCCAAATATCTATAAATTAAATATCCTATTAAGCAAATAACAACTGTAGAAAATAAAAAATTATCTTTAAAATATGAATATATCATATTTACTAACCACTCTAATATATAATTATTTTGACTTTGCTTATTTATATATATTTTATTTACTTTACCAAGTAAACCAGGGTCTATTAATTTTGGAACTGGTCTCATATAATTCATTACTCTATGTTATACTTTAGAATTTAATTTTAATAAATTAAATTTATTAAAATTATTATAATTTACCCGTTCTCATTACTTTTCTTGAGTATCTACAATGTTCAGGTATTGTTAATAGCAAAGCTAATATACACATACCACAAATTATACTGTTAATATCCATTATTATTAAATAATAATAATTTCTTATATAAAATAAAATTATGTACAGTTCTTAAAAATCTTCTGTATATGTATAATCATTCTTTGTTTTGTTCATAATAGAAGCATTCTGATATGTACTTACACGACCTTCAAAGAAATTACTTTTAACTTCCATTCCAATTTTGTCCATAAAATCAAATGGATTTGTGGCTTTATATAATTTAGAATATCCAAGTTGATTTAGTAATCTATCAGCGACGTATTCAATATAATTAGACATTTGTTCTGCATTCATACCAACTAATCTACAAGGTAAACTTTCATTAATAAATTCTTTTTCAATATTAACTGCATCCTTTACAATTTCTTTTACTTCTTTTTCATCAATTCTATTATTAATCTTAGAATACAAGAGACATGCAAATTCAGTATGTGCACCTTCATCGCGTGCAATAAATTCATTAGAAACACATAGGCCAGGCATTAGTCCTCTTGTTTTTAACCAATAGATTGAACAAAATGCACCACTAAAAAAAATTCCTTCTACAATTGCAAATGCAATTAATCTCTTTGAAAATCTTTCATCACTCTTAATCCATTTTAAAGCCCATTCTGCTTTCTTTTTTACACAAGGTATTGTTTCTATTGCATTAAATAATTTATCTTTTTCTGAAGGATCATCGATATATGTATCAATTAGAAGTGAGTAAGTCTCACTATGCACGTTTTCAATATATGCTTGATATGCATAAGCTACTTGTGCTTCTAAAATTTGGACATCACTTGTAAATCTTTCTAATAGATTCATATTAACAATACCATCTGATCCAGCAAAAAAAGCTAAAATATTTTTAATAAAATATTTTTCATCATTATTTAATTTATTATCCCAATCAATACGATCTTTGCTTAAATCAACTTCTTCAGCAGTCCAAAAAGATGCTTGTTGTTTTTTATAACATTCCCAAATATCTTGATGTCTGATTGGAAATAGGGTAAAACGTTGTTCTTTTGGATCAAGAAGAGGCTCATAATTATCTTTTGTTTCCATTTGTATATAATAAACTAAACATATTTTTATATAGAATATATAAATCAATTTTTTACACCTTTATGATGTAAATTATATTTTTATTTATTAACTTTATAAATTTATTAATATCTAATCAACAACATAATATAAAAATTATCAATTATATATTATATATAATAATATTTATGCATATAGCAATATTATTTTATGGAAGAATAAATAAATTTAAAGAGCATTATGATAATATTTTGCATTCAATTGGGAAGGAAAACACCTTTGATATTTATTTTTCATCTGATAATTCTCCAATTGAATTTTTAAATGAATTTATTAATTTATATAAACCAATTTCATACAATAATGATGAAATACATTATGATTGTGATATTACAAAATATCCTAATAGACCGTTAGAAACTACTGATGAAACTTTAGATAAATTAATACGTCATTATATAAATAAAAATAGAGTATTTAAATTATTAGAACAATATATTCAAAAAGAAAATATTCATTATGATATTGTGGTTTCATTAAGATTAGATCTAGTTTTTCATAATAAATTTAATTTTGATAATATAGAAGATAATACAATATATATACCAAATGGAAAAGATTGGTATGAAAGATCAATAAATGATCAAGTCGCATATGGAAATTTTGAAGTAATGAAAAAATATATGAATATATATGAAAATATTATTTATTTATTAGATAGTGGTAGATCAGTTGCACATTCTGAGAGCTTACATTATGCAAATATTGAATTTCATAATTTAAAAATCATACGTGTAGATTTATCATATTATATTGGAAGATAAATTATTTTATTATAATATTTATGTTATAAATTTATAAAATATTTTATAGATATAGTTATATGAACCTCATTAATTTAATAGATAAATATAATAAAATAATAGATAATCTGTATATTGGAAATTATCAATCACCAAAAGATGAAGAGTTTTTAAAATCAAAAAATATAAAATTAATTATAAATTGTACTAAAAGTTATACTTATGATGTAAATGATAATATTAATATTATTAGATTAAATATTACTGATTTAAATTCTCCAGAAAATAATATAATAATTGCATCAAATATTGATAAAATTTTAGAAATTATTAATATATATTTGGCATCTGATGAAGGAGTTTTAGTTCATTGCCACATGGGTCAACAAAGAAGTGCAATGGTTGTTACTTGTTATTTAATAAAATATTTAAACTTACGATTAAATAAGGCTATAAAGAAAGTTAAAAAATATAGAAAATTAGCATTTATACCAGAAATTACATTTAATGATTTTTTAAAATATTACGAAATTGAGAATTCACAAACTGAACAAAATAATTGAAGATTGAAATTATTATAAATATATACAAATATAATTATAATAACATGAGTAAATATTTAAAAGAATTTTTAAAAGACCATAATAAATTTATTGATACTCAAACCGTTACAGTTTTAATTGAATTTGCTACTTATGCATCAGATCAATATCATATGGGAGAAGGAATAATATCTGATAAATTATATGATGAATTATATGATGAAATAAAAAAGAGAGATCCGCAAAATGAATTCTTTAAGAAAGTTGGTTTTGAGGCTACTAAAAATAAAATCCAATTACCATATTATATGGGTAGTATGGATAAATTAAAAATATCAGAACAAGATAAATTAAATAAATGGAAATCAAAATTTAATAAATATGATTATGTAATCATGGATAAACTTGATGGTATATCAGGACTTCTTGTTAAAGAAAAAGGAATAATTAAACTTTATACAAGAGGTAATGGTACTGTTGGCCAAGATATTACATATTTAATTAACACAATACCAGATCTAAAACATTTATCTAAATTAAAAGATGATTTTGTCTTAAGAGGTGAAATTATTATTAGTAAAAAAAAATGGAAAAAATATGAAGCTCAATTTTCAAATGCTCGTAATATGGTTTCAGGATTAGTAAACTCAAAATCAATTAATACTACTATAATGAAAGATATTGATTTTGTAGTATATGAAATGATGATGCCAAGAATGAGATTTTCAGAACAATTAAAATATTTAGAGAAAAATAAAGTAAATACAGTTTATAATGAAATTCTTGATAAAAAAGATCTTGATTTTGAAATGTTAGATGGAATATTAATAGATCGTCGCGAAGTTTCTCTTTATGAAATTGATGGAATTATTATTGTAGATGATTCTCTAAATGAAGTAAATGATTCAGGTAATCCAGATTTTGCTTTTGCATTTAAAGATGCTTCTGAAAAACAAACAGCAGATGTAAAAGTAACAGATGTAGAATGGAATGTATCAAAAGATGGTTATATAAAACCTAAATTAATTTTAGAACCAACTAAATTATCAGGAGTAACAATTTCAAATGCAACTGCTTTTAATGCAAAATATGTAATTGATAATAAAATTGGTCCCGGATCAATTGTAAAAATTATTCGTTCTGGTGATGTAATTCCACATGTGTTAGAAGTAATTAAAACTGCTAAAGTTAAATTACCAGATATTGAACATAAATGGAATGAAACAAAAGTTGATTTAATTGCAACCGGTGATAAATCAGATGAACGAATAATTAAAGAATTAACTTTCTTTGCTGAAAAAATGGATATTGCAAATTTAAGCGAAGGTTTAATTAAAAACTTTGTAGAAAATAATATTGATGATATTTTTAAAATCATTAATGTAACAAAAGATGAATTAGCTGAATTACCTGGTTTCAAAGAAAAATTAGTTAATAAAATATATGAACATATTCAAACAGCAATGGAAAATGCAACTCTTGTGCAATTTATGAATGCAACTAATATTTTTGGACACAACTTTGGTCATAAAAGATTAGAAAAGATATTTGTAAAATATGGTAATAATTTCTTAAAATTTATGAAAGAACATTCTAAAGAAGATATTGCTAAAGAAGTAATTAAGATTGAAGGATTTGATGAAATTACTTCCAATCAATTTAGTGAATATATACATGAATTTATTAGTGTATTTGAAAAAATACCTAAGAAATATCAAAAGAATATAATTGATAATTCTGAAATTAAGAAAGTTTCAGAAAAATTTAAAGGAAAGAAATTTGTTTTTTCTGGATTTAGAAATAAAGAATGGGAAGAATTTATTACTGAAAATGGAGGAGAATTGAGTGGAAGTGTATCTAAAAATACTTCTTATTTAATTACAACAAAAAAAGAAGCAGATGAAGGCTCAAATAGTAAAGTTGTAAAAGCTAAAGAATTAGGAATTGAAATTGTCACTAAAGAAGAATTTGAAAAGAAATTTATGTAGATTTAATTTATTTTTATATTATATTATGAATTATTATCAAAAATATTTAAAATATAAAACTAAATATTTAAAATTAAAACAAACAGCTGGTTGGTGGTATGCAAATTGCAACGATGGATGTAAAAATGAATTATATTGGGGTAGCCATGAATTAGCTTTAATACTTGAAACAAAATATAATTATTGTGTAAAAACAAATCCAAGTTATGATCGAGATTTTAATATAAATGCATGTCAATTATATGTAACTGATATAACTTATTCTAATAAAGATTACAGAAATGAAACACATGCTCATGTATATGTTGATAAAGCCGATTGGACTCTTCATGTAAAATTAAAACATAATGGAAATCTTATGGGTGATGCTTTAATTACAAGATGGGCTCCTCCTCAAAGAGGTAATACATTTCAGTATGATGAAGTTTCATTAAATTTATATGCTGATAAAATACATGCATTAATAACTCAATATTTTCCAACAAGAGGTGCAAAAGAATTATGCTTTCCAGATATTACAGTTAATCGTAGATAGTAATAAAAAATTAGAAAATAATATCATTTATTAACTTTTTCCATTAACTTCTTTTGACCTTCAATAATCTTTTCAAATAAATCCATATTTTTGTTAACAAGTGGTTTAATAGTTTCATTTATATTATCAAATGAAATATTTAAATATCCTAAATCATCTACACCAGTATGATATAATTCTTTATACATTATTGAAAAATTTCCAAATTTCTCATTTGGATCTAATTTAAAATTTTTGATAAGTTCATTTAATTCATTTTCAGTTGGTGCTTCTATTTCAATATATCCTGGTAGTCCTGGATAATGATCAAAAATTAATTCTGATTCACCAATATCATATATTTCTCTTATTTTTTCCATATAATATTTTTCTTTGTATCCTAATTTATTTATCATTATTCTCATCTCATTAAAATTATTTATTATTACTTCATTTTCTATATCATAATCATTGGTTTTCTCTTTAATAGTAAATGTAATACGAAAACCTTCATCTCTAACTCTTAATGTTTTAATTGGAGGATTTGCTTTATATTGGACAACTTTAAATAAATATATACCTTTTTTAACAGCATCTAATTCTTTTAATTTTTGTTCTATTTCCAACCTATCAAAATTAAAAAATCTTTTTTCAATTTCCTTACTCATAATATATTATAAGATATAATTTATAGTTTTTATTATATTAGTTAATATATGTATTTACACACAATTAGTTTATTAGGTCTTAGACCTACAAATGAAGATGCTGAATTTTTCTTATTAAATTTAGATAATAATGATAAATCAAAAAAAAATATAAATTTATTAGCAATCTTTGATGGTCATGGTGGACCATTAGTTTCAAAATATTTAAGTGAAAAATTACCACCATATTTTTTTGATAAAAAGATTCCAGATAATCAAAAACCATATAGTACAAAATATCATAAATATATAGTTAAATTATTTGATTTTATGCAAGAAAAAATTAGAAATGAAATTAAAGAATCAAAAATTATGGGATCGACAGCATTAATTACACAAATATATAACTATAAAAATTCTCAAAAACGTATGCAAGTATTAAATGTAGGTGATTGTAGAGCAGTTTTATGTAATAAATATAATATTGGAGTTGCATTAACTAAAGATCATAAACCAATGGCTCTAGAAGAATATGAAAGATTAACTAAAATGGGAGGAAAAATTAATCAATTACCTAATGATGATCCCCGAATTGGTGGATTATCAGTATCAAGATCTATTGGAGATGTAGATGGTAAACCATATGTATCTCATCAACCTGAAATATTTGATTATGATATTGATCCAAATGATAAATTTTTAATAGTTGGATGCGATGGATTATGGGATGTATTTGATAATCAAGGTGCTGTATATTTTGTATTAAATGAAATGAAAAATGATTATAAATATAATATAATCACAAATAGTTTAAAAAATAATATTGCAATGAAACTAGCCACAGAAGCAATTAGAAGAGGAAGTACTGATAATATTAGTTGTATGATATTATTTTTTTAATCAACTAATTCAACTGCTTCATATTTTTTAAATTTTTCATTATAAATACATTTCATCTTATGAAAAATTTTATCTTTAAATAATTGTCTCATATAATGACTTTGTTTAATATCTTGAATATAACATATACCTAATCTTTTTTCAGTTTTAATATCTATTACATCAAATACCTCTCTCATTAATGTTTTCTTTATTAAAAATATATCATCTTGATATATTTTTGTTGAAACTGGTAGTTCATTCTTTAATAATTCAACTTCATGATTATTAACATATATATAACTCATTCCACTTCTAGATGGTAAAAATATAAACCCATTAATTACATAATCGGTTGATTTCATTTTTTCAGCTATTTCATTAATTTTATCAATTGAATATAATTTTAAAACACTTATTTTTAAATTTTGATCATATAATTTTTCAGCTAAATATTTATCTAACGATTCTAATTTTGTTTGCATTCTTTCTGTTAGTAATTTATTATTTTCTAACAAAAAACAATCTTGAATTAAAAATATATTATCATCATTCTTTTTAATAATTCTTCCATCAATTATTGTATTTTTAAAAATAACATTATTACATTTTACATTCATTTGATACATACTTATATCACGCATATTAATTTGTTCTTTTTTGTATTTAATATTTTTTTTATCAACTAATACACATGTATTAAAATCATTAAATTTTGTAAAAATAAGAAAAAAGTTATATCCTTGAAAATGAGGTGAAAGATAAAAATTATCTTTATCTTTTTTTATACTTTCTAATACATCAATTGAATCAATAATTTTATATCTATAATTGTAAATATTAATATTATTATATATCATATTAATAATATGATATTTAAGCTTAATGTCGTTAATTAATTTAGAACGAAAATATCCTAAATTAAGAACTGTTGAAGTATTTATATTAGTATCAGAATATTTATTTCTATGATCATAATCTTTCTTATATGTATTCTCCATCTTTTATTAATATATAATTATATATTTATATATTTATATATCAATTTTTTATTATAATCTATTTATTTAATTTTATATTATTTATTTTCTTTTCTAACTTTCTTATTACCATATCTGATTTCTTTACTACTCTTTCTACTCTTTCTACTACTCTTTCTACTCTTTCTACTACTCTTTCTACTCTTTCTACTCTTTCTACTCTTTCTAACTTTTTTATGATTCATTCTTATTTTTCTTTTAGTTTCTTCTAATGGTTTCATAATTACATCTTTTCTTTTATAGTATCCTAAATAGGGTAATCCAGTTGAAAATATATGAGATTTATCTATTTTTGAATTATAATGTAAATTCATATATGGTAACTTATTATTTTTTATAGGTTCAACTGCTTGAAGATTATCTAAATTATTAAATAAATAATAATTATCATTTGTTATAGCATTATATAATTGATGAACATCTTTAGCGTCATTTTCTTTAATTCTTTTTTTGATATCATAACTCATTCTATCATAAGTATTAGTATTAGGTATATGTGCTGGTTGAGGTATTATAAGTCCTTTACCATAATCCTTAACAAAATTTTTACTTGGAACATTATATTTATTATATTTATCTATAAATTTTTCTGGTGCTGTTTTTTTCTTAGGAAATAAATATTTATAAAATATAAGTATTAATAATATATAAATTATAATTAGTAACATAATATAATATAGAAATATATTTATTATATAAATATAATAAATGGAATCTTATAAATCAAAAGTTAATGATGAACATTCAAATACTATTGAATATAGTAATGAAAATATCAGCAATATTTCAAAAGCTGAAAATAAATTAAGTTCTGATGAAGTAGTAATAACTAAAGTTACTAATACTGAAAAAAAAGTATATGATTTAATTAGTTTCTTTGCTGAATTATTTAATGAAACTGATAAATTAAACGATTTAAAAATAAAATTATCGTACAAAATTGATGATTCAATAATTAATCTTATAAAAATAATTAAGGAATCATCACCAGATTCATTAAAAGATATCTCTAATTTATTTGAAGAAATATCAGCCGATGGTAAATTAAATATAAATGATGTTCCAAAAATTGTATTAGTTATTGCAGAATTATATAATTCAAAACTTAATAGTGTACTAAAGAGAAATAATTTGACAGCATCTAATGTATTAGAATTAATTAAATTTATTATACATTCAGTAATTGAATTAAATCTAGTTAATGCAGAAGATAAAGTAAAAATATTTGAAGTATTAGATTTATCATTATCATTATTAAATACTACAATTCAAATATCTGCTTTCGTATCTATTAAAGATGCATGTAGTAGATTCTTTTCTAAATTTACCTGTAGTGGATTTAAATGTTGTAATTGTAGTGGACTCATATGTAAAAAGAATTCTACTTAACATCTAATTCAATAATATGTTCATAATATTCAGTACCAGGAAATAATTCAATAATTATATTTGTTATAATATTAAAGTTATCTTTAATATCATTTCTCATAGTTTTTTCATTACATGTTATATATAAAATTTGTTTACCAATCATTTTTTGCAAATCAATTTTATTAAAAAATGTATATCCATTTCTTCCAGGACTCATAATAATAGTTGTATTATCATCTGAATTATTAATTTGAGTAACTAATTCTTCTTTTGAAAGTTTTGTATCCCATTTATATTCGTGTTGTGATATTAATTGTAAGCCGGCATTAAATGCAATAATACATGGATTAATACATACAATATCCTTAAATTTTGTATGTATTTGTGATGCAATATGAAAACTATTGCGCCCATATATGATTACTTTATTATTAGGCTTGACTATTTGATTCATATATGAATATAAAATATTTCCCATTTCATGATTAGCTTGAACAAAAGCATTTGGAGTAATTGGTGTTTCAATTTTATTAATAAAAATATTAATAAATTTTGATCCTTTATAATGATATGAAATAGTATTATATTCATAATAAAATGATTGAACATTTACAATTGATAATGATTTAATATAAAATTTATTAATTTCTTCCAAATTAAGTTCTTTTACATTTAGTTTAATCATAAAATGATTTAACTCATTTACATTTATTCTTAATCCAAAAAAAGATGGATGAATTGGAATTTTTATTATTTCATTATAATAATGAATAATACGTTTATCCCAATATTGCTGGTTTGTAATCTTATCAAAATTAAATCCTACAACTGTACGATAATGCAACGGATTAGTTGCATTTATTTGAACTGTATTTGTTTTTAACATCGTGTTATTAATTTAGAATATGTTGATGTATATTTATAAATTATCAATTTTTTTAAATTAATTAACTGATCTATAAAATAAAGTTAAATACATTCATCAACCCATGGATTTAATGGTAAAACTATACTAAATCCATTATGATAATAGTTTTCCCAATTATTTTCAATATATTCAATATATTTTTTACTTTCTAATACAAGATTATATTGTTCTATATCAAGAGATTCATATAAGGTATTATTATATTCTATCTTTTTATTTTCTTCTTCAAGATTATTTTTTTGTTTAATATATTCAGACATTAAATTATTAACATCAATTTCATCTTTAGATAATATTTGACGATGTTTACGTAATGAATATGGTTTATTCTTTTTAATTTCTTCCATTTTTACAGTTAGATTTTCTATATTATTCATTATTTTTGTAATATTTTCTTTATTATTATTAAATTCATTAATATTTTCTTTAATTTTTTCTTGGTAATCAATTATAGAATCTATATATTTTTGAGTTTTAGTAAGTTCATTATTTAAATATTCATCTCTTAATCTTAGATTATCATATTCTATGAATTCAGAAATATATTGCATATTATCATTAATTTCATCAATTATTTCTTGATGATTTATTTTTTTTGGAAATATATCACATATAATTTCTGCATATTCTTTACGAATATTTTCAATTCTTTCTTCTTCAGAAATTTTTGGATGCACCTTTTTCATCCATGTGGCTGGACACTTTTTAGGTATAATGTTATTTATCATTTTAGGTATATAGAATATACATAAATTGTTAATAAATATTTATTTCAATTTTAATTATAAATATAAAATATTAAGATTAATACAAAAACACAAACTAATCCAATAATTGGAACCGAATATGTAATATTAAAATTCTCAATAATATTACTTTTAACTTCACTTGTTTGTTTATCTACTTGTAAATTTGCATTTTTTATATAATAATTATAAAAATCGTCTAATGTTATTTGATCTTTTTTTTGTATTTTTCTTACATTATTATGACATTTTAATATCCACTTAATTAAATTTGGTTTACTTGATAAAATGGATTCATCTAATGGATTCTTATTAATAAATTCCCCAAAATGTTTTCTACATTTTTCACATGGTAATAATTTTTCTAAAGATAATATAAAATCTTTATATATTTTTATATCTTCATAATTTGGATTATTTGGATATGATAAAATAATAGTATCAATAAAAAACCATGCCTTTGGTCCCCAAATATTAGAATCAATATTTATTCTTTTATTGCTCATATATATTATAAAATAAATAAAATATAAAATTTATAAATAAAATGTTTAATTTGTTATAATTTTTACATCATTCATTTCTGTAGGTTCCAAATATTTTTGCATAATTAATACATCATTTATTTCAATTATTAAATCATTTTTTTTATAAGGATTCAAAATATATTCATTAATTTCTGGACTATTTAATATTAGATTATGTTCATAAAAATATTCTAATAGCTCATAAGATACTTTTTTATTTCTATTAGTATTTCTTTCAATAATTGGAATATTTAAGATATCTTTAAAATTAATAAATGGAAGTATTATATTTTTTTTATTTTTTCCATATTTTGTTAATACAAGATTATTATTTGGTAACCATTCATACCAGAGATATACTTCAATTGGCACCCATTCATTTATTTTTGAAAATTTTATTTTTCCATTAATAATCATCATATTATTAATATCAATAATTCTATCATTAATTTTAAGATTATTATATTCACTACTAACAATTTTTATACATGATTCGTATGATTTATTGATTAATTCATAATCTGCGTAAAGATTAGAATATTGAAATCCATAATCAATTCCATCAAATAAGCGTTTAATTGCAATTGATGGAATTACAATATTATCATCTAAAGAACAATATACAATACCATATATTGTTTTTGTTGAAATATTATATAATACTGATCCAGTATTTGGTATAGTAGATTGTACTTTTAGATATGCCATTGGTGGTAAATTATCACATAACATATTCTTAAAATAATAATCAATATGATTTATATTAATTTCTTCATTATTATAAAATTTATAATCTGTATATTTGTCATTTGGAATTTTATATCGTAGATCATTTAAAGTATAAAAATAATCATCATATTTCTCACAAGAATATAACGCTAAGTTTAATTCATTGGAAGAATGAATTAAAGTTACCTTAAAGATATCAATTTTATTTTCTAGATGAATATAGTTATAATTATATGGAAATGCTAATGCTACAATATATTTTTTATTCATGTATCTTATAGGGATTGCATCTAATTGGATTTTTATATTTTTTTCAGATTTAGGTACCCATGGAAATAAACTAGTTTGTTTATAATTTTCATGCGTTTCTATTACTATTTTTAATAGATCCATACTTATATAATTAATTATATTTATATTATAATTAATTACATTTTCAATTTTTACATCTATAATAGATATTATAATATTATTTTTATAAATATTAACAATGTGTATCTATGTATTTTTTCATTGAAGTTTGTAATATACTAATATATTCATTAAATTTAGGATCTAATGGGTGTTTATATTTTTCTAAATTAATTGGATTATTACATATATTATTATGATTTATATTTTCTATTTTAATATAATTTTTATTAGTTGGATTATCATTAAAATAAGTAATATCTGAGTACATTTTATTATCAATTGAAGATATTACATTAAGTAAAACATTATTATTATCTGTTTCTTCTTCATCGTCTTTAACTTCAATTTTCTTATTTTTAATATCACTTTCTTTACTTAATACTAATAAAAATCTATTATTAGTAACATTTGATATCCACTTCTTTTTATTTGTATTTTTATTATAATTAATTATTGAATTATAATTATGATAACTCTTATATTTATTATCTTCATAAATAAATAATTTATCAATATTACCATAAATAAATGATTTTACAATATTTTTATCTATATCTAATTCATTTTCAATAATTGTTTGATTAATAAATTGATTATATTCTTTCTTTTCAAATATAAATTTATATTGATGATATTTTTCACGATAATTATTTACTATTATTATAAATAAATTATAATTTATACCATATAATTTACACCAATTTTTTATTTCATCTAATATATATTGCTGTATTAATGATGGTTTATTTTTTTCACTTATATTTTCTTTAGTTGTTGCTAAATCATTATTTTTTAATAAAATATCAATTACATCATTATAATTTTCAGAAGTAATTAATTGTAAATTTTTATTAATATAATTTTTAAAATCATTTATAAAATTTTTATATGATTCATCAACTTGATATTCAATATTTTTATCAAATAATAAATGACCATATGTTGTTTTAAATAATTCAAATATTTTATTAACTATTAATAAATCAGAATATGTATTTTTAAAAAATTTATTAAAAACTTCGATATTTTCTACAATTGATAAAATATTAAAACTAGTAATCTGTAAAAAATATACAATAAATAATACATTTTCTAATAC
>Ga0222712_10001563_pt1 | contig 27881 bp, 21 predicted proteins | sample C33_657DmetaG_FD_165043 | JGI IMG/M metagenome (GOLD analysis project Ga0222712, IMG submission 165043) | Estuarine water microbial communities from San Francisco Bay, California, United States - C33_657D | ecosystem: Environmental > Aquatic > Marine > Unclassified | place: USA: California... | reverse complement strand
CCTCGTCGGTCGCGCCTTTGGCGAACCACGCGCTCGCGCGCGCGTCGCGCGTCGCCCAGGTCTCATCTTCACCGTTCCTCGCCCTTTCTTTTCTCTCTCGCGCGCGTTTCATTGAAAATTTTTCGATCGCACGCGATCGCCCGCTCGCGTCTCGACGTCGCGTCGCGCTTTGAGACGCGCTCGCGAATGAGGTCGAGGTCATCGACCTCGAGCTCGAGCTCGCGCGTCACACCGAGCCGAGCGCGAGCTCAAACGCGCTTTTCCTCGATCTTCCCCGCGCTGTGACGCGCGCGCTCGCGATGGCGACGCCATTAATCACTGGGTTATCCATCGCCGCGTGCGCCTTAGTCGCTCGACAAGCGGTCGTCGCGATCGAGTCCTGGTCTTTGCGAGGCGTCGGCGCGCGCGCGTTCTACCAAGGCGGGTTCGAGCGCGAGATGACGCGACGGGAGGCGGCGTTGATTCTAGGCATTCGCGAGAGCGCGCCGAAGGCGAAAGTTCTCGAGGCGCATAGGAAGATCATGATGGCGAACCACCCCGATGCGGGAGGGAGTGCGTTTTTAAGCGCTAAAGTGAACGAAGCGAAAGGGATGCTCATTGGGAAATCGAGCAAAGCGTTGTGAGCTCGCGCGCGATTGTGCGACGAAGACACGGACGGACGAACGAACGAACGAACGAACGAACGAACGAACGAGCGATTTGACAGATGAACGAACGAGTTGTGAACGCGTGGCGCTTTTCGGGCGAGTTCGAGGCGCGCCGCGCGGGCGCGGGATTCGGCGCGCGAAACGGGATTCGGAATTCGATCGCGCGAGCGCGGATGAACGCGAACGCGAACGTGAACAAAGGCGAGGACGATGGAATGAAAGACGCCGATGTCGATGTCGATGTTGACATCGTCGTCGTCGGGAACGGACCAATCGGGAGCGCGGTCGCGAAATACGTCGCGAAGGCGAAGGCGAAGGCGTCGATCGTCGTGCTGGCGAGCGCCGAGCTCGCGTCGGCGTCGAACGACTTGGGGCGCATCGTTCGTCCGCTCGACGCCGAAGGTCGCGCGGATTGGACCGACTTGAATCGCTCGTCTCTGGAACGGTTTCGAGAGATCGAGCGCGAGAGTGGGATTGAATTTTTTAACGCGCGAGGGTCGATGTTTTTGGGAAGTCCGTCGTTCGTCGAGCGCGCCGCGAGTCGGCTGCGATCGAACGGTGTACCGCACGAACGCTCGTCGGTTAGCGACGGCGAGTTTGCGAAAATATGGCCGTTTCTCTCCCATGCGATTCCGAAATCGTACGACGTCGCGTGGGACACCGTGGGGGGGTACGTCGATCCGCATAAGATGCGCGCGGCGCAGAACGCGCTCATGCGCCGGGCGAACGAGCGCGCGAGGGTGGTGAGTGCGACGTGCGTTCGCGTCGCTTCGGCGGGCGATGGAGCGCCCGCGCGCGTGTGGACTAGCGATGGGAACTGTTTGACATGCAGGCTCTGCGTTCTGGCGTGCGGGGCGTACACCGAGGCGCTGGCGCGAGAGAGCGGGTTGTTGAGCGCGACGAAGGAGGAGTCGCGCGGCGTCGGCATCGCCGGGATTAGAATCTCGCGGCGAACCGTCGTGTTAGCTGAAGTCCTCGAAAGCGAGGCGAAATCGGCGCTGGCGATGATGCCGACGATTAAATACGAAGTTCCACAAGACGTCCTCGACCGCGCGCGCGTGAAAGCCGCGAGCGGGGTGAGCGACCAAAGCCGCAACGAGGCAAAATCCGTCTACGTGCTGCCGCCTATTTACTACCCTGGTCCGAATCCGTCACCGGGATGGTACCTCAAAATCGGCGGCGGGCCGCAAGATTTCATGGACACATCGGGCGAGCTGACTTGGTCGCGCACCGTGCGCGAGCTCGAGGAGTGGATGTCGTCAGAAGGCGACGAAGCCGTCGCCGACCAGTTGCACGAAATTTTGCTCCACATGTTTCCAACGACAAATTTCCAATGTTTAATCCCGAAAGCGTGTGCGACGACGACGACGGACGATGGCACGCTCGCGGTTGAGGTATTAGGTGCGAGTTCAGACGTTGTCGCCGTGAGCGCGTGCCAAGGTAAAGCCGCCGGTCCCGCCGACGCCATCGGTCGTCTCGTCGCGGAAACGTGCGCTCGTCTTCTCTAGCCTAGACGGTATTAATTCAAGTCATCATCGCGTTGTTACACTGACGGCTAAAATACAAGACAATTTACAATCCCAACGCTCGCTCGCGCGTCGCTCGCCGCCGACGCCCGCTCGCGCGTCATCTTTTTCTCAAACTCTCATCCTTCTTGCGCTCCACCCCTAACGCCTCTCGCCATCGCTGCTCGCCGTTCACACCATCGCGCACGTCCGCTAACAACGAATTCAGCTTATTTGCGTTGGATTTACTCACAATCGCGCTGTCGATGGTTTGTCGTTTGCGAATCAGCGCCTCGCGAGCGGCGTCGTCGGCGGGGTTCGTCGCGCGCTGCGCCACCGTCGCCGCACCGACGGGAAGGACAACCATGGTGACGAACACGAAGACTGCCATGAGCGGTTTAGACGATGCCGTCGCGCGCACGATGGAGCGGTACGCGCTGGAGTGTTCCCAGAGGAAACTCATGCGACGCGCGGCGAGGAGTGCCGAGGGGTGAAGATTTTTGTTTACAAGTTTAAGATTATCAATCATCAAAGAGGACAACTATCGCGCCTCACCGAAGAGGACGCGGCTTTCACACAGTAGAAACAGGGCGAGGAAGACAAAATAGACGATAGCGAGGATGAGGCCCATCTTTTTAGGGATTTCAAACTCCGTCGGGCTCTTGACTTGGAGCATCGACACGCAGAGCATGACGGTGAGCAAGCTCGCGATGCAGAGTAAGATTTCGCCTTGTTTGACTTCGAACGGGACGTCACCGAGAACGGAGGTTAGGAAAATGATCGCTGAGGAAACGCCGATGCATAAATTGAATACTGGGCCGGCAAAGCAGGCGGTGATGGCCATGGAGACCCGACCGGCTTTTGCGACGGCGTAGCAACTCAGAAAATCGCCAATCGAGTCGCCCCAGGCGACGATGGACACGCCCAAAACTTCCTCGTTGATGCCCAAAACTTTCCCGAGCGCGTCGACGAACATGGTCAGCTCGTTCGAAGCCAAGTGGAACCACGAGAGGGATTGCAAAAAAGTCAGCATGGCGACGATTTCACCCGACGCCAACGGCGGGGGGACGTTCGAGTACCTGACGTGCATGAACCCGAAGACGGCGAACGCGATGACCAAAGAAAACGCGGCGTTGTACGCCAAGCGCGTCATCAAATCAGAGGACACGGCGAACATCGCGTTCCCAGGCGCGGACAAGAAGAAGAAAGGTGCGAAAAATCCGAGAACCGTCGCGTACTCCTTTGTCAACGGCACGGGTTGAATAACGGGCATGGTGATACCCATGAGTACGCGAGTGGGCACGGCGATGAATGACAGCCTCTTTTCGTACGCATTCATGTCCGCGGTGACGGACGCCACAAAATCTTTGTGTCTCGACACGCGCACAGCGCCTTTATTGTCATCGGGACCGCCTTTTTCTGATGCCAAATCGAACAACGGCTCCAAGCGCGCCGTCTTGTCCTCTTTTTTACCCTTTCCACCGCCTTGCTCAAGCGACAGCGCAACGGACGTGTCCGTGTCATCCTTGAACGCGACCAAGCAAAAGTAAGTGATGTACGCCGCCGTGAGTGCGACGCCGTGCCACAACTGCAGCGTGCCGTTGCATAAAATTATCATGAAAAAGACGATGGACAACGCGTACATCCCCGCGCACTGCCCGAACGCCTCCTTATGAACGACGATCGCCGTCGGCGACGTCGCGACCACGGCTCCAAGCACGGCGGTAGCGATGAACAGCCCACTGCCGAGCGTCGATCCCACCACCAAGTTCAAATCCGGGAGCGTCCCTTCTGTCAACGATGCAATTTGCGCGTACAAATCCGGCGCCCCGTTCCCGAGCGAAAGCAACGTCGCCCCCGCCGCCTCTGGCGAAAGCTTCATCGCCGTCGCCGTCGTCTCAAGTGCTGGCACGAAAAACACCGAAGCGACGACCGCCAACACGTACGCCGCGATCGCAATCGCCATCGCGAACGCCATAACCGGCACGAACGTCCACGCCCCCGAGCAATACGCCGCCGAGAGGTACGCCTGTAACCGTCCTTCGCACGCCTCCGTCTCCCTCACGTGCGCGCACTTTGCCTTTCGCCCTCCCCTCACTTTACTCGGCGCGCACGCATTCCTCGCGTTCGATGCCTTAGCGTGTTCAAATAAATCCTTCAGCGTCCCCGCTCGCGTCTCCGCCGGGGCGTCGGCGTAAAAATTATCCCTCGCCTTATTTCTCATCTCATCGAACGCGCTCGGCGACGCGCGATAGACGTAGTCGTAATCATCATCCGCGTAATCCTCCTCCACTTCGTCATCATCATCATCATCATCATCATCATCACCCTCTGTGTCGTCACCCCCACCGTCGTCGCCCTCGTCGTCGTCGCCGTAATCGACATCCGCGTTCGCGTTCGCGCGCGACGCTTCCTCCAACCCATTCGTCGCTAACGTCGAGCGAAACCCCGAATCGCGCGCGACGTCCGTTGTCGCGCATTCCACGTGACGCGCGCACTGTGCGACGCACGCGAGGACGACGACGAGGACGACGAAGGACGCGCGAACGCGCCTGAGCGCGACGTTCGTCGTCATGACGCGCGACGTCCAATGCATCGTCGCGTCGAACGACCCCGACGCGATCGATGGGACGTTAAAGTTCCGAACGTCGGAGCTCATGACCGACCGAAGACACGATGCGACGGAATGAAGCGAAAGGATGTCGATTCGCCCGGCGCGACGCGCGTTCGAACGATGAGATTTCGTGATTTTATTTTATTCTATTTTTTTTTTGTGTCGTCACTTCACCCCGGTCGTCGTCGTCGTCGTCGCGTCGTTTCATCTCTCGTTCGTCGATCGACCACCACGTCGTCGTCGAGTTCGTTCGCGATGATGATGATGATGATGATGATGATGATTTTTTTTTGAAATGATGCCTAAATCGACGATGGAGCGCAGAATTTCGCGTTTTTGTTTTTGAAATGATGTCTAAATCAATCGACAATGGAGCGCAGAATTTCGCGTTTTTGTTTTTGAAATGATGTCTAAATCAATCGACAATGGAGCGCCGAATTTCGCGTTTTTTAAATTTGCATCGACGCATCACTCCATCACGACGACGTGGTGAACGTCCCATTCGACGCACCGACGCCAAACGCGCACTCGACGGTCGTGGCGTTGGCGTTCGATGTCCATCGCCGCGTTATTCGCCTCCGCGTCTTCCGTTCGACAGCGATCGCGAACGACGGTCGCGAACGACGCGCTCGGGCGGCGCGCTTCGGTGACGCGCGAGCTCGCGCGCGACGTCCTCGCCATCGTTCGCGATCCCGAGCGCGCGTTGAAGTATGGCGAGGAGTTTTTGAAACCATTCCACGCGAGCGAGATAACGCGCGAGTTCGTTAAGGAGGAGTTTGTGAGGTTTTGCGCGGCGCGCGAAGGCGAGCGCGAGCGCGAGCGAGCGAGCGAGCGAGCGGCGCGCGCGAGCGCGAACGAGCGATTGGACGTCGCGAGTGATTTCGCTTGCGGCGAGGACGTTGGGATTATGAATCGTTTAGAGCGCGTGCGGAATGTGGAGAGGAACGAGGACGCGCGCGAGGACGTCGTCGTGGTGGCGTCGGCGAGCGAGGACGGCGAAGGAGGCGCGCGGGACGCGCGCGAGCGCCGAGCGAATGTCGAACGCGAGATCGTCATCAGCGATGATGAGGATGATGATGGATATCGTACCGAACGCGAACGCGCGTTGGCGAGACGGGTGAACGCGCGCGGGGTGCTTGGGGGGTCGTTGACGTGGGAACGCGAGACCGGGTACGGGAAGGCTTCGGCGCCGGGATTCCGAACTCGAGGAACGACGTCGGGTGTGGAGTATTTACGCGGTGATGCCGTGCTCGCGATGGCGGGAGTGAAAGCGCCATCGGCGATGCGCGCGAGAGGCGAGGCGGGGACGTCGTTGAGGGAAGATGCGACCGGGCGCGCGAGCGGGAACGCGCCGTCGACGTCGGCGGCGGCGGCGACGCGGCGAGCGCCGCCTTCGCGGTGGGAAGACATGGATGATTTGGATTTGGCGAATTCGATGGTTTTTAAGAACGCATCGTTCAGACATTGTCAGCGCGACGTGTGCGAGCACAGCATGAAACGTGGGGACTGTTTCGTGCTCATGCCCACGGGCGGCGGGAAGTCGTTGTGTTACATGTTACCGGCGGTGTTGCAAGGCGGCGTCACCGTCGTGTGCTCACCGCTGCTATCGTTGATTCAGGATCAAGTATCGCATTTGGTAAAGGATTTTCGCGTTCCCGCGACGTTTCTTTCGTCCGCGCAATCGCAAGGCGACGCCGTGGCGGTTTGGCGCGAGCTGCGTAAGCGCAAGCCGACGATTCGATTATTGTATGTCACGCCGGAAAAGCTCGCGGCGAGCGAGGCGTTGGCGGAAATTCTACACAAGTTGGATGACAGCGGTCAACTCACTCGGTTTGTTATCGACGAAGCGCACTGCGTGTCGTCATGGGGTCACGATTTTAGACCAGATTACAAGGCACTGGGCGTTTTGCGTAAAGACTTTCCAAATGTGCCGATCACCGCGCTCACGGCGACGGCGACCATGGCCGTGCGCGAAGACGTTCTGAAAACTCTGAAAATCACAAAGACCGCAAAGTCGTTCGTGGTGACGTTCAATCGTCCGAATATTTCTCTCACGGTGATGCCTAAAAAAGATCATCACGATTTGAAACAGTTTTCATCTTGGATCGCCGAACGGTTCGGCCCGATTGACGCGGGCATCGTGTACTGCCTCAGTCGCGACGACGTCGAATCCGTCGCGAACGCGCTGAATGATGAACGCATGCGGCGGCAGCGTGAGCGTCTAGCGCCAGCGCCGAGCGCCGCGGCGTATCACGCCGGTATGACAGATTCCCAGCGCCTCATCGTGCAAAACAAGTGGATGTCTGGCGAAGTCTCCGTGTGCTGCGCCACGATTGCGTTCGGCATGGGCATCGACAAACCGAACGTTCGCTGGGTGGTTCATCATTGCGCACCAAAAACGCTCGAGGGTCTGTACCAAGAAGTTGGTCGCGCAGGACGAGATGGATTACCCGCGGAAGGCATCGTGCTGTACTCGCGCGGTGACATCGGGCGCTTGGAGCGCATGATTAAAATGCCGCAAAAAGGCGTTTCGCGCAAGACTCGACTTGATAAAGCAATGCCTTTGCTGGAAAAAGTGCAAGCATTCCTCGAGGATCGATCGAGTTGCCGTCGAGTGGCGCTCTTGGCTTACCTCGGTGAGTCGATCTCTCGCGACGCGTGCCGGGGCACCTGCGATAATTGCAAACGCCGGCTCGGCGTGCTCCCGCGAGACGATGACGAATTCGCCGTCGCCGTCGCCTCTAAAGCGCCGCCGAAGAAACGCGCCGCCGCAGGTACGAGGAAAAAGCGCGGTAAGCGTAAGTTTGCCAAGCGTCGCAAAACTGCCGCGTGATACTGCTCGTTATAGCCATAGATTTCATAGAACGCCGAGCAACCACTTATCCTCACTCGTCGCCATGCGCGCTCTCGCGCCCTCATCCACGAATGCGCCCTCCGCGCGCTCGCGCACGACGTGTCTCGCCAAAAAATCATCCGTGAGCCCCACCGTGCTCTCCAAAGGCGGCAAGCGCGCGCCTTCGGTTACCCCGGAGACGCCAACGCCGCTCACCGAAGCCAAAGCCAACTCTATGCCGCCCGAGATGCTCAAAGCGGATCCATGGGAGAGCGAAGCCTTCGACGGGGTGGGGAACGCTGCACAATACGCGTTACTGGTCATCGGTTTAGTAGGGGCCGGCGCGGGGATCATCGCGACATCGACTTATAACGAAGGCGCGGTGGAGATTGATTTTCAATCCACCAAGTACGAGAGCTCGAGCGAAGCCGTGGCGGAAGGGATTCGCGCGACGAACGCGTTGGCCCGCGCGCCGAGCGTGAATTGAAGCCTGTATTATCGTTGTGCATGATGGTGGTTGATTAATCGCGACGCGTGTTGGGGCGAGCGCGGAGGAATTAGATATAGCGACTTTTGGTTTGATGGTTTTGTTCGAGCCGTGAGAGTCGTCTTGGCGGAACGAGTGTAATGGAAACGGCCACTCGATTTTAGAAGTACTTCATTCCGTCGGTCGACGGATCGATTTCACGCTCGACTGATTTCGTGCGGAGCTGTTCGAGTTTCAGCGCGTGGCGCGACGACGCGAGCTCTTCGGCGAGGCACGCTCGGAACTGAGCGACGCGGTGCTCTTTTTGGGATAAATCTGAAAGCTTTTCCGAGAGCGCCCCAAGGCGGTGCTCGAGGCGCAATCGGTCCTCTCCCGCTGGCGTGGCGAGATATTGCTTTGCCAATCGCTCGCTCTTCGCCGCCGCGAGCTCCGCTGCGGCTTGACGGCTCTCCGCGGCGCGCGCCGTGGCGCGATACGCCTCGACTTGACGCTCGAGCTCACGAGTGTCGCGTTGCTTTGCGATGATCTCCGTGCGAAGCGTCGCATTCTCCTCTCTCACGCGTTCAAGATCGCGCACTTTTTCGCTCAAGGTCGCGATGGCGTTCTCCAAGCGCGCCGCTCGGCGGTCTTTGATGTCCGCATCCGCTTCGCGCGTTTCGACTTCGACGTCCAATCGTTGAACGCGTTCGGCGAGCTCTGCCTTGGCTGACTCGCACGCGCGCACCGCTGCATCGCGCTCGCGAACGATTTCCTCCAACGCTCGAATTCTTGCGTTCAACGCCTCGATCGTCTCACGAAACTGCGCGTGCTCTTGACGCTCCACCGCGCTCGCGTGCTCGAGCGCCGCGCGGAGCCATTCCATTTGACCGCTCGTCTGCTTCGCGCGAACCGTCGCGTCTTCCGCCATCTCCTGCGCGACACCACGCGCGCGCGCGCGTCGTCAGTCAACAAAACGAACATTTTCTCACTCATTTCGCGTCTCATCACCGTTTTCGTATTTCGAAAACGCACCCGCGTCGCGCGCTCGTGCTCGGCGACCCGCCGAACCATCGCCTCCGCCGCTTCTCGCGCCGCGCGTAGGCTAAATGGCTTCTCACTTTCGCCTTCGTTCGACATCGCTCTCGTCCCTCGGGGTATGCAAAGCACACTATTCCCTCTCGTCACGTCCTCGCCTCCGTCGTGGCGTTCGTCGTTGACGCCACGCAAAGCTTCAAATGTCGCGCTCGCGTCGCGCGCGAGATAATAATAGCTCGCGCCGCGCCGCGGGTAACAACCGCACTGTTTCCCGCATCCGATCTCTCGAATTCGATGGCGTTCCCATGGTTGCGAATCATCATCTTCATCGCCACGTTCAAAGGCGATGACGTCGAAGGGGCGCTGGTAAACGTCGCGCACATCGCCCTGAACTGGTCGTTGAGCTCGTTGTTCGACGTCGCGCGCGCCGCGCTGTTGATCCCCAAACTCATCGCCAGTGGGAAGGTGCACCCCGAAACGTGGCGCAAGGCAAAAATATCAAAGGTTTACGTCGCCGCGCACTGCGCGTTGAGCGCGACGATTTTGTACGCCCTGCATGTGGCGCGCAAAAGCAAGCTCGGGTGGTTTCTCGTGCTCGTCGTCGTCGCTCTGCCGTCGGCCAAGTGCGCGTTTTACCCGCACACGACCCCGGTGGCGATGGTGATGATTTTGATTCTAGTCGCGGTGTATAGATTTGAAGGCGCGCAAGAGCTCTTCGTTGGTTTGGTTCTGTTCCAAGGCGTGCCGCTCGCGCAGGATTTGGGGCGGAGCGCGGTCGCGGGACGCCGGAAACGGGCGGACGCGAGCGTGGCGTTTGGGATATGGGCGTGCGCGTTCGCGAGCGTGGCGCCGATCGTGGGGATATTTCTCACCGCGTATTTCGCCCCGGAAACGCTCGAGCGCTTGGTGCGCCATCGTAAGCGGGAGAAGTATCGAGGAATTTGGATGAAATTTGAGACCTACGCGCGGGTGCTCGGATACTCAGATGAAAGCGGAGAAGATCCGTTTCGCGCGCTTGGGTTGCCGCAGACCGCGTCGCGGGCACAAATACGCAAGCGTTTTAGAGATTTAAGCATGAAGTATCACCCCGATAAGACTGGGAACGATGAAAAGAAAAAGGAGATGTTTATTCGCGTTCAAGAGGCGATGGAATTAATCACCAAAGGAGCGTTCGATGACGCTCGAACGAGCGACGAGCAGGCGGTGGCGAAACGCGTGCGAGCCACCGTGGCGAGGTGCGCGTCTTTATCATCGGTGATTGGGATTTGGTTTGGGTTATCGATTTTGCAGGGCGCGGCGTTTTTACTCCGTCGCGCGCAGCACCAATCGACGGGCGGCGACGACGACGACCAGGCCAGTACATTTCCGGACATTGGCCCGTCGTTCGTGGGCAGCTCGATCATCGGCGTTGGGAACTCCAACCGCGCAAATCGGCACGGCGTGGATACGCGCGTTGTCGGCGGTCGGCGGGTAACCACACCCGCGGGCCCGATGCCAGTTCTCGTCCCGGAGGGAACCGCAGATGACGACGAAGACGAAATAGAACCCGAAATCGAACCCAAATTCACCTTCGCTGGCGCATCGAGCGATTCCAGCAACCTTCGCCGGCGCATCGCCGGCGTGATCGACGGTGAACTCCCTGATATTGAATGATTCCACGCGCGCAGTGCGTCGTTAGCTAGTCCGTACAGCAGTAGTACAGTAGTTTGTCGGTAGTTGGTAGTTGGTAGTTGGTAGTTGGTAGTTGGTAGCTCTAGTCGGCGGAACGCCGTCGCCGCACACCGCGGCGGATGACCCCATGCTCATCCGCCGCGTTCCGGTCTTGAAACCTCGCGCGTGGTTCAAATATACTCTCGCTCTCGTCGCTCTGTCATTTGTTTTCGCGCGCGCGCGATGGAATTCGTTCCCGAGCCCCGCCGTAACGGCTTCGCGCCGAGCCGCCATCGAGCCGCCGTGCGCGGAGTGCGGCGACCGCTCGTACTCGACCGCGACGCGCGGCGATTTGGGGCGCTCAAACACATACGAGACGTGCGAGACGTGCGCGGCGTGCGTGTTTCCGGGAGATGCGCAGGATTTGGCTCTCGAGCTCGCAACTGCGTCTGGTCGAGCGACGTGCGCGACGTGCACCGGATGTGACCTCGCCCTCGAGCGCGTGAATAAGCACGATGAGAAAATATATAGCGGGAATAGCGGCGCTTTCGTCGCTCGCGGACGAACGGGGCGAGGAGAGGTTGTGGCGGTGAAGGCCCACTGCGGCGTTCGCGGCGGCTATCGGCAAGTCGAGAAGCGGGACGAAGTACCGTTCGAGTGCGTCGATGACGACGAAGAATACGTGTGTCCAATGAATTATCCATCGGTTGGGCATGGACGGTGCAATCGCGCGCACATGCGCGCGGTGTACGCCGTGGTGCGAGACATGGGATTTGAGGATTTGCTGCCGAGGACGAAATCGACGATGGTGAAGACGTTTTTGCCGTGGGATGGCTCGTCGACGGCAGGGTTGAAGCAGTTCTTTCCCGCAATAGAATTGACGGATTGGGCGCGAGGGGTGTCGATCGGCGAAGCTGGACGCGACGGCGTGGTCACCATGGATTTGTTTAAATTGATCAAGGCGATGAACGCGAGCGATTACGCTGCTATGACGCTCATGGACGTCGCTCTCGGCGCTCGGGATCGGCATCCTTTGAACATTTTCATCGCTACCGACGGAAGGTTGACACTGATTGATAATGAAGACGTTTTCAGCGAAAATCTAGACGCGGTGCAGATCCCTGGTACGACGCACAATTGGTTTTCCGTGGCTGGGTACGCGAATAAGACGTGCCGAGGCGCTCGCGCTACCGAGCCGACGACGCAATGCGTGCGCGATCTCGCGCTCGTCCCGCGCTCGATTGGCGTGGTTTTAGATTATCGGTGTTGGGTGAACGGGGGCGAAATTGGTTTCGACTACCCCCCCAAGTTCAAGGCGTTCCTGAAGAATGTCGCCGAAGCGAGCGCCGAGGCCACGCGGGCCAAATACGCCTTGGCGCATCCATCGCACGCCGACTTCCTCAAACGCCGCGCCCACTCCTTGCTCACTCGCGGGTTCGAGCTCACTCTCAAGCACGCCCTCGCTACCGCTGTGGACGAACAGTACGACATCACCCCACCGTGTTGCTCGACGTTCGCCTGCGCGTTGCCGACGTCGAACGATTTCATCGACGGCTTCGCTCGCGCCGGTTTCACCGCCGACGACGCCACCGTCGGCGTCGGCGGCGCGCTTTCCGATGTCGCCCTAGCGATGGTTGGTGAAAACACCGTCCATGCCGTCGAGCGCGTCGAGCGTTTGGTTTTCGCTCGCCTTCGAACCGCGCTCGATTCGCGCGCCGAACCGTCAGCCTAAACCCTGCGTCGCGGCGTCGCCGGCGCGCGCCCGAGCGCGAGTGGCTTATCTTCAAAACGCATCGCGTTCGCGTTTGGGAAATGCGCGCGCGCGCTTCGTCGTCGTGCGCGCACTCGCACGCGTCGATGCGTTCGCTCATCCCTCGCCAGGCGCCGTCGCGTCATCGTCAACGCGCGCTCGAGTCGCGATCGCGAGCGACCGCCGACGCGCTCGACGCGCGCGAATCGTCGCTAAAACGCCGTGCGCGCGCGAATTCGCCGACGATGGCGACAGTGAATGGACCAAGGAATAGTCGAGCGCGAAAATTCGCGACGCGCGCGATGTCGAGCGCGTCGATGAGCTTCGATGACGACGACGACGCGACGCCGAGAGAGATAGGGTCGAGAGGAGCGTCGCCGACGCGAGCGTCGCCGCGGACATCGAGCGAGCCGCTGACGTACGAGAACGCGGCGTTGAGTCGATCGCTGAAAGCGACGACGGATTCGAACATCGCCGGGGGGTTGGCGAAAGGAGGAAGCACGATGCGGATGCTGGGAAGCGCGGAGGAGGGAGGGGCGACGAAGAAGCCACTGAAAATCAATCAAGATTTAGCGCTGTGGCGAGCGAGAGAGATGAGAAATGAAGCTGCACACGCGCGTTCGAAGGAAGAACGATTGGGGATGCGCATGAAAGCGATAGCGATGTTTGAAAAGGCGATGGCGTATGATCCGACGGATGGACGAGCGTATTGCGGTATCGGGAAGATTCTGATGCAACTGAGACGGTTGGATGACGCGAGAAAGATTTACCAGGATGGATGCGACGCGACGGGAGGAGATAACGCATACATTTGGCAAGCGCTCGCAGTTTTGGAAGAAAAAGCAGGGAATGTGGCGAAGGCGAGGAAGTACTACGACGCGGCGACGGCAGCGGATAAGACGCACGCGGCAGCCTGGCACGGTTGGGGAACCTTGGAAAAAAATCAAGGTAACTTCCAACGAGCGCGCGAGTTGTACTTGAAGGGTGTTCGATTAGTTCCTTTGCAAGACGCGTCTGCGCACTTGTACCATTCGTTGGGCGTCATGGCGTTTGAACGCGGGAGAACGACGGAGGCGCGGGAGCACTTCAAGCAGGGCGTGCGAACAGCCGCGGGTGCGCAATCAGCGGCGATCTGGCAATCATGGGGGATCCTGGAAGCTCAAGCGGGCGACGAAGAACAGGCTCGCAAGCTGTTTCAAAAAGGGTTATCGGTATGCCCGAAGAACAAATATATCTGGCTCGCATGGGGGGTATGGGAAGCCAAGCTCGGGTACATCGAGCGCGCGAGAGAGCTCTTGAGTAAAGGTTGCAAGCTGAATCCAATGGATACTTTCTTGCTCCAGGCGTTGGCCAAGCTCGAAGCGGAGTCGGGCAACCTCGGGTTGGCGCGAAAACTCTTCGAGCAAGGGACACTTTTGGACCCACGGCACCAGCCCAACTGGAATGCGTGGGCTCTCGCCGAGTGGCGAGCGGGGGATATCGATCGCGCGCGAAACTTGTTCCAGCGCGGAGTTTGGTGTGATCCCAAGAAAAAGGACGCCGCCAAGCTGTTCCACGCCTGGGGCGTTTTGGAAGAGCGTGAAGATAACGTCTCGCTCGCCCGACAGTTGTTCAAGTGCGCGGTTAAGGTTGATCCGGGCAGCGAGCGCATTTGGCTCACGTGGGCCGCTATGGAGGACAAGCAAGGGAACGACATGCGCGCGATCGAAATTAGAAACATGTGCGCGCAGCAGCTCGCGGAAGTCTCCGTGGGCGACACGGATCTGTCCCCTGTGGCGGCTTTTGGCAACATGGGTGGCATGCTCAAGCAGCTCGCGGGTGCGCTCGGTTTGGACGCTCCCGCCGAGTCAGATTCTGCGGACGATTCCGATGAGGACGTGATCGCGCTCGATCCAAAAGCGTTCTCGGGTGCTGAACTGATGTTCGGCGATCTCTCCGCCAAGGAAGAGTAGTTACGACTCTCGAGCGTTGGATATATTTAGGACAGCCACTTCGATTTGTTATTAAACGTCGAAATCTTACATCAACACGACGATCACTTCAACGCATGCGCGATTTGCGCCTCAACCGCGCTCGCGGGCTTATTCGCCTCGATCACCGTGACCTTCTTTGACTTGGCGTAATAATCAATGACGGGTTGCGTTTGCGTGTGAAACGCTTCCAAACGCGACTTCAACGTCTCTGCATTATCATCCTTTCGTTTGATCAACGGCTCACCCGTAAAATCATCCTTCCCTTCAACCTTTGGCGGCGCAAACTTAGTGTGATACGAGCGCCCGCTCGCCGCGTGTATCCATCTTCCCTCCACGCGTTCGACCAACACTTCATCCGGCACGTGAAAGTCCAAAACCTTGTCGATCCCGACTCCTTTCGCGCGAAGCATGTCGTCCAACTTCTCCGCCTGTACCACCGTGCGAGGAAACCCATCGAGGATGAACCCGTTCCTGCACTCCGGCCCTTTAATCGCCTCTTCGATGATGCCGACGACGATGTCGTCGCTCACGAGCGCCCCGCTATCCATCGCGTGCTTCGCTCGCAGCCCGTTCGGCGTTTGCGCCTTCACCGCCGCGCGCAGCATGTCACCCGTGCTCAAGTGACACGCACACGTCGACGTTTGAATCTTCGGCGCTTGCGTGCCTTTACCGCATCCGGGAGGTCCGATGAGAATCAAACGTTTTTCGGGCTTGTGTTGACACGCCAAGCGACGCGCGATTTCACCCATGAGGGCATCGGTGGAGACATGTTCGAGATTCGAGGACATTTACCAATCTCAAATGCGCGCGATGACACCGAATGAGCGTTCGCGAATGACGACGAACGCGTCAACGCGCGCAAAGTTATGGAGACGCGCGCGTTGAGGTTTTACACCGCGCCGGCGAGCGCGGCGAGCCGCTCGCCGACGCTCGCAGAACAAATCTAATGCGCTATTTCTTCCGGTCGAGCGCGCGCAAGCGCTCATCAAAATTTCTCTTCACTGTTTCTTCGAAATCTTCTTCGTCCTCGCTCGCGTCGGAGTCGTCGGCGCGATTGACATTTTTTGGCGACCAGTCGTCGTTCGTCGCCTCGGCGCCGGATACCGCCCGCGACCGCTCGTCGCCCTTGATCCCGCCCTCGATCGATTTCGCCGCGAACACCGCACCGGCGCCGAGTAATGTGAGCGGTAATAGTTTCGCCGTCAGCGCCGCGCCGATGGATCCGCCGGCGATGGATAAGAACCCGAGCGCCGGCAGCGCGAGGACGAGCACCATCGAACCGGCGATGAACATGAACGCGGCGGTGCCTACGAACGCAAAAATCAACCCCGGAAGGGCCAAGAACATCACTCCCGCGACTACGGGAAGCACCGCGGCGCTGACTAACGCGCTGACGCCGCCGGCGAAGGCCATGGCGACGCCGCTCGCCGTGAGCGGGTACTCGCCGATCCAACGGAGGAGCTTCGCGGCGTCGCCCTTCTTCCCACCGAAGCGCGTTTGCGGGATCTCATCCGCGGCAAAATCGCAAAACTGCTTCCAACGCTTACGAAGCTCTTGTTCTTGGGACCAAAACAGAAAGGCGCGCGCCGGGGCGCGGTGCAAACGTCGCTCGCCGCGCCGCGAGCGGGCGAGCGACGAGGAGACGCGGACGGGCGCGAGCGAAGAGCGCGACGTCCACGCGCGTCGCGCGCGCGAATGAACGAACGAAGTCGACGACGACGATGACGACGACGCGGTCGCGAACGACGGCGCGGCGAGGGCGCGCATGCGCGGCTCAAAGTGAAGAGGATAAAGTTACAAACCGACGAGGCGTTCGGAGAGCGCCCAGAGGTTCGCGGCTTCGTCGGCGCGAAGGGACTCGTCGCTCGAGTCCGTTTGCACGAACGCGTGACCAGTGGGTGGCGTCCCGGGGCTCAACGTGTTGTTGAAATACACTCCACCGACGCCTTCGAGGGATTGGTCTTCGAGCATGTACACGAGCGTGTTGCCGCCGCCTTCGACGGTTTCGGCGACGTGCGCGACGTCGTTCGTGATAAAATCGAAAACCTTGACGAACAACGGTTGCTGATGACGGAATAGCCCAGTGCGAGTGATTAATCCCGGGCCAAACGCGTTGACGTTCACCTTGGAACCTTTCGCTCGCAAGCGACGCTCGAGCTCGTACGTAAACAACATGTTGCACAGCTTTGAATCTTTGTAAGCCTTATCGGCGTCGAACGCTTCGCCGCTCACCATTTCAAACGCCTTGCCGTCGCGAATAAACCCGTTGAGCGTGCCTAACGTCGCGCCTTTACCGACGCTTCCCCCAGGACTCGACGGGTCGTGCACTTCGCTCGCCGTCACCACCACGCGCGGATGCTCCAACGCGCTCGACTCCAGCGCGGGAAGGAGCAAATTCGCCAATAAAAAATGCCCTAAATGATTCACCCCTATCGTCTCTTCGAACCCATCGACGGTGCGATGCACCGTCGGGTCGCCCGAATACTCCACCCCCGCGTTGAGACACAGGGCGTCTACGCTCGCGTCGTTCGCCACCACCTCCCTCGCGAACGCGCGCACGGACGCCATGCTCCCTAAATCGCACGCGTAACACTCGATATCATCCACGTTAACCTCTGGGTACGCTCGCGCGATCGCCTCTCGCGTGTCCTCTGCCTTGGCTCGCGTGCGGCACGCCAACGCGACGACCCACTTCCCTTCTCGCGCCAACGTCGTCGCCGCCGCGCGCCCGATCCCGGAATTCCCCCCGGTGATGATCACGCGCGGTTTCTTCGTCGATTTACCGAGCGCGAACGCGCGTTCGACGTCGATGACGGTGTCGAGCGGCTCGGCGCGCGCGCGGCGGCTCGCGAGCCACGTCGCGAGCGCGACCGACGCGACCAACGCATCGCGTCGATTCAACGTCCGAGGAACGATCGTCGAATGCGAATGCGAATGCGAATGCGAATGCGCGTGAGACGAACGATCGCGCGCGCGCGCGAGCGTCGTCGACGAAGCGGTCGATGCGCGTAGCATCGAAGGCGATCGATGGATGGAAGATGGCAGCGATGAGTGACGTCATAGCTTGGAGCTCAACCGATCGATCGATGCGCCTGACGCACGCGTTCTCGAGCGCACCGCGAGCGTTGAAACGAACGCAAATCATGGGAAGTGGTCCGTCGCGCACGCGCGCGCGAGGGACGAATGGGTTTCTGGATAACGCGAACATACCGGGCGTGAGCGCGGGGTGCGTCGGCGCGCCGGTGCCGCCGGAGCTCAAAGGCTTGCCTTTAGTTGGCGACGAGAGCATCATGAGCGCCAAAGCACACGGGACGAGCGCGAAGGCGGTGATGGGGAATTTGCGCTACGGCGTCGATGGGAAGCTCGCCGATCGCATATGCTGCTTTAACAGGCATTACGCGGAGCACGCGGGATACGCGTGGGGAACTAATTGGCTCGCTGAGGTTGATAAGACGAAAGAGACGACGTATTACGATTCGGTGACGGGCAAACCCCTGTTCATCGCCCCTAGAGGACGAACGTTCGAGGAGTTCGAGCGCGAAAGCCGCGCGCATGGGTGGCCGAGTTTTCGGGACGCGGAAGTGGTATGGGAGAACGTACGGTGTTTGAGAGACGGGGAGTGCGTGTCCGTGGACGGCGTACATTTGGGGCACGATTTGCCGGATAAGTATGGAAATCGATACTGCATTAACCTCGTGTCCGTCGCCGGGAATCCCGCGGGGAATTAAGTGCGTCGCCGAGACGACGCATTTATCCAACGGTTCGGCGAGGGCGCTTTAAACGGGCTGAACTCGACGAACTGTGAAACGTGACGACGCGACGTCGCGACGACGAAAACACAATACATCGACACACATATTTGAAAATTTTAACGCGCTTTTATGAACAAAATCCATCCGCTGTACTGTAGTGCCGTTATTACGACAACCGACGCTCGATTAGCTCGATTTGTTCACTTCTCCGGGTTTGGATAGCCTTCGACCGCAACGATTGTTTAACCTGTTATCAGAGCGCTGGATATATTTTTTCTCGCTTGGGCCGAGGTGCATCCACCATCGTTGAGTTTTAAACACGCGTCGATGGCGCGCTTCACTGCGGCGATGGGAGTTCCAAACACCGGCAGCTTGCCGTAAATCTCCAAGTCTGGAGCGAAATCTTTCATTCGTAGCATCTCGTCGCTTGACTCGTCGAGAAACTCAATGATTGACACTCCTCGAGCGTTTACGATCGTCGCGCGCGTCGGAGCGAACGTGAGGTTCATCACCCACTCCGCGGCGTATCGCGTCGGCGCGCACAATTCGCTTCCTCTGACGACGCGAACTCGGACGTCTGGATTCAAATCGAAAAAGTTCTCGAGCCACGTGTCCCAGGCCTCGGCGGTGCGAACGGCGTAACCTTCAAAATTCTGCGAGTACTCAAAATCCGTCTTGGACGCTCGGCTGACGCAATCCTCCCTAAAATTTGTCGCGTCGCACTCGACGACGCGTCTCGCGAGCGCCAGTCGCGCCTTCGAATACGCGTCTTCGCACTCGAGGGCCGACGCCGACGACGTCGACGACGCGAGCGCGAGCGCGAGAAGGGCGATGAATCTCACGCCGCGCATGAGCGTTTTTTGTGTGGCGTCGCGTCGCGCTCGGTGGCGTCCGAATCACAACCGCGCGAGCGCCGACGTCGGCCGAAACAATCACCGAATTCAACAACCACCCCATCCGAAGTCGTCAACGCGCGCGAATGACTTCACGAAGCGAAATCTAACAGTAACTGCGGCAACACGCGCTGAAGATGGTTCCCATCCACCGCGCGCTCGTTCTCGACTTTGGCCAGAGCGCACGCCCGAGCGGTAGCTTCGCGGACAAAAGATTCGACGAGCGCGGCGCACGCCTCCAAAGCCTCGGGCTTGATGCTCGGGTCGAACTCGCGCGCGAGTAAGGCGCCGGCCTTGGCGTCGTCGTCATCCCACGTCTCGCGAAAGATGGCGAGGATGAGCTCGATCGGGAACGCAGGGTCGTCGGAGGACATCGCGAAATGTGGCGCGAGCGAACGAGCGCGTTTGAATTTCTGTCAACGCGCGTAATCAAAATTACATATCAATCGTACGCCTGCGGCGAAGGCGCATTAGGGCGGAAAGTCATCACAGTGCACACCGCGCTAGAAAGGTACTCATATCCAGTCTCCAGCCTGAAGCTTGAGGGGCAAGTAGACCTCGCTCAGGTACTGAAAGCCGTAAGAGGACAACGCCTGAATTTCTGCCTTGGTCTTCGTCTCGAGCATGATGTTGATTTCCTTCACCCACTCCGGGTTGCTCTTGATGAAATCTTCGTTCAACATGTGATGACCTGTTTCGATATCCTTCGCGGTCATCTCCAGACGGCACTGCTCAGGGATTTTAAACTTGTCCAAGTCGCTCGGGCGAACGCCGAGCCATTTGATGTCTGGCGTGGTTAAATTTGCGCTATCAAACGCCATGTTCTTCGATCCTTGCATGTAAACGGAGATGATTTTTAACCCATAAGGATCGGCGTCGACTAAGGCCAATACCGGGATTCGTAAATCTCGCTTCAGTTTGCTCAAGAACAAGCGTGAGGCGACATCCGGTTGGCCTTTGGCGGTGAGAATGATGCACGGATACTTGTTGTAAAATCTATCCTCCGCCAATCGCATAAATGCGGCATCCTTCTCGACTAACAGCACGAACTTTGCATCCGAACGCATGTCGGTGACTTTGTCAATATTGCTTGGAATAGCCTTGCCGCCGACGCCCATTCGCGTGCAGTCAATTTCATCGCCGTCCTCCCGGTATTGCAAACGTCCGACGACTACGCCTTTCTCCGACGCCACCACGTGCAACGAATTCCGCGTGCAACCGAGCATGCATGAAATATCATCTAACACCGCATCGGAATCCTTTTGATCCTTAAACAGCTTCACATCGGTGTAGAACAAATCCCGCTTCGTGACGTGAATCCCGCGACTCAGCACCCCGTGTACGAGCTGCATCACTCGCGTCAAAATCGTAACTTTCCTCACGCTCGATACCGATGCAAAGCTCGCCTGAGTGGTTTTATTCTTCAGCACGATCCGGTCGAGTTCGTCTAAATACACCTGATCCGTCGCCCCTCTCGACGGAAGCGTGTACTCGAATCCGTCGCCGCGCAAGATGCTCCTCGCCGCCGCGATCATCACCTGTTCGATCGCCGCTGCGATCTCACTCCCATCGCGATCCTCAACCTCGCGAAACTCATCGCTCTTATTCAAATCCCTCAGCGTCTTCCGTCGCCGCGGCTCCCTCTTCACCTCGCGCTCGAGCTCGCTCGCTCGCGCGAGCACCTCCTCCGCGCTTCCCGGTCGCCCGTCCACGCCGTCGCGCAGGCGCTTTCGCGCGAAATCCACGCCTTCGTCCGCTCGCACGCGCGCGCGCGCGCTTGGTTTCTTCATCTTCTCCTTCGTCGCGTTCGTCATCGCGCGCGACTTCGCCAACGCGATCGATGCGCGCGCGCGTCGATGCGCCCGACGACGACGGCCGCCGCGACGACGCGTCGTCGGTCGTTCGGTCGTGTGTCCGCGTCTTGAATGACGACTCGTTGAATATCCATAGACACGCACACATCGGCGTCTCGACGGACGACACGGACGACTGATGACTCGTCACATACCCATAGACACACCCACACACCCACATCGGCGTCTCGAGTGACGTCGGACGACTGATGACTCGTCACATACCCATAGACACACCCACATCGGCGTCTCGAGTGACGTCGGACGACTGATGACTCGTCACATACCCATAGACACACCCACACGCACACATCGGCGTCTCGACGGCCGACGGACGACTGATGACTCGTCACATACCCATAGACACGCACACATCGGCGTCTCGAGTGACGTCGGACGACTGATGACTGATGACTGATGACCCGATGACTCGTCACATACGCGACGCGATGTTCGCCCGAGCGCGAAGCGAAGCGCTGTGCGCGTTAGCGCAAACTTTAGCGTCGCCGCGACGAATGCGCGCGCGCGCGACGCGTCGAGCGACGACGCTTGGGACGAGGACGAGGACGCGCGCGCGAGCGAGCGCGACGCGCGAGCGAGCGAACGCGAGCGCGGCGTTCGTGACGACGCCGATATATTACGTGAATGATCAACCACACATAGGACACGTGTATACGTCATCAGTAGCGGACGCGTACGCGAGGTATTTACGCGCGAAAGGCGCGGATGTGTTCTTCTTGACCGGGACGGATGAGCACGGGTTGAAGGTGGAGCAGAGCGCGGCGAAACGCGGGGTCGGGGCGAAACAATTGGCGGATGAGAATAGCGAAAAGTTTCGCGAGGTGATGAAGGCGTATGATATATCGTTTGACATGTTTATTCGCACCACGGATGAGGCGCATGAGAGGCAGGTGAAGAATCTGGTGAAAGAGTTGCGCGACCGAGACGCCGTGTACCTCGGGCGATTCGAGGGGTGGTACGACGAAGGGCAGGAGGAGTATTACACGGAGACCAAGGCGAAGGAATTAGACTACAAGAGCCCGATCAGTGGGAAAGACATGGTTCGATCGAGCGAGGAGAATTACTACTTTCGCTTGTCCAAGTTTCAAGGCGCGTTAGACGCGCTGCACGCGGAGAATAAAGAATTCTTGACGCCGAGCACGCGGAGGAACGAAATGATTCAACGATTGGGCGAAGGCTTGAACGACGTCCCGATTTCGCGAACAAATTTTACTTGGGGTATTCCCATGCCCAACGACGAGAAACATGTGATTTACGTTTGGATCGATGCGTTGATGAATTACATCACCGCCCTCGGGTTGGGCGACGATAAAACATCGGCGTTGCGCGCCGAGCGCGAAAAGTATTGGCCGGCGAGCGTGCACGTCATGGCGAAGGAAATTTCGTGGTTCCATTCGGTGATTTGGCCCGCGCTCCTCATGGCGCTCGATCTGCCTCTTCCGCATCGCGTGCACGCACACGGGTTTTGGATTCGCGAAGGGCGTAAAATGTCCAAGTCCCTGGGTAACTTTGTCGACTTGGCGTGCATGAATAGATTCAAGGCACACTACGGGTTGGACGCCATTCGTTACTACCTCGCCGTGGAGGGGCCTATCGGCGCTAATGACGCTAACTTCAGCGCCGCTCGCGTGCAAGAGGTATATTCTACCGATTTAGTGAACACCATGGGCAATAGCGTCAGTCGCACGACGGCGATGATCAACAAATACTACGACGGCGTCGTTCCGAACGAAGGCGACATCAAATTTGAAAACTGGAACATGACCGAGCGCGCGAATGAACAGGTGCAGCTATGCCTTGCGGCGTATGAGGCACTAGACTTGCCCCGCGCGGCTGCTGCGGCGAAGAAAATTATCACTGATGTGGACCTCTTCATCACCATAACCGAACCCTTCCGCATGGCCAAGGATGACAGCAAACGCGACCAACTGAATGCGTGTCTGTACCAATGCCTTGAATCTTTGCGCATCGCCGCTGTGCTTTTAGAACCGATAATGCCGACAAAAATGGCCGAATTTGACGCAGGTGTGGGCTTAGGTAAAGGCACTATCGACGAACGCACAAAGTGGGGCGGCTTGAAACCAGGGACGACGGTGCAAAAGCTCGCACTTTTCCCTCGCCTCGAAGGTTTGGACGAAAATGGCGAGCCTTTGAAGGCGTAGATTCGAATTCTTTATAATAGTTTTCATATACTTACAGTACAATAATGCGTTTATTGTTGTGCTAGATCTGAATGCTTCGCCTATCGCTCCTTACGAAAGCCCATTTGTTGCTTGTAGGTCAGTTCCTCTTTGAGCGTGAGTCTGTCGTGTGACCAATTGCTGCTGCTTCGGCGGCGATCTTGGCTCGGCTTCTTGAAGATTTTGCCCAAGCTACACGTTAAACTCGGATTGGAGAAGATATCGTCGGGATCCACGTACGACTGCGCTTTCAGCTGAGGTACGAGCGCGGCGCCGCGAGCCCAAAGTGGAATCGACTTGCGAGGCTTTTCGTCGTCTTCGTCGTCGCTACTCGCGTAGGGAGAAATGGCGTAAGACTCATCGTTGAACGGTGCACTGTTCGAGGAATTCGTCGACGACGTTGCGAAATTCGTCTTGAAGATGGATCGAGTGGGCGTTCGCATCGCCGAAGACTGCGGCTGAGCGAGCGTAGTCGACGTCGACGTGGCTGGTTGGTGACCGTTGATAGCCGCTTGCGCGTCTTCAAGCAATCGACGGCGCTTCTCGGCATCGGACGATGCTACTTGATACCCATTTTGCGGTGCAACCAACGGCCGCTTGAGAGACGTGTTTGCGCTTGCCATTTCCGTCATGCGCTTCTGCTCTTCGAGCATTTGGTTGAGCTTGTTCTTCTCAATCGCTGCCTTGCGCTGAATCTCCTCCTCCGCCGAGCGAATCTCCATGAGGCGCTGTTGACGCAGGCGCCGTTCCTCGCGCTCACGCGCTTCGTCACTCGCCTGTCTCGCCTTTCGTGCCTCCATCTCCTGCTCTCGAAGCCTTCGCTCTTCCTCCTTCTGACGCAATTGCGACTCTAATCGACGCTTGTTCTCTTCATCCGCGCGAGAACGTGCCTCCATCGCGCGCTTCAATCTGCTCATGACATCATTCGCCTCACCGATGCTCACCACCGGCGCAATCGACGCGGGCAAGCGAGGAGTTTGTTGTCGCTCTGCTAAGATCTCTTTCCCGGGCGTTTGAAAAGACAGAGCATGAAACGCCTTGAGTTGCGTCGGCGTCGGCGCCGGGCGCGCCGATAACGGGACGACGGCAGCGGCTGAAACTGGCGCGCTACTCTCCGGCTGAATCATGAAGGACTCCATCAGGCTACGTTGATCCATCGGTTGCTTCGGCGTCAACTCAAACGATTGCACTGGCTGCGGAGTGACGACGGCGGCCATGGACGCCTTGGCCTTGGCCGCTTCGAGCGCTTTGGCTTCCTCGTTGGCTTTGCGCGCCGCGAGCGTACGCGGGGAAATCTTCAACTCTGTGGACACTGGCGCGCCTCCCGCGGTCGTGGGCTTGACAGTCAACGCCGGGATATCAGCCTTGAGGAACGCCATACCGTTCGCCCGCGCCTTGGCTCGCTTCTTCTTATCTCCGCTAGATCCCGGCGATTCATGCACCGCCTTCGCCGACGCGTCGTCCTCAGTCGCTTCCTCAGCGTTCACCTTCACCACAGACGCGGGTGCGCCGACCCGTTTCACACTTCTAGCTGCCGTTCCTATCGCGACCTCATTCGACCCCCCTGCGGTTTGCCACTCAATCTTCTTCACATCCTTTGGCGTACGCGCGTCGGCGTCCTCGCGCGTCTCCGCCGCTCGCGCGCTCGCGTCCTCAGCCCCTCCGTCGCCGACTTGCGCGTCAGACCGCACAATCGCGCTATTTTCACCACTCAACACTTCCAAATCATCTTTCGCGACATCGTTCCCATCCCCACCACCGGCGACTCCATCGTCACTCTTCGCGCTCGCGTCGAGGGGAACTTTCACCCGCCCCGGCGTCTTCGCCGTCGCCTCGCTCGTTCGCTCAATGTCCTCCTCCTCCCCTACGCCTTCGACGCATTCGCGTTCGAACGAACCGTCATCCCTAATCACCCCTCTGTTTTCATCGCTCCACCGCGCTCGGTGCGACGACCGCGCATTCGTCGGCGTCGCCGAGCGCTCGCGTCTGCGTTCGCGCGACGTCCCGTCAGTCCAACCGCGTCTTCGTCCTCGCTTCGCGCGCGCGTTGAAACTTTCCCCATCACCACCCTCACCCTTTCATACGCACGCGAGACGAACGCGCGAAAAAAAACAGAAAAAAACTCAACGTTCTGTCGCTCTCATTCGCACTCATCGCTCGTCCACCTCTCGCCTCGCCTCGCTCGCGCTCGCGCTCGCGTTCAACAACGACTCTCCATCCCATCGCATCGCATCGCCAACTCCTTCCTTCTCTCACGCCTCCGCCCGTTCGCGTCATCACCCGTCGTCACTCTCACGTACCTCTCACGATCAACCTTCGCGTCGTCGTCGTCGTCGACGACGTCATTTTCTTTCCCTCGATCGACGCGCTCGTTTCGCTCGCGTCGCGCGCGCGTCCGCGCGAGCGCCGCGCGCGCGGCGTCGCCCGTCGCATCCATCTTTCCCTCACTTTCCTTCGCGCATTGACGCACGCGAGCGCGCGCGCGCGAGGCGTTGAGACGTAACGCGCGAATGATCGCGAACGCGCGATCGTGCGAGCGAAGTGCGCCCATCGCGCGCGTCGACGAATGCGCGTCCATCGCCGGACGCGCGCGCATGGACGTGGGATATCGACCGTCGTCGTCGTCGTCCCCCTGTGGGGTGAAGGCGGTCGAGCGAGGCAAAATGCGGTTAAAATCAACGCGAGTACGTGTGAAATGTCCGAGAATGGAGAGTGATGCGTCGTGATGCGTCGTGAAGGCGTCGGTCAAGCGAGGCAAAATGTGGTTGGAATCAATGCGAGTACGTGTGAAATGTCCGAGAATGGAGAGTGATGCGTCGTGATGCGTCGTGAAGGCGTCGGTCAAGCGAGACGAGATCGCTTTAGAATCAATGCGAGTACGTGTGGAATGTCCGAGAATGGAGAGTGATGCGTCGCGGCTCACGTGGGGTGGTGATTGAAAGAAAACCCGGATGTGCGTTTTCCATTAGTTGACGTTCGCGCGCGCGCGTGTGACACTCGTCGAGTCACGTGACTCCACGAGTGCACCACTCGTGTGTCATCGAGCGGCGTGCGATGTCACGTGTTCTCAAAGAAACCCTGGATGTGCGTTTTCCAGAGGTTTCCGTTTTCAGAGGCGTGCGCGTCGTCTCCTGATCACGACTCGCGAGCGACCCCCCCACGCGCGCGCGCGCGACGTGGTGTCGACCGCGCGCGCGACCTTTCGCGGCGCGAAATTCGCGCGCGCGCGGTCGGTTGGACACACGGGAACGTTCGCGGCGGCGGCGGCGGCGCGCGCGCGCGTTTCGTCGACGCCGAACGCGTCGCGAGCGTTCGCGAGGGCGGAGTATTTATCACCACTACATCAGTGGAACATTTGAACGCGACGACGGAGGCGACGACGATGGCGATCGATACCGGGGACACGGCGTTCATTCTGGCGAGCATGGCGCTGGTGAATTTAATGACGCCCGGATTGGCGTTCTTCTACGGTGGCCTGGTGCGATCGTCCAACGTGCTGACGATTATGATGCAGAATTACGTCTCCATGGGGTTGGTGACGATCGTCTGGGTCGTGTGGGGGTACTCGTTGTGCTTCGGCTCGAGCGTCGGACACGGATTCATCGGCGCGCCGGCGGACCATTACTTTTTGGAAGGCATGGGAGAATGGGGAACGCTTCCTGAGCTCGTTTTCGCCGGGTATCAAGGGATGTTCGCCGTGATTGCGCCATCGCTCATGACTGGCGCATTCGCCGATCGCGTGCGATTTGTTCCGTACCTCATCTTCATCGTCGTATGGGTGCATTTGGTGTACTTTCCTTTCGCGCATTGGGTGTGGGGCGGAGGATGGATGGCTCGCCACGGCGTTAAGGATTTTGCCGGTGGCATCGTCGTGCACACTACTGCTGGATTCTCCGCTCTCGCCACCGTCGTGGCGCTCCCTAACCGCAAAAAGATTGAGGGTGTCGAAATCGACAAGTCGCCTCACAACATTCCGTTTGTCGCCCTCGGCACGGGGTTGCTCTGGTTCGGCTGGTTCGGTTTTAACGGCGGTTCCGCGTTGGCTGCTAACGGTGCCGCTGCGCTGGCCGCGATGAACTCTGAAATCTCCGCCTCCACGGCGTTGTTTTTCTGGTTGTTGCTTGAATGGAAAATGGAGGGCAAACCGACGCTCGTCGGCGCGTGCGTCGGAGCCATCGCCGGTTTGGCCACGATCACCCCGTGCGCGGCTTACGTCAAGCCGTGGGCCGCTTTGGTCATCGGTATACTTTGCGTTCCTTGGTGCTATGCGTGCATCAGACTCACCAGAAGGTACAACCTCGATGACGCTCTCGACGTGTGGGCCGTCCACGGCATGGGTGGCCTCTTTGGCACGCTCTGCGTCGGCATCTTCTCCAACAAGGACATGACCGCGATGTTGGGTGCACCTGGCTGGGAAGCTGGCGGACATTTATTCGGTATCCAGCTTCTTGCCGCTGTTGGTTGCGCCGTGTACTCTTTCGTCGTCGGCTGGGCGCTCATCAAGTTCATCGGACTCTTTGTGTCCGTCGTTCCGGATGAAGAGGATCTCAAGATGGGATTGGACATTTCTATGCACGGCGCCAAAGCGTACGCCGGCGAAGATGTCTCGGGTTCGGGTTCTCGTAGAGAACCGAAGAGCCGTGATTTCGCCAGCAAAGTTTAATTTTGGTTTTTTAATAATGTGGCTTTGAAGCGGTGGCCTTCGAAGA
>Ga0222712_10001562_pt1 | contig 27882 bp, 26 predicted proteins | sample C33_657DmetaG_FD_165043 | JGI IMG/M metagenome (GOLD analysis project Ga0222712, IMG submission 165043) | Estuarine water microbial communities from San Francisco Bay, California, United States - C33_657D | ecosystem: Environmental > Aquatic > Marine > Unclassified | place: USA: California... | reverse complement strand
GATCTTGTTCATGATGCCATCGATTCCCGCCATAAGCATCGCAGCGAATGCGAGGTATGGGTTAGAGGATGGATCAGGGCAACGGAACTCGATGCGCTTTGCCTTTGGATTTGATCCCGTAATAGGAATACGGATGCATGCAGAACGGTTACGGGCTGAGTAAACAAGGTTGACTGGTGCTTCATAGCCTGGAACTAAACGTCGGTATGAGTTGACCGTAGGGTTGGTGAAGGCAAGAAGTGATGGTGCGTGCTTAAGCAATCCACCGATGTACCAACGTGCCATATCTGAAAGATCGCCGTAGCCATCTCCGAAGAAGAGTGGCTTTCCATCTTTCCAAAGTGATTGATGGACGTGCATTCCAGATCCGTTATCTCCAAAGAGAGGCTTTGGCATAAAGGTGGCTGTCTTTCCGCCCTCCCATGCAACGTTGCGGATGATGTACTTAAACTTCATTACATCGTCACCGGCGTTGAGGATGTCAGAGAATCGGTAGTTAATCTCCATCTGACCTGCGGTTCCGACCTCATGGTGTGAACGTTCAACGAGTAAACCAGCACGGCCGAGCTCCATAACCATCTCATCACGAAGATCTGCATACTGATCCGTCGGAGATACAGGGAAGTAACCACCCTTTACTCGAGTGCGGTAACCACGGTTCGGTGTTCCATCTGCATCGTACTCAACGCCTGTATTCCACGCGCCTTCGTATGATTGAATTTCATGTGTTGCCTTGTTGATACCGGTTTCAAATCGAACAGCATCAAAGACGTAAAACTCAGCCTCAGGTGCGAAGAATGCGGTATCTGCGATACCTAGTGAGCGCATGTAATCAACCGCCTTGGCGACTACACCGCGAGGATCGCGTGAGTAAGGTGAGTTATCACTTGGATTGTGTACAGAGAAGATGATCACGAGAGTCTTCTCGGTGCGGAAAGGATCGATGAAAGCTGAACTTGGGACCGGGAGCAGCTTCATATCTGATTCGTGGATTGACTGGAAACCACGGATTGAGGAGCCGTCGAACATAAGACCATCTGTGAAAACAGCTTCGTCAAATGATTCAACTGGAACGTTGAAGTGGTGCTGAATTCCCGGTAGATCAGTAAAGCGAACATCGATGAGCTTTACATCTTCCTTCTTAATGTAAGCGAAGATCTCGGATGAGTTCTTAAACATGGTTTGTCTCCCAAGTCGATAATGGATTGTTCTAAGGCCTCATCTTTGAGGTCGCCTTATGAGGTGAACATTAGGTCCACTCTGGTAAAAAGACATAAACCGGGTGTTACAGCCATGTTAAGTTCGCAGGGTCCAACGGGTAGGCTGACCGCTTATGAAGCATGAGATAAGCCTTGGTCGCCGGATGGCTGGGTTGTTGATCGACTGGCTGGCCTCATACGCCATCGCCCTTGGTTTTTTCGCAGGCTCCGGAGGCTTGGCCGATCGGGTTCCTAACGCCCGAATTCCGACTCTCATTATCTTCTTTGTAGAGATGGTTCTTATGCTCTCACTCGGTGGGGCAAGTGCAGGCCACAGAGTTATGGGCATGAAGGTGGTTCGATTTTCGGATGGGCAACCACCAACACCGGTACAAGCTTTAATTAGAACAGCTTTAATCTGCCTAGTATTTACAGCAGTTACCTTTGATGAAAATGGTCGAGGCGTGCACGAGCGACTATCTAATACAAGGTTGGTTAACGCGCGCTAGCGCTTAGGAACTCTCATACCTTTGGGCATAGGTCCTTTTGGTATTGGCATTGATAGACCACCAACAGCCTTCAAACGCGCACGCACTTCGCGCATTTGATGAGCGGAGATCTTCTTAGGTAACTTCGCAAGATGCTTCTGCAGTTTACGAAGTGGAACCTGCCCATTTTCATCACCGACGATTACTTCAAAAACAGGTACGCCAGGAACGAGCCGATTAACCTTTTTGCGCTCATCTGAAATCATCATGCGAACCGCCTGAGTACCTTCACCTGTGAGAACTACTCCTGCACGTCCAACACTTCTATGCACCATATCTTGGTTACGTGTTACAGCCACAGCGGGGGTAGTAGTCCAACCCTTACGAATAGCCATAAGAACGCTAGCACCAGCACCAATCTGTCCTTCAATTGAAACGTAGGCCGCAGCCCCTGCAATTCGAGTAAAGATGAAGAGTGAGATCAATAGAGCCAAAGGAAGTGCGATAAATCCAAAGTAGTAAGGATGTCCAACCAGAGCACCAATCGCTATACCTGCAGCTAAAACAAGAAAGAAGATTGCAACGAGAGCTACGCCGATCCACGGCTTTACACTCTTAGTAACTGAGTAAGCATCTCTAAAAGTTTGAAATCTCGGGGCCTTGATCTTTGGCTCTTTGGCCTTTTTTCTCTTAAACATATTGGTTAGTTTAGGGGAGCAGGGGCGCTACCACCAAGACGGATAGGCGCCCATCTCTGACCTACGTGTGAATCCGGATACTCACCCTGTACTTTGTGCAGCAGTTTGACAAGAGTTTCCCGTAAAAGAGCTTCCCCTGCTTCTACATCGGTAGATTTATCAAAGAGGAGTGGCTCTCCAAAGGAGACATGAATCGGATACTTTTTACGGCGCAGATCCTTCTTTACGCCCTTTGTCCAAATGCGTTGTGAGCCCCAAACAATGGTTGGAATAATGGGGACAGATGAGCCCATCGCAAGACGCACAGCACCAGATTTCATATCTTTAATCTCAAAGCTCTTGCTTATAGTGCCTTCAGGAAAGATTCCAACGATCTCACCTGAACGCAGGGCGCGCAGTGCGGCCACGAAGGAGGCTGAACCATTTGATCGATCCACATTTATATGGTGCATACCGCGCATCAATGGGCCTGCAATCTTGTTATCAAAGATCTCTTTTTTGGCCATGAACCTTACATAACGTTTCGCCGGTAGAGCCGCGGTCCCGGCTAAAGCAAAATCAAAGTAACCGATGTGGTTGATTGCAAGTATTGCTCCACCTTGAGGCGGAATGTGCTCAGCACCAGAGAACTTAAACTGAAGACCGAGGTATCTCCACAGACCTTTTATGAGAACAATAACTGGCGGGTAGACAAGATCGGCCATTACTTCGCAACCTTGGCATCAATAGCTTGTTTATAAAGTCTGCCAGCTCGATAACTGGAGCGTACTAGTGGCCCGCTCATGACACCTAAGAAACCAATCTCCGTCGCCTGCGCAGCCATTTCTACGAACTCTTCAGGTTTAACCCAACGTTCAACAGGGTGGTGCTTATTTGTTGGACGCAAATACTGAGTAATGGTTATGAGATCGCAACCTGCTTGTCGCAGGTCGATGAGCGCTTGAGTAATCTCTTCACGAGTTTCACCAAGTCCAAGTATCAGGTTTGATTTGGTAACTAAGTCGTAGTCACGAGCTTGAGTAATGACGTTGAGTGAACGCTCATATGTAAAGGCTGGACGGATACGCTTGAAGATACGTGGCACTGTTTCAAGATTGTGAGCGAAGACCTCTGGCTTTGTTTCAAAAACTTGGTTTAACAACTCGGGGTTTCCACTGAAATCAGGCGCAAGCATCTCGACGCCACAACCTGGATTAAGTGCATGAACCTGCTTAATCGTCTCTGCGTATAACCAAGCGCCTTCATCATCTAAGTCATCACGTGTGACGCCTGTAATGGTGGCGTACTTAAGCCCCATGGATTGAACCGATTCTGCAACTCTGCGTGGCTCATCTCTATCGAGTGGCTCAGGTTTACCGGTATCTATATTGCAGAAGTCGCAACGTCGTGTACAGCGCTCTCCACCGATAAGGAATGTTGCCTCCTTGTCCTCCCAGCACTCAAAGATGTTAGGACATGCAGCCTCTTGGCAAACGGTGTGAAGTCCTTCAGTTTTAACGAGGGCTCGTAAACGTGTGTACTCCGGTCCCATATTTGCCCGAGTCTTAATCCACTCGGGCTTTCTCTCTATGGGGGTCTGCGTATTTCTAGCTTCAATTCTTAGAAGCTTGCGACCATCGGGAGTGATTGTCATGCGCTTACCTTAGCCAAGTATTCGCTCATATACTTTTCGACGATTGGTTGGACCGCATCGATATCAATGTCTTTTCCGAGCTCTATCTTCATAGAGGTAACAGCTGCATCATCAATTCCGCATGGAATAATCTGCGTAAAGGGTGCTAGATCTGGTGAAACGTTTAAAGCGAAGCCGTGCATAGTCACGCCGGAGGCGACCCTTATGCCGATGGCTGCAATCTTTCGCTCGCCTCTGCCATCACAGATCCAAACGCCAGAACGTCCGCTCACTCTCGTCGCAGTAATTCCAAAGAAGGCGCAAACTTCGATCAGCGCGCTCTCTAGCTCTCTTACGAAACCAACTAGTTCATGGGGGTTAGAGAGTTTAATTATTGGGTATCCAACGATTTGGCCTGGACCATGCCATGTGACTTTTCCTCCGCGATCTACCCTGATTACCTGCTCGCCATCTTGCGGTAACTCACTATCTAAGGTGCGCTTACCGGCTGTAAAAACTGAAGGGTGTTGGAGAAGAATGAGAGAGTTATCAGATAATCCTTGAACAACCTCTTGGTGAAGCTGCCTTTGTTGGTGCAACGCCTCTTCATACGGTACGAGCCCCCTCCGAATGAGGGTCAACTGCTTCAATGCGCTCATAGAGACAGCCTAAAGGTAGGATTTGCATCCTGCGAACTGCAAAATCCGCCCAGGCTCGAAAGGCTCATTCACCCATGTCGTATCTCAAACGCCCCTTTGCTATTGCCCTCATAACCATTATCGCCTGGTTTGGCGTCACGGGTTTCTTCGGCCCTCTCTTTGGCAAGCTCTCAACTGTTCAAGAGAACAACAACTCAGCCTTTCTACCCGATAGCGCAGAGGCCACGAAGGCGGTCAAGCTTTTGGAGAAGTTCTCGGCTGGAGAGACAACGGCTTTCCCAACTCTCGTACTACTCGAGGGCACGGTTGGACCAGAGGTTTTGCAACAAATTAATGCACATCTAGAAACTGTTGGCGATTTAAGGTTGGGTGAAACCGATCGACGGATTTCAGATTACTTAGCTCCAAACACAGTTATCTCAGCCTTCCCAGCACAGGATGGCAAAGCTGTTCTGGCATCTATTCTTCTTGACGGCAATGCAATCGGCCAGACTCTTCCGAATGAGGAGCCAGTTCTTCCAGCGATTATCGAGGCTCTACGTGAAGACTTCACCCCCTTTGCCAAAGATCTTGGATTTACATCTTATGTAACTGGCGCAGGTGGAATCCTCGGAGACTTATTTGGGGCATTCGGTGATATTGATTCAACTCTCTTGCTAACGACATTGGTAGTGGTCGCTCTGATTCTGATTGTTGTATATCGATCACCAGTCCTTTGGATTCTGCCTTTACTCTCTGCGGTTTTTGCATTGAGTACTGGAGGCGGAATCATCTATCTTCTAGCTAAGAACAATGTCATTGATGTCAACGGACAGTCTCAAGGCATTCTCTCCGTTTTGGTTCTTGGTGCCGCAACTGATTATGCGCTTCTATTAATCTCGCGTTATCGCGAAGAGTTACACCACCATGAGTCTCGCTTTGACGCGATGAGGAAAACTCTAAAGGGTGTTCGCGAGCCAATCTTGGCTTCTGGTGCAACGGTTGCAATCTCGCTACTAGTACTTCTCTTAAGTGATCTTTCGGGCAACAGAGGTCTTGGTCCTATCGGGGCAATCGGTGTTGTTGCCTCCGTCATTACTATCCTGACTTTGTTGCCAGCTTTATTGGTTGCTTTTGGGCGATGGATTTTCTGGCCGCGCATCCCACGATTTGATGATGTTGACTCTCAACTCACCGGAACATGGGCAAAGGTTGGAGGTTTGGTTGAAAAGAAACCTCGCTTCCTTTGGGTGGCAACACTTGCTGGGCTTCTCATTCTGGCCGGATTCTCATCAACCCTAAAGGTAAGCGGCCTCTCAACTGCCGATAGCTTTACAGGAAATCCAGAGTCGGTTGTAGGTCAAAAGCTTCTACTCAATCACTTCCCAGGGGGAGAAGGTGATCCGACAAAGGTAATTCTCAATCCAGGTGATGTGCAAAATGTAACCGCCGCTCTGGAAGGCATAGATGGAGTAACGGATGTATCGCCTGACTTTGGTCAACCAGTTACACCTGGTGCTCCATTACCTGCGTTAAAAGTAGTAGAGGGAAAGACTGTTCTTAATGTAACTCTGGCATCATCACCCGACTCCACTGAGGCACGAGAGTTGATTCCTGAGATTAGAACAGCGGTTAAAAAGATCGATAACGACATTCTTGTGGGAGGTACAACTGCGGTCTATTACGACACAGATGTCGCCTCGCATCACGACAACAACACTGTTATCCCCGTTGTTTTGATTCTCATTACGATCATTCTAGGATTGCTACTACGAAGCATCTTAAGCGCCGTCCTGCTTCTTGGAACCGTGGTGCTCTCATACTTCGCAACCCTTGGCGTATGTGCGCTGGTCTTTAATCACATCTTTGGCTTTGCTGGAGGTGATACATCCTTCCCATTATTTGCCTTCATTTTCTTGGTAGCTCTTGGTATTGACTACAACATCTTCCTCATGACTCGCGTGCGTGAAGAAAGTGAAAAGCTGGGTACAAGGGCGGGCGTGATTAAGGGATTGACTGTCACTGGCTCTGTTATTACTTCAGCCGGAATTGTTCTTGCAGCCACCTTCGCTGTTCTTGGAATTCTTCCTCTCGTATTCTTGGCCGAGCTCGGCTTTGCCGTAGCGTTCGGTGTCTTGCTGGATACGATTTTGGTGAGATCAATTCTCGTTCCTGCCCTTGTCTACGACATCGGACCAAAGATTTGGTGGCCTTCAAAACTCCAAAATAAGTAAGGGTTTTGACATAGTTGTAGTAATCGGTGCAGGTTTAGCGGGATTAAGCGCTGCGCTGACATTGCAAAAGGTAGGTCGTGAGGTTCGCGTAGTCGAAGCAAGTGATCGTCCTGGTGGTCGCTTAACAACTGATTATGTTGATGGCTACCGTCTAGATCGGGGTTTTCAGCTAATAAACTCCGGCTACCCTGAACTAAAGCGCTTAAACATCATTAATGAGTTGGATTTTCAATACGCACCACGTGCCGTAAAGGTCGTAATGGGTAAGAGTTCAGTAGAGCTTGGCGATCCTAGGCGGTACATGGTGTCAGCTTTAAACTCACAGACTGGCTCCATCCTTGAGAAGTTAGCCTTCGTTAGATATCTAGCCTCTAAGCCCAGAGTGGGGGAGTCGGTTGAATCGCATCTCATTCGAGTGGGTACGGGGACTCTCTACAAACGAGTTTTACGGAAGTTCTTGCAAGGTGTGTTCTTATCTGATCCCTCCCAGGTCTCTGCAACCGTTGGTAAAGAGATAGTTCGCTCATTTATCTCCGGTGAGCCAGGTCTTCCAGCAGCTGGGGTCGCGAAGTTGTCAGAGGTGCTTTCACATCGCATACACCAGATTGAATTCAACCATCGAGTCGACTCCCTAGAAGAGTTCGCAAAGGAAGATGTCATCGTTGCTACCGATGCAACGAACGCCGCGCACCTACTTGGTCTTTCAAGTATTCCAACACAGTTGGGCAGCACGACTTGGTATCACTCAACCTCTGAACCGGTTTCCGACTCATCCATGCTGCACACAGATGGAGAGGACAGGGGAGCCGTAGTTAACTCGATTGTGATCTCCAATCTTTCAAGCGCTTACTCGCCTCAGGGAAAGAGTTTGATCTCTACAACTACTTTGATACCAACCTCCGAATCTGAAGTTCGCAGACACCTTTCCATAATTTGGGGTGCTCCAACGGGGGATTGGGAGCTGGTCGCAAAGTACGACATTCCAGCCTCCTTACCTCTCTTTGGAACAGATTCTCAAAGAGTTACATCAGCAAGGGTTACAAAAGGTGTTTACGTTGCTGGAGATTACAGATGCGCGCCTTCACAAAACGGTGCCTTGCTATCTGGAAGGTTGACTGCGCAGGAGCTTTTGTAGATTACTTTTCAGCGAGTGCATCAAGGGCTTGCGATATATGCGGGTAATCCCAGGTAAATCCAGCGTCGATGAGCTTTTGCGGAATTACCTTCTTAGAGCCAAGGATCTCAGATGAGAACCCACCAAGAGCGATTTTCAATGCGATAGCCGGTGCTGGAAAAAGCGCTGGCTTTGATAGCGCTCTTGCTAGAGCCGATGTGAACTCCTGATTAGTAACAGGGTTTGGCCCCGTTAAGTTAACTGGACCGGAAATCTCCTTATTCACTAAAGCGAAATCGAGAGCCCGAATTAAGTCATGCAAAGTTATCCATGACCACCACTGCTTGCCCGAACCTAACTTTCCACCAAGACCTAGCTTGAAAAGTGGAAGCATTCGTCCCAATGCGCCGCCGGTGGCATCAAGTACTAATCCAGTTCTAATCTTCACAGTGCGAACATCTCCAGCAAGATCGGCCGCCGCTTCCCATTCGCGACACACGGCAGCCAGGAAGTCATCGCCAGCAAGATCGGTTTCAACAACAGAGCGATTTCCAGACTCGCCGTACCAGCCGATAGCACTGGCCGAGATAAATACATCAGGCTTAACTTGAGAGACCGCACCAGCTATAGCTGTAGTACCTAGCAGCCGAGAGTTCAAGATCTCAGCTTTGTACTTCTTAGTCCAACGTTTATCTCCAACGCCGACCCCTGCTAAGTGAATAACAGCGTCCACTCCCTGCAGCGCCTCTACATCTACGTAACCTGTTTTTGGATCCCATTTGATTTCATCGGCAGATACGACATCACGACGAACTAAACGTTGGACGGTGTGTCCTTCAGACTTTAAATGCCCGACGAGAGCCGAACCGATTAAGCCCGATGCGCCGGTTATGGCGATGCGCTGTGGCACGCTCATCGCTTTAAAGTCCCAAATCTGATTCGAATGCGCCGCCTTCGAGACGTTCCTTGAGAGTAACTAAGAAACGCGCAGCGTCAGCGCCGTCAACGACTCTGTGATCGTAAGAGAGACCGAGGTAAACCATCGAACGGATAGCGATGGTTTCACCGCCATCCTCACCCTTTACAACCATTGGACGTTTAACAACCGCACCAAGACCAAGGATTGCAACCTGTGGTTGGTTAATGATTGGAGTATCGAAGAGCGCTCCGCGACTTCCCGTGTTGGTCAATGTAAATGTTCCACCACCCAACTCATCAGGTGAGACCTTGTTATCGCGTGTGCGAGCGGCTAGATCTGCAATCTTGCGTGCAACACCGCCCATATTTAGATCTCCTGCGTTGTGAATAACTGGCACTAATAGTCCTCGATCGGTATCGACAGCGACTCCTAGGTGCTCAGCACCGTGATAAATAATCTGATCGCCTTCCACCGATGAGTTCAGAACTGGGTGTTGCTTTAGCGCCTCGCACACAGCTACTGCAAAGAAAGGCAAGAATGAGAGCTTCACACCTTCGCGGGCTTCAAAAGTAGCCTTAGAGCGATCGCGTAGTCTGGCGATTTTTGTAACATCAACCTCGATGACAGTTGTTAACTGCGCACTCACCTGAAGTGATTCAACCATTCTTGCGGCGATAACTTTACGAAGACGAGACATCGTCACGGTAGTGCCACGAAGAGGAGAGGTTGCGACTACCGAACTAGCAGCTGGTGCTTTAACAGCAGCAGGAGCTGAAGAGGTGGGCGCGCTACTTCTCGGAGCTGCAGCTTCAACATCCTCTTTTCGAATGCGACCACCAATTCCAGTTCCTTTAACCGATGCAAGGTTTACACCCAACTCGGAGGCAAGTTTGCGAACAATCGGGGTTACGTAAGAGTCTGTTGGCTGCGCTACGGGAGCGGCAACAACGGGAGCTGCAACAACGGGAGCTGCAACAACGGGAGCTGCAACAGCGGGAGCTGCAACAGCGGGAGCTGCAACAACGGGAGCGGCAACAACGGGAGCTGCAACAACGGGAGCTACAACCACGGGAGCTACAACCACGGGAGCTGCAACTGCACCTTGTCCGCCGATAAGGGCGAGTCTTGCGCCGACAGGAACGGTTGTATCGACTGCGACATCGATCGCTAGGAGGGTTCCTGCTACAGGAGATGGAATCTCTGTATCAACCTTGTCAGTTGAAACCTCCAGCAGCGCTTCGTCAACTGCTACAGAGTCACCAACACTCTTAAGCCAACGGGTAACTGTTCCTTCACTAACGCTCTCACCTAAAGCTGGCATCGTAATAACGGTTCCTGCACCGTTGTTTGTTTCTGATGCTGGGGCAACTGGAGCAACTGGAGCTTGAGCAACAGGTGCAGGTGTTTCAACAACAGGTGCAGGTGTTTCAACAACAGGTGCTGGAGCTGCGGCCGCAACTGGAGCAGGGGAGGCAGCACCATCTGCGATTATTGCAAGCTCGGCGCCAACAGGAACAGTTTGATCAACGGCTACAACTATCTTCTGCAAAGTTCCGGCAACTGGCGATGGAATTTCTGTATCAACTTTGTCGGTAGATACTTCAAGGAGTGGCTCATCAACGTTGACATGATCACCTTCTGCTTTAAGCCAACGGGTAACGGTTCCTTCACTTACGCTCTCGCCTAGAGCAGGCATAGTTACTGAGAATGTCATATCTATTTCCTCTTATCCGTGAGCGTGAAGTGGTTTACCTGCAAGAGCCATATGAGCTTCGCCCATAGCCTCTGAAAGTGTTGGGTGGGCGTGGATTAGTGGAGCAACATCATCGGCACTTGCTTCCCAGTTAAAGATCAACTGAGCTTCAGCAAGAAGTTCACCAACGCGAGCACCAACCATGTGTATTCCTAAAACAGGTCCATTCTTTTGTGAGACAAGCTTTACCGAACCAGCTGTACGAAGAATTTGAGCCTTTCCATTTCCGGCTAAATCGTAGTTGAGTTCAATAACATCGTAACCGCGCTCTTTAGCAATCGCCGTGGTAAGCCCGACGGATGCAACCTCAGGCTCTGAGTAAGTAACACGAGGAACACCATCGTAATTAATTGGTCGTGGATTCAATCCGGCGATCTCTTCTGCAACGAGAATTCCTTCGGCAAAACCAACGTGTGCGAGTTGGAGAGTAGGAATGAGGTCACCAACCGCCCAAATTCCTGGAACGTTAGTACGACACTTATTGTCTACCAATATGTATCCGCGATCCATTGTGATGCCCTGCTCTTCGTAACCTAAGTTCGCAGAGACCGGTCCGCGGCCAACTGCGACAAGGAGAACTTCAGCAGAGAACTCTTTTCCATCTTCAAGAGTCACAGTTACTTTATCGCCGCTTACTTTATGCGACTTGAATCGAACGCCTAGTTCAAAGTTGATTCCACGTTTGCGGTAAGCGCGCTCGAGCTGCTTGCTTGATGACTCATCCTCAAGAGCGACGAGGTGAGGCAAGCCCTCAATAATTGTTACCTCGGAGCCAAATGACTTCCAAACGGAGGCAAACTCACAGCCAATAACTCCACCACCTAGGACGATGGCGCTCTTTGGAACGTAGTCCAACTTCATCGCATGATCAGATGTCATAACTTTTTTGCCATCGATATCGAGACCTGGAAGGGTTTTCGCATAGGAACCAGTTGCGAGCAGAATGTTCTTGCCCGTGTACTTAGCTCCGTTAACTTCGATAGTGTCTTTGGAGATTAACTTTCCGTGACCTTCGACGTAGGTGATACTTCTTGATTTCACTAACCCTTGTAGACCTTTGTGGAGTTTATTGATTACTCCATCCTTATACGCGTTAACTCCATTCATATCTATCGAGTTAAAGGTTGCATTGACTCCGTAAGCGGCGGCTTCACGTGTGCCATCAGCGATCTCACCGGCATGCAGGAGCGCCTTTGTTGGGATACAGCCACGGTGAAGACAGGTTCCACCGAGCTTGTCAGCTTCAATGAGTGCGACTGAGAGTCCTAGTTGAGCTCCGCGCAGAGCAGCGGCGTAACCACCACTTCCTCCACCGAGTACGACAAGATCAAAGTTCGACACTAGAGCTCCTCTTCCTTCACGGCCTGACGGCTTCTATAGCCCTATCTTGCCAGCCTCCGAGCGCTAAGACGAACCAGATTGAGATGATTTAGAGCGCAGCAGACTCGGCCAAGGCCACCAAACTCCGCAATGCGATACCGGTTCCTCCGACAGGGGTATATCCGTGAGCCTTGCCTTCATTGTATGAAGGTCCAGCAATATCTAAGTGAAGCCAAGGAAGATCCTCTTTAACGAACTCTTTGAGGAATATGCCAGCGACCAACATTCCGCCCATTCGTTCACCAATATTTGCCAAATCTGCAACAGGGGAGTCGAGGGAGGCGCGAAGCTCAACTGGAAGTGGCATTGGCCAGAAAGCTTCTCCAGCTATATCTGCGACCTTAAGAAATGTCTCTGATGCTCCTTGATTGTTAGTCATCACCGCACTTGTACGTGTCCCGAGTGCAACAACTTGGGCGCCCGTCAAGGTTGCAACATCGACGATTGCATCTAGCTCCTTAACTTCTTGTGCTTTAACTAGTGCGTCGGCAAGAACAAGTCGGCCCTCTGCATCTGGGTTTAGAACTTCGACTGTTTTTCCACCGTAGATTGTGATGATGTCACTTGGTCTAGTCGCTTTATCGCTGACCATGTTCTCAGCCAACGGTGCGTATCCATCGATTGCAATAGGAAGCTTCATAGATGCGATTGCTATGACGGCTGCGCAGACGGCAGCAGCACCGCTCATATCTGATTTCATCGCCTCCATGCCAAGTGCTGGCTTAAGAGCAAGGCCACCTGTATCAAAGGTGATTCCCTTGCCTACATAGGCGTATCTCTTCTTAGAAAGGTTCTTTGCGGGGGTATAGGAAATCTGCAATAAACGCGGTGGATTAATTGAGCCCTGACCAACCGCTGTTATTCCGCCGAATCCCTTTGACTTCAACTGAGTTTCATTGAGTACTGAAATCTTTAAACCTGAAGCGGCGGATTTTTTCGCCGCTTCAGTGAGCTTCTTACAAAAAGAGTCTGGGGTTAGGTGGCTTGGAGGGGTATTAATCAGATCTCGCACAAGATATGTGTATTCGCAAATGATTGATGTACGTTCTGAAATAGAGGTAGCAATCGCCTTGTCCATCTTCTTAACGTGCACGTTTATGTTGCGAAGAGGGGCCTTTCTCTCTTTTGCGCTACTTCCTCGAAATTCATCAAAGGCGTACGCCCCAAGGCCTGCGCCTTCAGCTACAGCTGCGACCTCTTCCTTGCTTCGCGTAGGAAGCGCAAAGGTTGCACCTGTGTTTCCAGCTAACGCCCTAGATGCCGCACCCGCTGCTCGACGAAGTACTTCATGTCCGTATGAGTCTTGCGCTAGACCAAGACCGGTGAAGACTATTAACCGGGTACTTGTCCCAGGGGCTTTGATGACTTCATCAACTTTGCCGGTGGCCCCTAGATCATCGAGCATCTCTAGAAGCTTCTTGATATTGAGGGCGGTATCTGATGTTTCAATTACAAGTGCGTTCTTACCAGGCTTTTGAGCTAGCCCAACAACTAGAACCTCATCCTTAACGACTCCATCGGAAATTCTGATTTTCGGCATTGCGCAAGTGTAGGTTGTCACTATGAAAAACTCACCATTGAGCCAGAAACATATAGCTCTCTCGGCAAAGATGGCTGATTTTGGTGGTTGGCTCATGCCGATCGAGTACCAGGGTTCTGGCGTGCTCGCCGAACACAACGCTGTACGCAACAGTGTGGGGCTCTTTGATGTTTCGCACTTAGGTAAAGCCAGCGTTAAGGGCAAGCAGGCACTTAGTTTTCTCAATCAACAGTTTACAAATGACCTGACCCGAATCTCAGATGGCCAAGCTCAGTACACACTCCTATGCAACGAAAACGGGGGAGTAATTGATGATCTTATTGTTTATAGGAACTCAGAGGAAGATTTCTTCCTCGTGCCCAATGCAGCCAACACATCTGATGTAGTGGCTTCAATTAGCCAAAAGGCTCCAGCGGGGGTTGAGATTAGAAATCTGCATCAAGAGTTTGCCGTATTGGCGCTGCAAGGACCGAGATCACTCCAACTACTTGAGTCAATCGGATTGACTGCGAAGATGGATTACATGTCATTTGCAAAGATGGATATCGCTGGTTGCGAAGTTATTCTCTGCCGAACGGGATATACAGGCGAGTACGGCTTTGAGATTATTCCAAAATGGAGCGACGCTGAAAAAATTTGGGAGTTACTCGCTGCCAGCTTAGAAAGCTTCGATGGCTTGGTCTGTGGACTTGGTGCCCGAGACACACTTCGCACCGAGATGGGATACCCACTTCACGGGCATGAGCTAAGCCTTGAAATTACCCCAGTGCAGGCGAGTGCAACATGGGCGATTGGCTGGAGTAAGGAGAGCTTTACCGGCTCGCAGGTTTTACGCAAGGAAAAAGCCGATGGCGTGACTCGTTCGCTACGGGCGTTGCTCTCAACTGATCGTGGAATTCCTCGTGCTGGGATGCTTGTTAAGAACGACAAGGGCGATGTTGTTGGTGAGGTAACCAGCGGAACTTTCTCTCCAACGTTAAAAAAGGGGATTGCGTTAGCTTTGATTTCGCCGACTTACGCCGTTGGGGACAGAGTCGTCATTGATGTAAGAGGTCGGGAGAGCGTTTGCGAAGTAGTTAAAGCTCCCTTTGTGCCCTCACACGTTCGTTAGAGGATAAATCCCGAAACTCAATCGGTGCCAAGAAGGATGCTCTGACATAGCTGCGTCGAAGCGCGTTCAAAACAGAGGAACCGAATAGCAAAATTAGGGTTGCTGTAATTACCGCTCGTGGAATATCCCAAGCCATTGAAGTTGCAAAGTGAAAGATGAAGAACCTCTGGAGATTCTCAGTTACCGCATCCCCTGGCAGATAGGAGAGCTGGGTGTTGGTGCCAAGTGCCCAGGGCCAGAACTGCAGATCCATCAATACTCCAAAGGCACCACTTGCTACGACTCCATAGAGTGCCAGCGCAAGTAATTCTGGAGTACCGCGAAAACGTTTAGGGATGGTTGCAACACCTAATGCAATCCAACCGGCGGCAAATACTTGATACACCAACCACGGTCCAAAACCTCCGGTTAGAGCGGCAGAGGCAATCATTCCGATAACCCCAAGTAGAAATCCGAAGGCAGGGCCAAAGACTCGCGTAGCAAGAATAAGAAGAAACCACATCGGCTCTATTCCAACAGCGCCAGCGCCCAGCGGCCGTAGTGCGGTAAATAGTGCAGCTAGAACCCCCAGAAGTGCAATGGATTTTGCATCCAAACTCTTATTGCTAAGTGATGCTAGGAGGAGCAAGAGCGCAAAAGGCATAGCGAGCCAGAAGATCAATTGAATGCGCCCTTCATCGCTAGAAACCAAAAAGGGCCAAGTAAAGGCAAGAGCGGAAATCGCCGAAGTCATGATTAAGGCAAAGATTGATAGCGGGGTGAAGCGATAAACGCCCAAAGTTCTCATTGTGAAGACACTGCGTTCATGACATCGCTAACGGTCAACCAAGGTTTGGGCGACATAACCTTCGCAATTTGAGGAGCAAAAGCTGGAGAGGAGAGAAGAACATCGAGAACGGGTCCATCGGCGACAACTTCTCCATCTGCCAAAAAGAGAACGCGATCAGCTACTTCAGCCACCAGCTCTACATCATGTGTTGCAAGGATGATTGGCTTTTCTAACTCTTGAGAGTAGCTCTTTAAGATATTTATCAGTACTGCTTTAGCCTGGTAATCCAAACCTCGAGTTGGCTCATCGAGAATCAACGCCTCGGGGTTGGAGGCTAAAACGATGCTCAATGCTAGAGCTAAACGTTGTCCTTCAGATAGATCACGAGGGTGAACATCAGGCGAAATCGATGAAAGTAACTTAGAGAGAAGAGAGTAAGTGGCTCCCTTTGCCAGATTGTTATCACGGTCGGATTGGGCGCACTCCGCAGCTACGCTCTGGTGATAAAGCAAATCCCCTGGCTCTTGTGGGACGTATCCGCACTTAGCCTTTTCAAAGAGTGCCCGAAGTAGGGAGGTTTTTCCAGCGCCGTTTCGACCCATAACGCACAGGACTTGGCCAGGATATACATTTACAGATACGCCCTTTAAGGCAGGAAAATCCCCGTAAGAGATGTGAAGATCGCTGACACCGAAAAGTGGTGTTGACGCTGCTATAACTCTCCTTTCAGGACGCCCAGTGCCTTCAGAGCTACGTAACTCTTCAGTCATCCGACGAACCTCGCGAACACTTAATCCAACCTCAGGTAAAGCCAAGCCTCTAGCGAGATGAACTATCGGCGGTGCAATTTTGGAGTCCTTCAAAATGATCTCTGGAACCTCAATGCGAGCAACGCCTTGCCCCGATATCTCCAGAATTCGATCCACAAAACCGATCACTCTTTCCAATCTGTGCTCGGCTATGACAACTGTAAGACTTAAATCATGAACGAGTCGATGCAGTATGGATAGCACCTCTTCGGCTGCGATGGGATCGAGGGCGCTTGTTGGTTCATCGAGTACTAAGACTTTAGGATGCATCACAAGTGCGGTTCCGATAGCTAAGCGCTGTTGTTCACCTCCGCTAAGAGTTGATATCTGACGGTTGCGTAATGGGGTCAGCGAAAGTAAATCGAGAATCTCCTCGACCCGCTTGCGCATCACTTCAGGGGCAGTGTTGAGCGCCTCCATGCCAAAGACGAGCTCTTCTTCTACCGTATCTGCAACAAATCCATTTGCTGGATTCTGGCCAACGATTCCAATTAAATGTGCCATTCCACCAGGTTTGACTAACTGAGTAGACAGACCATTGACGTGAATATCTCCAGCCAAAATCCCGCCTGTATGGTGGGGAACTAATCCATTAATGAGTCTTAGTAAAGAAGATTTCCCGGATCCGGTAGAACCAATCACAAGAACAAACTCGCCTTCAACAATCTCAAAAGTTAAGTCTTCGAGAATTGTTTTAGTTGAGTTTGGATAAATGAGAGAGACATTTGAAAAGGTAATCAAGGCGTCACCACCGGAATGAGAAAAACAGCACAAAATGCCATCGACAGAACCATTAAGTCTTTAGAGCTCCATGTGATCTTCCTATAGTTGCTGCGCACCGGGCTGGAGCCGTAGCCACGTGAATCCATTGCAGCGGCAAGATCTACTGATCGTGAAAGGCACTCCTCAAGAAGGGGGATGAGCACCCTGTCGACTCTGGGCGATGCCCCACCTCTCATACTTTGCGCGCTCCGTATTCTTTGGAAACTCACGACCAACTGGGGGAGTATCGAAGCAGCAATTACAAGAGCAACGGAAACTTCATAGATTGACACAGGAATAACTCGGAGAAGTTTGTGCGGACTAGTAAGAGAGGTCGCTGCTCCAAACATTGAAATGATCGCGACAATGATGATGCCTTCGTGTATCGAGGATTGAAGACGCTCCTGTGAAACAGCACCACCAATTCGAATGCCAGCCATCCAATCTGGAAGTAGTAGTTGAGGCAAGGTAAAGAGCACCTTTCCGAAATCGGGTGTTCCAATCAAGATGCCTGCTAATAACCGTATTAGAAGAATCCACAGGCCAAGTTTGAGTGAGAACCAAAATCCGCTAGCCCATGGAGCGTTCTGAGAAAAACGCTTTACTAATACTGCGGCGATTGCGACCATTAACATGGCAACTACCGCACTGTTGGAGCGGACAATACTCACAGCTCCAAAGATTGAGGCTAGCCACCACGTTAATGGATGCATCTGCTTACTTATCTCCTCTTACTTACTTCTTCAACTGTGCAGGGGTTGAAATCTCAACGCCACACTCATTCTTCGGATATCCACTAATTCCACAGACCATACCCTTATCGCTCTTTATCTCCTTTACAGCAAGGGAAAGAACGTCGGCACCGACAGCCTTTTCATCGGCAAGGACGCAGGTAGAGATCGGATTTGGAGGAGTTTCTCCATCGGGAGCTAGAGCGCTAGCTCCAAAGTCAATGAAAACACCAACACGTTTCTTTCCCGCGCTGGAGTCCGTGCCGGAACAGATGGAGTCAAAGTCTGGCTTTGAAGTTGGGGCGGAGGCATCAGGAACTGCTCCACCGCTAAAGGTAAAGGCCCAGCCTTCAACCGCACCATCTGCCATTTTGACGGAGGGACCTGTCATCGCTGGAGTCCATTGAGTATCACCGGGTGCAGCTTGGAAGTATCCCCAGTAGCGGTAACCCTTATCTGCTGAATCGGTGGTGGTTGCTTCAACCGCAGTATCTGTTTGCGATTGCGAGCTGCATGAAGTTAGTAGAGCTGAAATGATAATTACTGTGATGGATAAAGTTTTGAACTTTTTCATTTGTGGAGCCTCTCTGTGTTGAAGAGTCTCACAGGGGTAGCTCAGTGAGGTAGTGCAAGATGGCACCATCCTCCGAGGACTACGCCCCGCAAACCTCGGCGGGTGTTGGTCAATTTCTAGTTAAACAAGAGGTAATCCGACTCAAGAATAAATTCTCATTACGGTTGCGGGTCAGCGCCGGAATCTCACCGGACTTCCCCTCCTGTAAAACCTATTAAGTTGTAGGCGTAGGCAACCACACACCGGTACATCTGGCAATCCGCCACGCAGGTAGGTAGATTCAATCCATGGAATATCGTCGCCTTGGCAACTCTGGAATGTATGTCTCTGAAATCTCTTTTGGAAACTGGATCACTCACGGCTCACAAGTGGAGTCCGATGCAGCTGTTAAGTGTGTACACGCAGCTCTAGATTCCGGAATTACTACATTTGATACCGCCGATGTTTACGCAGGCACAAAGGCTGAGGTGGTACTGGCAAAGGCGCTGAAAGGCGTGCGTCGAGAGTCCTACGAACTCTTTACAAAGGTTTACTGGCCAACTGGCACAGGCAAGAATGATCGAGGCCTATCCCGCAAACACATCATGGAGTCGGTTCACGCATCTCTGAAAAGGTTGAACACCGACCATATAGATCTCTATCAAATGCACAGGTTTGATTATGAAGCGCCACTGGAAGAGTCGCTTTCAGCCTTTGAGGATCTGATTCGCCAGGGCAAGGTTCACTACATTGGATTCTCTGAGTGGAATTCAAAGCAGATATCAGAGGCGCTCAAGATTCAAGATGCCAAGGGGTACACAAGGTTTGTTTCAAGTCAGCCTCAATACTCAGCTCTCTGGCGCGTCATCGAAGCGCAGGTACTGCCGCTTTCAATGAAGAATGGAATCGGCCAGATCGTTTGGTCCCCAATGGCTCAAGGTGTTTTGTCAGGTAAGTACGAGGCTGGAAAGAAGGCACCCGCCGGTTCCCGTGCAACGGATAAGAAGGGTGGAGGTGCTTCAGTTTCTAAGTTTATGAGCAAGGAGACTTTGACCGCCGTCGCAGCGTTGAAGCCGATAGCCAACTCATTAAATATCTCGATGTCTCAACTGGCGATTGCATGGGTGCTAAACAACCCAGGTGTTTCAAGTGCAATCATGGGTGCAACGAAACCATCTCAGGTAAAGGAGAATGCTAAAGCCTCTGGAATCAAGTTATCACCTGAGAGCATGGCGCTTATCAATACGGTTCTGGCACCGGTTGCAGAGATGGATCCTGCTAAAACTTTAAGCCCAAATCCAAGGGCTTAGATGCCTTTAGATTGATTCACCTGCTTTTACTTGTGGGCGAGGCACGCGCAAGCGGCGCATCGAGATAAATCGTGTAAAGGCGTAGAAGCTGTACCCCTTATAAACAGCTGCAGGAAACTTTACGGCAAAGGCTTTCTTAAGTCGGCGGTTCATGAAGACACCCTCAATGATTGCAAAGACAAGAAGCGTGTACATCAAAATGGTTCCAAAGGCCATGATCGCTGGAATAGGAATCAAGGAAAGAATTAGAACAACAAAGGTTGTGGGCATTAGAAACTCTGCGATTGATTTCCGTGAATCTACATAGTTTCGAACAAAACGACGCTCAGGACCACGATCGCGTGGAAGTAGTGCGCTCTCATCACCGCGAAGTTGAGCCTCTCTTACAGCAAGGCGATTTGCGCGAGCTGTAGCACGGGCACGAGCTTTTTCTGCTTTGGTAGATGCAGGAGCTAACGAGGCAACCTTGACCGATGCTTGTGCATCTTTGCGCTTTGGAGTTGGACGGCCTTTTTTACTTGAGTCTGAAACCATGGCGCAACTATAGGGCCAGCATCTGCTCTAGGGCGATTCTAGAGAACTTCGCTACCCGGGGATCAACGCTGATTTGATTAACGACATGGCCAGATACAAGCGACTCCATCGCCCAAACGAGGTGAGGCAGATCGATACGGTTCATTGTCGAGCAGTAGCAGACATCTTTATCCAAGAAAATTATCTGTTTGTCAGGATTGTTCTTTGCCAATCGTGAAACGAGGTTTAGCTCGGTACCAATCGCCCACTTACTTCCTGCGGGGGAGGCGTTGACAGTGCGAATGATCTGTTCGGTACTGCCCACGACATCTGCGTTCTTAATAACTTCGTGCTGACACTCGGGGTGTACGAGTACCTGGATACCTGGAACTCGTAGCCTTACCTCGTCGATTGACTGCTTTGTAAACTTTCCATGCACGGAGCAGTGTCCTCGCCACAGTATGACCTTGGCGGCTTGTATCGCCTCACGGGTTAATCCACCCATCGGCTTCCAGGGGTTCCATAAAACGCAATCATCTAGTGATAGACCTAATGATTGGACAGCTGTATTCCTGCCTAAGTGTTGATCGGGAAGGAAGAGAATCTTTTCTCCTTGGGTAAAAGCCCATTCCATGGTCTTCTGTGCATTTGATGAGGTGCAGATAGTTCCACCGTGCTCACCGGTAAAACTCTTAATAGCAGCTGATGAGTTCATATACGTCACTGGAATTGTTCTGTCTGCAACTCCAACCTCAGTTAACTCTTGCCAGCACTTTTCGACTTGATTGGCGGTAGCCATATCCGCCATAGAACATCCAGCAGCTAAGTCGGGAAGGATTACCTTCTGCTTTGAACTAGTAAGAATATCTGCGCTTTCAGCCATGAAGTGAACACCACAGAAGATTATGTATTCAGCAGAGCTTTGGGCAGCAGCCGATTGCGCCAACTTAAATGAGTCTCCGGTGATATCTGCAAAATCGATAACTTCATCGCGTTGGTAATGGTGTCCCAGAACTAAGGCCCGGTCTCCGAGTGCGGCCCTGGCCACCTTGGCGCGCTCGACAAGGGTTGGATCGCTAGCTTCTGGTAGCTCACCTGTACATGAGACTCCACGCTCTGAAGATAGATCTCGACCATTTCCGAGAAGCAAGAGGTCGGTCAGTGACATGGCCATATTCTTACCTATATTGCCTCCTCGTGTCCTCTGAACTTCGTGTCGCGACCCTTTTAACCACCTAGTACTCTTTCCCCATGACTACAGAGACAACGACAACCGCCACCGGAATCCTTCTTACTGATGTTGCTGCAGCTAAGGTCGCAGCGCTTCTAGCACAGGAGGGTCGCGACGACCTTTACCTTCGCGTAGCAGTACAACCAGGTGGATGTTCAGGTCTTCGTTACCAGCTCTACTTCGATGATCGTGATCAAGAAGGAGATGTAACCCGTACATTTGGCGCTGTTAAGGTAGTTACCGACAAAATGAGCGATCCGTATTTAGCCGGGGCGAGTATCGACTTCGTTGACACAATTGAAAAGCAGGGATTTACGATTGATAACCCAAATGCACAAGGTTCATGTGCATGTGGCGACTCATTCAATTAACCTGAAATAAGCCCTAGATACTCTAGGTTTTGCCTATGAAGATAGGCGTAGCGGGATCAATCGGTCTTGATCATTTAATGACCTTCTCCGGAAAGTTTACGGATTCATTCGTAACCGCATCCCTTGAAAAAATCTCCCTGTCCTTCTTAGTTGATGACCTTGAGGTGCGCAGGGGTGGAACCGGAGCAAATATCGCCTTCGGTCTAGGGGTGCTTGGAATCAACCCAACCCTTATCGCAGCAGCAGGCATGGACTTCTCAGATTACGACGCGTGGCTATCGCGCCACGGTGTTGACACCTCACACGTAGTCATTTCAGAGTCACTACACACCGCGCATTTTGTCGTTACTACAGATACCGAACTCAATCAGATCGCATCCTTTTTTCCGGGTGCTATGTCATTAGCTCGCGATATCGAGTTAATGCCAATAATGAACAAGATTGGCAAGTTCGATCTCTTAATAGTTTCACCAGATGATCCTGAGGCGATGCTCCGTCACACCGAAACCGCTATTAGTCAGGGAGTAGCAATCGCCGCTGACCCTTCTCAGCAACTTGCATACATGAGCGGTGATCAAATCCGCCGCTTAATTGATGGAGCTACATATCTCTTCCTTAATGAGTATGAACTCGCCCTTGCTATTCAAAAGACAGGTTGGAGCGACTTAGAGATTCTTGAACGGGTTAAGTACCGTGTTGTCACACTTGGGTCACAGGGCGCAAAGATAGAGTGCAAAGGCGTCGATCCGATCTTCATCGGTTGTGCGAAGGAGAAATCCAAGATCGATCCCACAGGTGTTGGTGACGCTTTTCGTGCTGGATTTATCGCCGGACTTTCCTGGGGGGTTTCACATGAACGCTGCGGTCAGATCGGCTCAATGCTTGCAACCTATGTCATAGAAACAAAGGGAACGCAGGAGTACCACTACGTAAAAAGTGAGTTCATTGATCGATTCGCAGAAGCCTTTGGTGAAGGCGCAGCTAGCGAAATCTCTGGACTTCTACCTAGTTAACTGCCCTTGCATCTTTTCGACGGCCTTAAGAAGTTTGTCGGCAAAGGCGCTCACATCAACTGCTGTGGTATCCGGATGAATTGCTACGCGAACATTTCCCTGTGTAGGCAATCCCATAGCCGATAGCACGTGGCTTGGTGCAAGGTCCATGGCTGTACATGCTGAACCAGAGTCGGCAGAGAAGCCCTCAACTTTGAGCATACGTAGTAGCTCCTCACCATCGCAACGTTCAAAGCAAAGAGAGAGAAGATGTGGCAGAGATTGTTCTAGTCGACCTGCAATAGTTGCAGAGGAAAGTAGGGATCGCATTAGCGAATTCAGTTCTCTAATGTGTGACTCATCCTTGTTAAAGGCCTCAAGACTTACCGCTGCGCACATGAGCAAAGGCAGGGAGTGGCTGTAGGGCACTCGAATACTTGAGATGTGTGGCAAAGGCGAACGCCATCGCTTGTTATCTGCGATTGCAAGTACACCGAGTCCAGCAGGACCTTGCCAAGACTTTGCATCGAAGATCGCAGTGCTCCAACCTTCAGGAAGTGGTACTCGGGGTCCACTAGCGGTTGCATCAACAGCCATGAAATCAGCCGGGATGGTGCGTTGCTGGATTACCCCCGTTTCAATATTTGCTAATTGAAAAGCTAAGACACTCTTTTTCGGAAGTGGTTGCATGGAGATCAGTTGACCATCGCCATCAACTGGGAGCTCTTGAACTGGACCGTTATGTGATCGCGCTACAGCGATGACCTCGCTGCGATCTGCCGCCCCGTAAACAAGGGTTGCATCGGGGGTTAAGAGACCTCCGAGAGCCAGATAGTGACCAAGACAGGGCTCTCCAAGAATCTCTACCTGCTCTGCTCGAACCCCTAAACCGCTGGCGATCGATTCAATCGCGTGGCCTTTGAGGATTGCCGCCTTGTCTGCAGCCTGTGAAACCTTTCGAGGATCTGCCCAACCGGCATCGAGGGCGGCAAGAAATGCCTCTCTGGCCTTGGGGTGGAGAGGGCTCTCTGCTGCAAAGTTGCTTGTGACACGAACCACCCGGCTAACGCTATCGCCTCATGTCGGTGACGGCGAGTTCGATGACTATCCTTAACCCTATGTCTTTCAAAGCCTCAAAAACCCACAAGGTGGGCAAGGCTCGTCGAGTACTCCTCTGGGTTTTGATCGCTCCTGTATCTGTGCTTTTGTCGGGATGTTCAAAGGTTTCAGGGCTGGGATATGAAGAAGGCTTATCTAGCGTTAACGACATTACGCTCCCACTTTGGCAGGGAGCTTGGATCGCTGCTGGAGTAGTTGGTGTTTTCACTTTAATTCTCATCCTGTGGCCAGCGGTTTTTCACCGCGCCAAGGAGAGCAAGGGCGAGTTCCCTAAGCAAACTCAGTACAACGTCCCGGTTGAGATTCTTTACACATTAATCCCATTCCTCATCGTCGCAGTTTTATTCTTCTATACCGTGCAAAAAGAGACAAAGATTGTTGAAACAACTACAGCACCAGCACATGAAATTGGTGTTGAAGGCTTCCAATGGTCATGGCAGTTCACATATCCTGAAGCAGGACCTAAAGCCGTGATAACTGGAACTCCAGCAAACCGACCAACTCTAGTTATTCCTGTCGGAGAAAAGGTTCGTTACACGATTACCGCTAACGATGTCGTTCACACCTTCTTTATCCCGGCTTTCATGATTCAAAAGATGAACCTTCCTGGTTATACAAACAAGATTGAGTTCACAGCGAACAAAGTGGGGGAGTATCCAGGGCGATGCAATATGCACTGCGGGCGAAACCATAGCCAGATGCTCTTCAACGTTAAGGTCGTAACTTCGGCTGAGTACAAGCAATACATCGAGGACCTGAAAGCGAGTACCGCATGACAACATATGCAGAGCGCCCAACAATTACGGTTCCGGGAGTTGCACCCGCTAGCAAGGGTAAGAACTTTGTTAAATGGATAACCTCAACCGATCACAAGACGATCGGGTATCTCTATCTCATGACCTCATTTGCCTGGTTTATGGTCGGTGGCTTATTGGCTTTAGTTCTTCGTGTAGAACTTTCACGTCCAGGACTTCAGTTTATAAGTACTGAGCAGTACAACCAGGTCTTCACTATGCACGGCACGATCATGCTCTTAATGTTTGCAACGCCGTTGTTCGTGGGCTTTGCAAATGTAATCATGCCGCTTCAAATCGGCGCAGCAGACGTCGCCTTCCCACGCTTAAACATGCTTTCATACTGGCTCTACTTCTTCGGTTCTCTCATGGCCGTAGCTGGATTCTTATCTCCTGGAGGAGCGGCTTCATTTGGATGGACCGCTTATGCACCTCTGGCAAACTCCACCTACTCTCCTGGCATTGGTGGCGATCTCTGGGTTATCGGATTAACAATCTCTGGTCTGGGAACCATTCTCGGCGGCGTTAACTTCATTACAACAATATTTACAATGCGCGCGCCCGGTATGACGATGTTTCGCATGTCAATCTTTTCTTGGAACGTTTTACTTACCTCAATCCTCGTACTTTTAGCCTTCCCTCCACTAGCGGCAGCGTTACTTGGACTTGAGTCTGATCGACTTTATGGAAGCCACCTTTTTGATCCAGCCAATGGTGGCGCGATGCTTTGGCAGCATCTCTTCTGGTTCTTTGGTCATCCTGAGGTTTATATCCTTGCGTTGCCCTTCTTCGGAATAGCTACAGAGATTTTGCCGGTCTTTAGTCGCAAGCCAATCTTTGGGTACAAGGGTTTGATCGCTGCAACGATCGCAATCTCAGCTTTATCTGTTGCTGTTTGGGCGCACCACATGTTCGTAAGCGGTCAGGTCCTTCTTCCATTCTTCTCATTTATGACATTCCTTATCGGTGTTCCGACAGGTGTGAAGTTCTTCAACTGGATCGGAACAATGTGGCGAGGTCACGTAACTTTCGAGACTCCAATGCTCTGGGTGATGGGGTTCTTAGTCACATTCCTCTTCGGCGGATTAACAGGAATCATCCTGGCTTCTCCACCACTTGATTTTGCAGTTTCTGCAACGTACTTCGTAGTTGCTCACTTCCACTACGTACTCTTTGGAACTGTAGTCTTTGCGATGTTCGCGGGCTTCTACTTCTGGTGGCCTAAGTTCACCGGAAAGATGCTCAATGAGCGTTTAGGAAAGATTCATTTCTGGACACTCTTCTTCGGCTTTCACTTAACATTCCTAGTGCAGCACTGGCTAGGCATTAAAGGCTTCCCACGTCGCTACGCAGATTACTTAGCTACCGATGGTTTTACCTACATGAACATGGTTTCAACAGTCGGCTCATTCCTACTTGCGCTTTCCATGATCCCATTCTTCGTAAACATCTGGATTACACGCAAAGCCCCTATGGTTGAAAGCGATGACCCTTGGGGTTATGGCTCATCTCTGGAGTGGGCGACATCCTGTCCGCCACCACGACACAACTTCCTTTCAATGCCGCGTATTCGATCCGAGCGACCAGCATTTGATCTACACCACCCACACATTAAGACAGAAGGTCACTAATGAAGGCGTCCTGGCAGCTCTTTACCGGTCTTAGCGTTTTCTACGTATTGATGGCGATTGTTTATTGGCAGATCGACGGAGAACCCGTTGGCATTACCGGAATGATTCTGGCGGCTTGCTTGGCTGGAATGGTCGGGTTTTACGTTTGGTTTACGCAAAAGAGAATTGGCCAGACCCTTCCTGAAGATAACACCTCCGCCGAGATTGCAGATGGCGCCGGTGAACTTGGTTTCTATAGCCCTCACTCATGGTGGCCACTGCCGGTAGCCCTTAGCGCTTGTGCAATGGGTTTAGGCCTAGTGATCGGGTGGTGGTTAACACTTATAGCTCTGACCTCTTTAGTAATCAGCGTAATTGGAATGGTTACCGAGTATGAGAAGCCGCTTCCCGTTGGATCATCAAGCAATCACTAGTCACTCATCAAGCAATCACTAAGTGAGACGCTCAACCTTTCTTGCTACATCAGTGTTTGTACTGATCTGGAGCACAGGTTTTGTTGTAGCCAAGTTCGCCTTTCCTGACGCAGACCCACTCTATTTTCTAGCGGTCAGACTTCTTATAGCCGCCCTTATTTTGTTTTTCATCACCTTAATGATGCGAGCACCGGTAGTGATAACTCGTAAACAGATTGCTTCATCGATCCTTATCGGCCTTCTACTCCATGGACTCTATCTAGGAGGCGTGTGGACGGCGATTGAGATTGGCGCACCGGCGGGGGTTTCCTCAGTTGTTACGAGTTTTCAACCAATCCTGGTGTCGATTCTTGCTGTTTCTTTGCTCAGTGAGAGCCTATCTAAGGTACAGCTAGCAGGTTTGGTACTTGGATTTCTAGGCGTTGCTCTGATAGTTATTCCTGGGCCTAACATGACGGGGCACTTGACTATAGCTACCTTTGGCTTGCTTGTGCTTGCCCTCTCCGGAAGTACTGCCGCAACACTATTACAGAAGAAAATTGGTGGGGGAGTCCCACTACTGATTGGAACAACTTATCAATTTGCATCCACGGGTTTAGTTCTGCTTGTAATCTCAACTTTGCTCGGAAAAGTTCGCCTTGAACCCACTCTCACAACTGCGCTCTCAATGGCGTGGTCAGTACTGGTTCTCTCGATTGCAGCGATCCTCTTGCTCTTATGGCTTCTCAACCATGGCTCTGCAGCAAAGGTTTCAAGTCTGCTTTATCTAATTCCACCGATGTCGGTACTTCAGGCTTACCTATTTTTTGGGGAAAAGTTAAACGCCCAAGGGTTAGCAGGATTAATGCTGACCGTCTTGGGCGTCTACTTAGTAAATAAGGAAAAGGTAAGCTCTAATGGTGCTCAATCTCTTTGAGGTCATCAGCGCTAGCTTTGGCAACAGACTCAGCGTTTGCCGCACTGATACGAGCACGGAGCTTGTTCTTTAGAAGCCCTGCACGTCGAACACCATGAGAGTCGACCTCAGGCAGAGCTAGAGGTGGATTCTGCTCATGCTGAGTCAACAACCAGGCCTTCTCGGCAGAGATTGGCTCATGCACCTCAACGAACTCTCCGCTTGGCATACGCAACAGACGTCCTGTTTCACGACCATGAAGGACTAGGTCACGATCGGCTCGCTGAAGTGAGAGAAAAAGGC
>Ga0222712_10001561_pt1 | contig 27890 bp, 27 predicted proteins | sample C33_657DmetaG_FD_165043 | JGI IMG/M metagenome (GOLD analysis project Ga0222712, IMG submission 165043) | Estuarine water microbial communities from San Francisco Bay, California, United States - C33_657D | ecosystem: Environmental > Aquatic > Marine > Unclassified | place: USA: California... | reverse complement strand
CGCCTGCTGGACTGGGCGCGGCGGGACTGTCCCACGCTGGGGCCGGGCGATCACGCCTGTCTCGGGCATCCGGTGAATTTCGAAGGCCGCGAGGCGCAGCACAATGCGGTGGCGCTGGAGCGCCTTTCGGAGGCGGCGCGCCACGCCGGCTTCACGTACCAGGTGTTCTATCCGGAACCCATGGCGGCGGCGCTCAGCTACATGCACGCCTTTCCCAGTGCGCACCCCAGTCGCCTGCTGGCCGTGGATTTCGGCGGCGGCACGCTGGATCTGTGCGTGCTGCGCCGGCAGGACGAGGGCTTCGAGGTCGAGGCCATCCACGGCGTCGGGCTCGGCGGCGATCATCTGGACCAGAGCCTGTTCCGCGCGCTGCTGTTTCCGCTGCTGGGCAATGGGGAGTCCTGGCGCCGCAGTGGCGACGAGCGCGAGATCGTCACACTGTTTCCTTTCGAACTCTATGAAGACCTGTTATTGAACTGGGCGGTCAGTTATCGCCTGAATCAGAACGAGTACACGGCACCGCTGCTCAGCTGCATCGCGCAGGGCGGGCCTGCCGCTGTGAAGTTCGAACGCCTCTACACGCTCATCACCTCGAATCTGAGCTATCTGGTGTTCCAGTCCCTGCGCGAGGTCAAGGCCACGCTGTCTGCGCAGCGGGAGGCGCTGCTCGACATTCCGGAACTCGACATCGAGCTGCGGGTGACGCGCGCGCAGTTCGAGGCGGTCATCGCGGGGCATCTGGCACAGTTCGACCAGGCAGTGGTCGACACCCTCGCCCTGGCGCGGCTGGAAGCGCAGCAGATCGATGATGTGGTGAGCACGGGTGGTTCCTCGCTGATCCCCGCCGTGCGTCAGTTGCTGGCAGATCGCTTTCCCGACCGTGTGCGCGACCACGACCCCTTCACCAGTGTGGCCGGCGGGCTGGCGATTGCGGAGTATCACGGAATGGGCTTCAGCCGTGAGCGCACGCCACAAGGATCCACACTGCACGCCTGAGGCCGGGCCCGCTCAGGGCAGCATCTCCTGCAGCACGCGCCCGATGCTGCCGCTGGGCGTGGCAATCCCGAGCAGCGTGGCGAGGGTGGGGGCGATGTCGTGAATGGCCGCCTGCGTGTGATAGCGGCCGGGGCGAATCAGGGAAGCAGGCCCCCAGAAGATCAGTGGCACATGGCTGTCGTAGCTGTACGGCGAGCCGTGGGTGGTGCCGGCGGGGCGGTTCATCCAGCCCGGCTCGTGCACCACGATCACATCGCCGGAGTTGGCGGTATGAAAGCCGTTGCGCACGCGCTGGTCGATGCGATCGCCGGCGAACAGCGGGCTCTCCAGCTCGGTGCGGGTATAGACGCGGGCCACGCGAGGCAGATCGCGCAGGGTCGCGGCGGCGACTTGCTCCATCGCGCTGCGGCTCGGGATCGTCGGGCGCGCCAGCGCTTCGCTCTCGGCATACGGGTCGCGACTCAGGTACATGCTCATTTCCCCGAAACCAATCACATAGTCGCCGGGTCCGAAGGCCGCATCCAGCGCCTCCTCCACGGCGCGCCGTTCGTCTCTCGCGTCGTAGCGCCCGCCCGGCAGGCCATCTGCGGCGTTGTCCTCGGGGCGTCGCGCCACGCCATGATCCGCCGTGAACAGCACCAGTAGACCCTCGCGCCCGGCGCGGGCGCTGGCAGCATCGATCAGCCGCCCGATGTGCGTGTCCACCGACTGCATCATGGCGCGTGTCTGCGGCACGTCGATGCCATGACCGTGGCCGAGTTCGTCCGTGGCGGAAAAGCTCACCGAGAGCAGGTCCGTCAGCGCATCTGTGCCGAGGTCTTCCTGTTCCATCAGCAGCAGGGTGAACTCCAGCACCAGTTCGTCGGCCAGACCGGTTTCATCCAGACGCGCGTGGAAATTCTCGTCGTCCAGCGCGGGCAGCTGCAGTCCGGCCCACTCGGCGCCGCTGAAACGTGCTGTCGGGCGTGTGGCGTTGTAGTCCTGCACCCACTGGGGCAGGGCGGGGAAATACCAGCTGCTGGAAACGATGCGGCCCGTGTCGCCGAACCAGTAGGCCGCGTCGGCGGCGCGGCCGGCGGGCAGAATCGCGCTGCGATCCTTCATCGAGACGCCAAAAACCTTGCCGCCCTGACCGGACAGGCGCAGTTCGTCGCCCACGGTGCTGACCGCGAGCCGGCGCGGGGAGGCACCGGTGGCGTCCTCGACCAGTGCCGTGACCTCGGGGTCGGTGATGCTCTGCACCTGACGGCCCGCACTGCGGTCGTAGAAGGCATTGCCAGCAATACCGCTGAGGGCGGGCGGCGCGCCGCTGAGAATCGTGGCATGACCGACCGCCGTGACCGTGGGCGCGGCCTCGTATTGCGCATCGGTGAACACGGCCCCTTGCTCCAGCAGGCGCTGCAGGCCCTCGCTGAAGTCCGTGCGAAAGCGCTCGAGATAGTCGTAGCGCATCTGGTCCACCACGATGGTGAGCACCAGTCGCGGTCGTTCATCGGCGCCGAGCGCAACGTACGGCGAAAGCAGGCCGGCGGCGAGCAGAAGGACGTAGAGAAATGGCGCACGCATGGGCAGGGCTCCGGTGCCGCGCGGCAGTGAGGGAAGGGGCAGGCGCGGCATGGGTCGGATCATACCTTGGCAGGCCGCCGCACGGATATTCGGCTCGTCTCACGCCACCACGAACCGTTCACACCACCACGAACTGCGCCATCATCCCGCGGTCTTCGTGTTCCAGCATGTGGCAGTGGTACATGTAGGGCGTCTCCGGGTCCCGGTAATGCTCGAAGCGCAGGATCACGCGCACTGTTTCGCCGGACAGCACACGCACCGTGTCCTTGAGGCCGCGCTCTTCCGGGGGCGGTGGCACGCCGTTGCGGTCGAGCACCTGAAAGTGGATGTTGTGGATGTGCACCGGATGGGTCAGAGGCGAGGTGTTCTGCAGCTCCCAGATCTCGATGTCGCCCAAGGGCACGCGCTCGTTCACGAAAGCCATATTGTGATGACGCCCGTTGATGGAGTAGTTGCCGCCACCGAAGCCACCGCCGAAGCCTGTGCGCATGCCCGAGTGAGGGCCGTTGTCCTCGCCGCTGCGCATGCCATGGCCCATCATCAGCCGAACCGGGCGTGTGGACACTGCCTGACTCGGGTCCAGTCGCGCGATCTGCCGCAACTGTGCCGGCACGATGGGCGAGGGCGCGAGCGCCGACTGCGGGCGGATTGCCAGGATCTCGAAGCTCTGGGTGTCCATGCTGCGCACCAGCTGACTCATGGCGCCCGGGTATTCCCCGTAGGTCGACACCAGGCCGTGGCTCACCAGCAGTGCCTCGCGCCCATCGCTCACATCGACAAGTATCTCGGCGCGTTCGGCCGGCGCCAGAATCATGCGCGTGCGCGGCAGTGGCGCTTCCAGCAGGCCGCCGTCGCTGGCTATCTGCGTGAAACTGCGCTCGTCGGCGAAGGCGAACTGATAGGTGCGGGCATTGGAGGCGTTCAGGATGCGCAGGCGCACCGTGCGTGTGGTGGCGACAAAATGCGGGTGCAGCGTGCCGTTCACCAGAATGGTGTCGCCCTGAATGCCCTGGATCATGCCGGCGTATTCGCTGACATAACGGAACGAGCCGTCGGCATTGAACTCGCGGTCCTGCACGATCACGGGAATGTCGTCCACGCCATAGTCAGACGGCATCTCCAGGCGGCCGCTGTCGGCGTCTTCCACCACGATCATGCCGGCCAGCCCCTTGTAGACCTGCGGGCCGGTGGCGTGCATGAGGTGGGAGTGATACCAGTTCGTCGTGGCTCCTTGCAGCACCGTGAACTCCGGGCTCCAGGTGCTGCCTGGATGGATCACCTGGGCCGGGCCGCCATCGCAGACGGCGGGCACGAGGAAGCCGTGCCAGTGCATGCTGGTGTCTTCCGGCAGAGCGTTGTGCACGTTCAGTCGCACCTTCTCGCCGTCACGCATGCGGATGGTCGGCCCCAGGTAGTCGCCATTGATGCCCCAGGTGGGCGTGCTCAGACCAGGCAGGAACTGCGAGACACCTTCCTGCAGCCGCAGATCGTAGTGCCGCAGGCCATCCACCACGTTGCCTTCCAGCAGTGGGGGAATCTTCAGCGGATTGGGAAAACGTTCGTCCTGCTGCGCGAAGGCGCGCCAGGGCAGGGCAATGCCGGTGCTCAGTGCGGCAGTGCCCAGCAGCAGGGATTTGAGTGTGTCGCGGCGGTTCAGCATGGCGCGGCGCCTTTCAACGATGACGGTGTCTGACGACGCGCTGTTTCTCGATGGCCCACTCGCGGTCCTTCTCGACATTGCGCTTGTCGTGATCCTGCTTGCCCTTGGCGAGTGCCACCTGGCATTTGATGAGGTGGCCCTTCCAGTAGATGCTGGTGCACACGGCGGTGTAGCCCTTCTGCTGGATCTTGGCGAACAGCCGGGCGAGTTCCTTCTTGTTGAGCAGCAGCTTGCGCGAGCGATCCGGTTCGCACACCACATGGGTGCTGGCAGTGTTCAGTGGCGTGATGTTGCAGCCCAGCAGCCAGGCCTCCCCGTCCTTCACGATGACGTAGCTGTCGGTGAGCTGCACCTTCTTCTCGCGCATGCTCTTGACTTCCCAGCCGAGCAGGACCATGCCCGCCTCGAACGACTCTTCGATGAAGTAATCGTGCAGCGCGCGCTTGTTGCGGCAGATGTTGGTGTCGACTGCCTTGGATTTGCTGGGTTTGGCCATGGGGCGGCATTATAACCACAAGCCGGGGCGGCAGGCTCCTACAAGCGCAGTGAAGCTGCTAGAATCGGGCGCAGTTTGCGGTGTGGTCCAACAAGTCTCTGACAACAAAGGATTTTTCATGTCCATCGAACGCGGGCAGTTCAGTTCCAGACTCGGTTTCATCCTGGCGGCTGCCGGTTCGGCGATCGGACTGGGCAACTTGATAGCCTTTCCTGTACTGGCGTCCAAGAACGGCGGTGCCGTGTTCCTGGTGGTCTATCTGCTCTGCGTGACGCTGGTCTGCATGCCTGTGCTGATGGCCGAGATTGCGCTGGGGCGCCACACACAGCGCAATCCCGTCGGGGCCTTCGCGGCATTGGGGCGCAACTCGCCGGCCTGGCGCATGGCGGGCAATCTGGCCATCCTGACCCCTTTCATGATCGCGGTGTTCTACACAATCGTGACCGTCTGGGTGATCACTTACCTGTTCCGCGCGCTGACCGGCGATCTGGAGGTGCTCGCGCAGCCGGACGAGTTCAACCGGGCCATCAATTCGCCCTTTTTGTTTGTCTACCTTGCCGTTCTGCAGGTCGTCGTTTTCGGCGTCCTGCTCAGTGGTGTGAAGAATGGCATCGAGCGGCAGGCGCGCATCCTGATGCCCGGACTGTTCCTGATGCTGATCGGCCTGATCGCGTTCGTGCTGACCCTGGACAACGCCAGCGCCGGCCTGCGCTATTACCTGGTGCCCGACTTCAGTCAACTCGACAGCGGTGTAGTGAACGCGGCGCTCAATCAGGCCTTCTTCTCGCTCTCGCTCGGCATGGGCATCATGATCACCTACGGCTCGTATTTCTCGCGTAGTGACAATATTCCTGCCACCAGCCGCCTTGTGTCCGTGATGGATACCTCAGCCGCCTTTCTGGCCGGACTGCTGATTCTGCCCGCCATCTTTTCCTTCAACCCGCAGACCAATCCAGAGGACCTGTCGACCGGCAGCATCGGCATGATCTTCAGCTATCTGCCGCAGATTTTTCTCTCGATGCAGGACAGCGTGGGGTATGTCGGCGCGAGCCTGGTTGCCACTGTTTTCTTCGCGCTGGTGCTGTTCGCGGCCTTCACGTCGCTGGTGTCCATTCTGGAGATTCCGATTGCCTACCTGATCGATGAATGGGGGTTCTCGCGACGCAAGGCTGTTCTGCTCCAGGCAGCGCTGGTCACGTTTTTCGCCCTGTTCGCCGCGATGTCCTTCGGCATATCCCCGTTCCTCACCGATTTCATTCCCTACGGAGGCATGCAGAAGTCCTTCTTTGACCTGCTCGCAGACACTTTCTCGGAAGTCATTCTGCCGTTCGTGGGTTTCCTGGTCTGCATCGTCGTCGCGCTGCGCTGGCGCCGCGCCGAATTCTCGGCAGAGCTCGCCATAGGCGACCCGCACTTTCGTGGATCGCTCATGGAGCGTTACGTGAACTTCTCCCTGCGTACCTTCATCCCTGTCATCCTGCTGTTGGTGTTTCTCAACTCGGCGTCGCAGAAATACTTCACCTTCGACCTGTTGAGCCTGTTATGACGCGCATCGATCGCAGCGCGCTGGTGATGCATTCGGCGCAGCAGATGTACGCCCTGGTGGATGACATCGAGCACTACCCCGCCTTCATGCAGGGCTGTCAGGCCGCGCGCGTGGTCAGCAGGACAGACGACGAAGTGGTGGGCGAACTGACCCTGGGCAAGGCCGGTCTGCGTTACTCGTTCACCACGCGCAATCGCCTGACACCCGGACAGCAGATGCAGATGGAACTGGTCGAAGGGCCGTTCCGCACATTCCGGGCGTCCTGGCACTTTCAGCCGCTGGCCGAGAACGCCTGCAAGGTCAGCCTCAGCATGGAGTTCGATTTCGCCGGGGGGCTGGTGGGCATGGCGCTGGAGTCACTGTTCAATCATTCGGCCAACACGCTGGTGGACGCCCTGGTCGAGCGCGCGCACAAACTCTATGGAGGGTCCGGCACATGATCCCCGTGGAAGTGGTCTACGCGCTGCCGCAGCGGCAGTGTCTGCTGCGAGTCGAGGTGCCGCAAGGCAGCACGGCGCTGCAGGCGGTGCAGCAGAGCGGCATTCTGGCGCAGTTCAGCGAGATCGATCTGGCGACAGCGTCACTGGGCGTGTTCTCGCGTCTGCTCGATGGGCACACCCTGCCGTTGCCGCCGGACTACCTGGTCAAGCCGCACGACCGCATCGAGATCTATCGCCCGCTGCTGGTGGACCCGAAGCAGGCGCGATTGCGACGCGCGGCGAAAAAGCGCCATACTGCCAAAGGAGGCCAATGACATGGATCAGAACGACATCCCCGCGAATGACTCACGCAAGAGCCTGCTGACTCGCATCGAGGAAGGCCTGCGTGAGTATTACACCGCGCCGTATCGCCGCGAGTTCGCCCGCGCCCAGCGCGACGAGGACGATCTCTTCATGATGCTGGTGTTTTCGGAAAGCCTGGGCATTCCAAACCCGGCAACCTATTACACCCTGGAGTTGCTCCCGGTGGTCTATGACCGCTTCCATGACTGGCATCGCCGCATGGGCATGGAGCGCTCGCCGCTGGATCATGTCTCATGCTGCTGAGTCTCGCGCGTTCCAAACGCATCCTGTTCTTTGGTGGCAAGGGCGGCGTGGGCAAGACCACCGTGTCCGCCGCCACCGCTCTGGCCATGGCCAGTGAAGGGCGCCGCGTGCTGCTGGTGTCCACTGATCCGGCACACAATCTGGGGCATCTGTTCAATCGCGAGGTCGGCCCGCGTCCCGTGCGTCTCGCGCCCAATCTCGACGGCATGGAACTGGACCCGGAGGAAACCGTCAACGAGCATCTGGAGCAGGTCTCGTCCTCGCTGCGCCGGCTGATGGCGCCCCATCTGGCAGGGGAGGTGGACAAGCACATCGAGCTGTCACGCGATGCCCCCGGCATGCAGGAGGCGGCCATCATGGAGAAGATTGCGGACGTGGTGGCCCTCGCCGCGCGCGACTATGACCTGCTGGTGTTCGACACGGCCCCTTCCGGACACACCGCACGCTTGATCGCGCTGCCCGAGATGATGTCAGCCTGGACGGACGGGCTGATCAATCGCCGTGACAAGGCGGAACGCTTCAGCTCGGTGCTGCGCAACATGGGCAGCGACAAGTCGGTGGGCAACAAGATTTTTGGCGGCGACGAGAAGGACCCGCTGGCCAATCGCGAAAGCAGCATCCGTTCGCTGCTCAATCGCCGCCGTCGCCAGTTCTCTGACCTGCGGACGGCCATCACGGACCATGAGCGTACATCCTTCATCATCGTGCTGGCCGCCGAGCGTCTGCCCGTGCTGGAGACGATCGCTCTGCACGGGCAGTTGCGCCGCACGGGCGTGAAGGTGGGCGCGCTCGTCGTCAACAAGCGCTCGCCGGCCGACATGGGCGATTTCCTCAAGGAGCGCCGCGCCCAGGAAGACGTGCATCTGGCCACGCTCACCGAGGCGCTGCCGGAACTGCCACGCAAGGAGCTCGGTCTCGCGGCCCACGATGTCGTGGGGCTGGAGGCTCTGCAGGGGTTCGCGCAGCGCATGGAGTGAGGCATCGTGAGAAAGGGCTATTGGCAAGTCTGAAGTGCCAGTGTTATGTTACACAGTAACGCGCAGGGAAATTGTTTTTCACGGCGTGGAAACTTTTTGTACAGGACGGGGTCAATCAAGTGTGCCCGCAAGTCCCCTCCAGTCATCCTTCTGCAACTTCGTGCCCGCTGAAGGATGGTCTGGAGGATTTTGCACCCGCTGACACACTTCCCCCTGCAGGTCAGGCAAAGCATGCACACCATGGTTGACGGGAAGCAGTTTCTGAAGAGGGGAGCAGCCAAGTACCTGGCGCTCGCTTTCGCCCTGGTCTTTCTCGTGTTCCAGAGCAGTACCCTCGTGCATTCGCACGCGGGCGACCTGAACAAGCATCTCGACTGTACCTTCTGTCTGAAGATCGGCGCCGGCGATGATCTAATCCCGGTCACCGTCGTGGTGCCTGACGTCCCTCGGGCCACTGTGGCACCCCTCGCCTTCGTTGCATCCTTTGCAGCGGTGTCCACGCAGATACCGCGCTCGCGCTCCCCCCCGCTCTGATTGTTGTCCTCACGACACCGCACGTTCGCAATTGTCACTGAGCCGCCGCTGAGACGGCGTCGTGACCATAGACCCGTGCGCATGCAGACACGCCGTGCCCGACTTGTCGAGTGCCCATTCGAGCGACTTACAAAGGATTCACCATGCGTTTCAATCGATCACCCCTGACACTTGCCATTTCCGTCCTGGCCGGCACTGCCGGTCTTGCATCGACTCCCATCACCCTGGCCCAGAGTGGCGCCGACATTTCCGAGATCCGCGTGACGGCGCTGGGGGTGGATGAGAATGCCGCCCTCATCGTGGCGCCGTTCAGCGTGCTCGATGGTGCCCAGAGCTTCGAGCGCGGCGGCAACATCGGCGATCTGCTCAATGGCCTGCCGGGCGTGCATGCCGACAGTTTCGGCGGCGGTGCCAGCCGCCCGGTCATTCGCGGCCAGACCTCGCCGCGACTCAAGGTGCTGTCTGACAGCAGCGCCATCCTGGATGCCTCCGATGTGTCGCCTGACCATGCGGTGTCGGCCGACCCGCTGCTGGCCGAGCAGATCGAGGTGCTGCGCGGGCCCGCTACGCTGCTCTACGGCGGCGGTGCCATCGGCGGTGTCGTCAACATCCTGGATGGCAAGATTCCCATGCTCGTGCCGGAGCAGGTCGAAGGCAATATCGCCGTGCGTGGCAACAGCGTGGCGAACGAGCGCGCCGGCGCCGTGAATCTCACTGCCGCCGCCACGGCGAATATCATGTTGCACATGGAAGGCTCGCTGCGCGAGACCAATGACTACAAGGTCGATGGCTGGGAGGAATCCCGTGTGCATGGCACGGCCTCCGAGAGCCGCAATGGGGCCTTCGGGGCTTCCTTTGTCGGCGAGGCTGGTTACATCGGACTCGCTTACTCCGAGCGGCAGGACGATTACGGCCTGCCCGGCCACAATCACGAGTACGAGGAATGTCACCCCGATGGCATTGAGCTGCACTGCGAAAGCCATGAAGAAGAAGGCCACGCTCACGAGGATGAGGAAGAGGGTCACGAGGAGGTGCCACTGGTGGACATGAGCAGCCGTCGCATGGACCTGCGTGGCGAGCTCGTCGAACCGCTGCCGGGTGTGCATGGCATACGATTGCGTGGCAGTCGCACCGACTACAAGCACTTCGAGATCGAGGACGGCGAGATCGGCACCACCTTCACCAACGAAGGCTATGAGGGCCGCATCGACATCGATCACGCGCCGGTGATGGGCTGGCACGGCATCGTGGGCGTGCAGTTTGCCGACACGCGCTTCAGCTCCCTTGGCGATGAGGCCTTCATTCCCGTCACCGATTCCAGCATGCGCGGGCTGTTTGCCGTGGAGCATCTGGAGTTGAGCGACACCTGGCACCTCGAGGCGGGTGCGCGCTACGAAACGCAGACCTACGAGCCCGTGCGCGATGTGCGCGCGCGCCCGGACTATGACGAGTCCGCGACATCGTGGTCCCTCGCCTCTATCTGGGCGCTCGACGAGCAGACCAGCATTGCAGCGACCTTCGCGCGGGCGCAGCGACTGCCGCAGTCGCAGGAGCTGTATGCCCGTGGCGTCCACCTGGCCACCAACACCTACGAGTGCGGCCTTGTGAATCATCCGCTGACCTGCGGAGGGGTGGAGAACAATGCAGCGATCGACAAGGAGACGTCGCAAAATGTCGATATTTCTCTGCGCAAGCACACCGGCGACTTGACCTACAGTGTGAACCTGTTCCACAACAGCGTGGACAATTACATCTTCGCCCGCACTCTCGATCAGTACGAGGATTTCCGCCTGATCAAGTACACGCAGCGCGATGCCACGCTGAAGGGCTTGGAGGCGGAAATGAACTACGCGTTCAGTGCCAGTCTGTCGGCCGGCGTGTTCGGGGACTATCTGGCGGCCGATCTGGATGGCGCGGACAAGCTGCCGCGCATTTCACCGACGCGTATCGGTGTGCGAGCCAACTATCTGGTCAACAATGTGGACACCGAAGTGGAAATCTATCGCGTCAGCCGTCAGGACGAGGTAGCGGCCTTCGAGACGCAAACGCCGGGCTACACCATGGCGAACGTGAGCGTGAACTACAGCTTCGGAGGGGATGAGCGTTACTCGGTTTTCGTGCGCGGCTCGAACCTGCTGAATGAGACGATCTTCAGCCACACATCCTTCCTCGCCAGTGTCATCCCGATGCCGGGGCGCAATCTCAGCGCCGGCTTCCGGATGGCCTTCTGAGCAGGCGGCAGCGCCGTCGATCAGGAGTTGTCAGTGGCCGGTGCGTTGTCCGCAGCGCCGGCCGTGCTTTCCTCGGAGGGTTTGAAATCGCCCGTGAAGTGCGTCAGCAGGTCGTTCTCGAAGAACATGGTGACGCGCTCCTGGCCGCGTTCGCCGCCGCCGGGCTGGTAGTTGTACACGTAGTCCCAGCGGTCCTGATCGAACGGATCGCGGATCAGGGGCGTGCCCATCACGAAGGTGACTTGGCGCTTGGTCATGCCCGGGCGCAGTTGGTCGATCATCTCCTGAGTGATGATGTTGCCCTGCTGGATGTCGATCTTGTACACCCCCGGGAACTGCAGGCGTGGAATGCTGCAGGCTGTGAAGGCCAGCAGACAGCCCAGCAACAGGGCGCCGCGCAGCGTGTGCGGGCGGGCGAATCGGGCAAGGGAGGTGGCGCGATGACGTGCGTGCATCAGGGTTCTCGACTTCGGGCGACTGGGAGCGGCGGCATGTCAACTTTCATCCACCGGACTTCGCGGGCATAATACCCCAGCGGCCCGGACGGGCAAAGCGCGAAAAAGGAGAGCCACCGCGAGTGGTTTCCGCCATCCCAGCGACGATTGCCAGCATGCCAGGCCACACGCCAGGCCGAGAGAGCGACATGTCTACAGAGAACCACGAACTGCGCAAGGCCGGCCTCAAGGTCACCCTGCCGCGCGTCAAGATTCTGCAATTGCTCGAGAATTCATCCACGCGGCACCTCAGTGCCGAAGATGTCTACAAGGCGCTGATCGAGGCGGATGAGGACGTTGGCCTGGCCACCGTCTATCGCGTGCTCACCCAGTTCGAGTCCGCCGGACTCGTGATGCGTCATCATTTCGAGGGCGGGCATTCCGTGTTCGAGCTCAGCACCATGGAGCACCACGACCATCTGGTGTGCAGCAAGTGCGGGCTGGTGGAGGAATTCTTCGACGAAGTGATCGAGACGCAACAGGAGAAGATCGCGGCCAAGTTCGGGTTCGAGATCACCGATCACAGCCTGTATCTCTACGGTATCTGCAAGTCCTGCCAAAGCGCCTGACTCAGGCCTTCAGCATTTCCTCGGCATGCGCCAGGGATTCCGGCGTGAATCCCGAGCTGTCGGTTTCACCCCCCAGCATCCGCGCGATCTCCCGCACCTTCTCGTCCCGTGTCAGGGCGCGAATGCGAGTGCCCACGCGATTTCCCTCTGCCCCGGCGTCGCCCTTGCTGACGAACAGGTGATGGTGGCCCTGGCTCGCGACCTGCGCCTGATGCGTCACGCACAGCACCTGACCGCGCTCGCCGAGTTGGCGCAGCAGTCGCCCGACAGCGCGCGCCACGCCGCCGCCGATGCCGACATCCACTTCGTCGAACACCAGCGTGGGCGTGGCCGAGGTCTGCGCCGTGATGACCTGGATCGCGAGGCTGATGCGTGAGAGTTCGCCGCCCGAGGCGATCTTGATCAGAGGGCGGGGCTCCTGTCCGGGATTGGTGCTCACCAGGAATTCGACTGTTTCCAGGCCGTTTGGGGAGAGCGTGTCGGAGCCGTTCGGGCTCAAGGCGACACTCAGACGGGCATTGCTCATGCCCAATTCGGCAATCTGGGCGTTGATCCGCTCGCCGAGCACCTTCGCCGCTGCACCGCGCAGAGCGCTGAGTCGTGATGCCTGTGCGGCGTATTCCCGGCGCAGTGCAGCATCCCGCGCGTGGCAATCGGCCAAGGCGTCGTCATTGTGCTCGTAGCCTGCCAGCTCCTCGCGCAGTCGCGCTGCCAGCGCGGGCAGATCCTCCGCGCGCACCTTGTGCTTGCGAGCCTGCTGCTGGATGTCGGCCAGACGCTGGTTCACTTCCTCCAGGCGCTGGGGATTGGCGTCGAAGGCATCGAGGGTGCGGCGCAATTCGCTGACGGCTTCCTCGACGGCGATGGCGGCAGAGCTCAGCAGTTCGTTCACCCCTTTCAGCGCATCGGTACGACCGCCCAGCTCGTGCAGCAGCGACTGCGCGTGCTGCAGACCGTTCAGCAGTGTGGGTTCATCGCTGTCGCTGCACAAGGTCAGCAATTGCTGCGCAGTGCTCAGCAGCGTGTCGGCACTGTTGAGGCGGCGGTATTCGGCCTGCAGCTCTTCCAGTTCGCCCTCCTGCAGAGCGAGCTCCTGCAGTTCCTGCAGCTGGAAATTCAGCAGACTCAGGCGAGTGCCTGCCTCCAGACTGCGCTGGCGCAGCACGTCCAGCTGCTCGTGATTGCGGCGCCATTCGCGGCTCAGGCGGCGAATCTCGTCCAGCAGGGCCGCTTCCCCCATGAATTCGTCGAGCAGGCGCAGATGCGTGGCCTTGTTCAGCAGGGACTGGTGCTCGTGCTGGCTGTGGATGTCGATGAGCATTTCGCCCACATCCTTCAGGACCTGCAGCGTGACGGGATAGCCATTCACCCACGCCCGCGAGCGACCATCGTCGGCCACCACACGGCGCAGCAGGCACAGCTCCGGCTCGTCCTCGCTCAGCAGTTCGTTGTCCTGCAGCCAGGCTCGGGCCAGGGGCTGGTCGCCGGTATCGAAGCGGGCCGTGATGTCGGCGCGGCTGGCATTGCTGCTGATGACGCCTTTGTCCGCACGATCCCCCAAGGCGAGACCGAGAGCGCCGAGCATGATGGACTTGCCCGCACCGGTCTCGCCTGTGATGACGGTCATGCCAGGCAGGAACTCGATGTCCAGGGAGTCGACGATGGCGTAATGGCGGATGGAAAGCTGTATGAGCATGTCTGCGACTATAGCCCAGGCACCGCGATCTTGTCAGTGTCGGCAGGCCCCCGCGGGGTGCCCGGCAGACAAATTTCCGCGCGCTGGCTTGAATCGGGGAGCCCTGCCCCCATAACCGTCGCCATGTCAAAAAACCCTTGGAAGGAAAAGGAATGAACGATCACACCGAATCGCAGCATCAGGAAGAACGACTGGATGAGACGGCTGCGGCCGCGCAGGACGCCGGCGACGAGCAGTCCGCCCTGCGCGATGCCTTGCAGAAGCTGGCCCAGGCCGAAACCCTGATCATGCATCAGAAGGACGAAGTGCTGCGTGTGCAGGCGGAGATGCAGAACCTGCGCCGTCGCACCGAACAGGATGTGGAGAAGGCCCACAAGTTCGGCCAGGAGAAACTGAGCGCGGAACTGCTCGCCGTGATGGACAATCTCGAGCGCGCGCTGCAGGTGGCTGTGGACCGCGAGAACGAGTCCGTGAAGTCCCTGCTGACAGGCGTCGAGCTGACCCTCAAGAGCTTCGCCGACTGCTTCCGCAAGTTCGGCATTGAACAGGTGGATCCGCTGGGCGAGCCCTTCGATCCCCAGGTGCATCAGGCCATGGCCATGCAGGAAAACCCCAACGTCGACCCCAACACCGTGACCGCCGTCATGCAGAAGGGCTACACCCTGCACGGTCGCGTGCTGCGCCCTGCGATGGTGATGGTATCCAGGGCCCCGTCGGCCGGCATCGACGCCAAGGCGTGAAGAGGATTTCCGGGGCGGCCCTTGAAATCCCCCGGCCGAGGCCAATATAGGTGGCCAGCAGCAATCGAAACCCCGCGCCACGATGGCACGGAACCCACACAGATACATCCAACGGTACATGAATACCAGCGCCGGCAGCCGCATGCTGACCGTTGCGAAACGGAGACGACAGAATGGGAAGAATCATCGGAATTGACCTGGGCACCACCAACTCCTGTGTGGCGATCCTGGACGCTGGCAAGTCACGCGTGATCGAGAACGCCGAGGGCGATCGCACCACGCCGTCGATCATTGCCTTCACCAAGGACGGGGAAACCCTTGTCGGCCAGCCGGCCAAGCGCCAGTCGGTCACCAACCCCAAGAACACGCTGTTCGCCATCAAGCGTCTGATCGGCCGTCAGTTCAATGACGACGTCGTGCAGAAGGACATCAAGATGGTGCCCTACGAAATCGTCAAGGCCGACAACGGCGACGCCTGGGTGCGCGTGAATGGCGAGAAGATGTCACCGCCGCAGATCTCTGCGCAGGTGCTCAAGAAGATGAAGAAGACGGCCGAGGACTTCCTGGGCGAGCCCGTTACGGAAGCCGTGGTCACCGTGCCGGCCTACTTCAACGACGCACAGCGTCAGGCCACCAAGGACGCCGGCCGCATCGCCGGTCTGGAGGTCAAGCGCATCATCAACGAGCCGACGGCTGCTGCGCTGGCGTATGGCATGGACAAGAAGGCCGGTGACTCCACCATTGCCGTGTTCGACCTCGGGGGCGGCACCTTCGACATCTCCATCATCGAGATTGCCGAGACTGACGGCGAGCACACCTTCGAGGTGCTCTCCACCAATGGCGACACCTTCCTGGGTGGCGAGGACTTCGACCTGCGTCTGATCGAGTACCTGGCAGGCGAGTTCAAGAAGGAAACCGGCATGGATCTGCACAATGATCCGCTGGCCCTGCAGCGTCTGAAGGAAGCGGCCGAGAAGGCCAAGATCGAGCTGTCCTCCGCGCAGCAGACCGAAATCAACCTGCCCTACATCACGGCGGATGCGAGCGGTCCGAAGCACTTGGTGCAGAAACTGACCCGCGCCAAGTTCGAGTCCCTGGTGGAAGACCTGGTCGACCGCACCATGGGGCCGGTGAAGACTGCGCTGCAGGATGCCGGCCTGGATGTGTCCAAGATCAACGACGTGATCCTGGTGGGCGGCCAGACGCGCATGCCGATGGTGCAGAAGAAGGTCGCTGATTTCTTCGGCAAGGAAGCCCGTCGCGACGTGAACCCGGACGAAGCTGTGGCGCTGGGCGCTGCGATTCAGGGCGCTGTGCTGTCAGGCGAAGTCAACGACGTGCTGCTGCTCGACGTGACCCCGCTGTCCCTGGGCATCGAGACGCTGGGTGGCGTGGCCAGCTTCCTGATCGAGAAGAACACCACGATCCCGACCAAGAAGACGCAGGTATTCTCGACGGCAGATGACAACCAGACAGCCGTGACCATTCACGTGGTGCAGGGCGAGCGCAAGCAGGCGGCGCAGAACAAGTCGCTGGGCCGCTTCGACCTGTCGGACATTCCGAAGGCCCCGCGCGGCATGCCGCAGATCGAGGTGTCCTTCGACCTGGATGCCAATGGCATCCTGAACGTGTCCGCCAAGGACAAGGCGACCGGCAAGCAGCAGTCCATCGTGATCAAGGCTTCCAGCGGTCTGTCCGAGGAAGAGATCGAGCGCATGATCAAGGACGCCGAGGCCAATGCCGCGGATGACAAGAAGTTCGAACAGCTGATCACCGCCCGCAACACGGCGGATGGCCTGATTCACGCCACGCGCAAGACGCTGGAAGAGGCGGGCGACAAGGTGGATGCCGGCGAGAAGGAGCGCATCGAGGCGGCGATTGCTGCCACCGAGGCCGCGATCAAGTCCGATGACATCGCCCAGATCGAAGCGAAGACCAAGGAGCTGACCGACGCTTCCTCGGGCCTGGCGCAGAAGATGTATGCCGAGAAGCAGGCCGGGGCCCAGGGTGGCGCAGCGGGCGGGCAAGACAATGCCGGCCAGCACGACGACGCCGTGGACGCGGAGTTCGAGGAAGTGAAGGACGACAAGAAGTAAGCCGTTCGGCCTGCGTTTCACGGCGCAGCCCCCGCACGCACGCGATGCAGAAAACCGGACGGGGCAGCCTGTCTGGTTTTTTGCGTTGCGGGGCAGGCAAACCGACACCGATCATTGAAGCATGACGAGACACAAACACACCATGTCCAAAAGAGACTATTACGAAGTGCTGGGCGTTGCGCGGGACGCTTCCGAGGCCGAGATAAAGAAGGCCTATCGCCGTGTGGCCATGAAGCATCACCCCGACCGCAATCCGGACGACAAGTCCGCCGAGGACAAGTTCAAGGAGGCCAACGAGGCCTTCGAGGTCCTCTCCGACGCCCAGAAGCGAGCGCGCTATGACCAGTACGGCCATGCCGGCGTCAATCAGCAGGGCGGTGGCGGCGGCGGGCACCAGGATTTCGGTGACATCTTCGGCGACATCTTCGGCGACATCTTCGGGGCACAGCGCGGCGGCGCCCGCAGCAATGTGCGCAAGGGCGCTGACCTGCGCTACACCCTGGAGCTGGATCTGGAAGAGGCCGTGCGCGGCACCACCACCAAGATCCGCATTCCGGCGGCCGTGACCTGCAAGACCTGTGAAGGCTCTGGCGCCCGCAAGGGCAGTTCGCCCGTGGACTGCAGCACTTGCAACGGCATCGGTCAGGTGCGCATGCAGCAGGGCTTCTTCTCGGTGCAGCAGACGTGCCCGCGCTGCCAGGGGTCGGGCAAGCAGATCAAGGACCCCTGCGGCACCTGTCATGGTCGCGGCAGCGTGGAGGAACAGAAGACCTTGTCAGTGAAGGTGCCGCCCGGCGTCGACACGGGTGATCGCATCCGCCTGACCGGCGAAGGCCAGCCGGGCAGTCATGGCGGGCCACCCGGCGACCTCTACGTGCAGGTCTCGGTGCGCGAGCACAAGCTGTTCGAGCGTGATGGCATCGATCTGCACTGCGAGATTCCCATCAGCTTCGTCGATGCGGCCCTGGGCGGCGAGTTGGAAATCCCGACGCTGGATGGTCGAGTGAAACTGAAGATTCCGCCCGAGACCCAGACCGGCAAGCTGTTCCGGCTGCGCAACAAGGGTGTGACGCCCGTGCGCGGTGGCGTGACGGGCGACTTGCTGTGCCGTGTGGTGGTGGAGACCCCGGTGAACCTGACCAAGCGGCAGAAGGAACTGCTGGCCGAGTTCCACGACATCGCCGAAAGCGAAGGCGCGCAGTCGCCCAAGAAGACGTCGTGGTTCGACGGAGTGAAGAAGTTCGTGGACGAGCTGCGCGCCTGAGGGCGGCAGCGTCTTGTCAGTCCGCAAGCCCCAGTTCAGTCAGAAGGTGGGCGTGCTGCTCCGGTCGCAGACGCGGCCCGAACTGCGCGACCACCCGTGACGATGCCAGACTCGCGAGCCGGCCGGCTGTGGCGAAGTCATGTCCCCGCGTAATCGCATACAGGAAGGCTCCCGAGAACATGTCGCCTGCGCCATTGGAATCGATGGCGTGCACGGCATGGGGGGCCACCTCGAGATAGCGCTCGCCATCGAACAGCCGTGCGCCCTGAGCGCCGCGCGTCACCGCGAAGCGTCGTGCCTTCTTCTGCAGCGCCGCACAGGCGGCTTCGATGCTGGATTCCCCGGACCACAGCAGGGCTTCCTTCTCGTTGCAGAACAGCAGATCCACACCATCGCCGATGAACTCGTTGATGCCGTCGCGGAAGTACTCGACCATTGCCGGGTCGGAGAACGTCAGCGCGAATTTCACGCCGTGCTGCGCCGCCTGACGCTTGAGCTCCAGCACGGCACTGCGCGCACTGGGCGACGTCACCAGATAGCCCTCGACGTAAGCGTACTCTGACGCCGCCAGTGCGTCTGACACGAGTTCATCCACCGAGACGCGCTGAGAGATGCCAAGCGACGTGAGCATGGTGCGCTCGGCATCCGGCGTCACCATCACCAGGCAGCGCCCGGTGACGCCTTCCTCGCGCTCTGCGCTCAGATTCGTCTGGATGTTCAGCGAGCCCAGTTCCTGCATGTAGAAATGGCCGGCCTCGTCATTGGCGACCTTGCAGGAAAAGAAGGCCTTGCCGCCGAACTGACTGAGGGCGTACAACGAATTGGCGGCTGAACCGCCTCCCGCCTTCTTCTTCAATGGGTAGCGCTGCATCAGCTGGTCCAGCAGCGTCTGCTGCTGGGCCTCATCGATCAGGGTCATGAAGCCCTTCTTTATGCCCCCGTCCATGAAGAACTGATCGTCGACCTCGAATTCCTTGTCCACCAGCGCATTGCCGATGCCGTACACGTCGTATTGCTTCATGTCTATTCCAGTCTCTGTCAGGGGTGGCGGAACTACAGGGCGGCGAAGGCCTGCTCGGCAGCGTCCAGGGTCTGGTTGATCTCGGTGTCACCGTGTGCAGCCCCCACGAAGCCGGCTTCGAAGGCCGACGGCGCCAGGTAGACGCCGCGCTCGAGCATCAGGTGGAAGTACTTGCGGAACTGCTCGACATTGCAGGCCATCACCTGCTCGAAGCGGGTGATCTTTGCTTCGGTGCTGAAGAAGCAGCCGAACATGCCGCCCACGCTGTGCGTGGTGAAGGGAATGCCGGCGGCGCGTGCGCGCTCCTCGAGCCCTTGCATCAGACGCTGAGTGCGGGCGCTCAGGGCCTCGTGAAAACCCGGTGCCTGAATGGCTTTCAGCATGGCCATGCCCGCGGCCACTGCCAGCGGACTGCCGGCCAGGGTGCCGGCCTGGTAGACGGGGCCGAGCGGGGCCACCATCTCCATGATCTCGCGACGTCCCCCGAAGGCGCCCACCGGCAGTCCGCCGCCGATGACCTTGCCGAGCGTCGTCATGTCCGGGGTCACCTTGTAATGCGACTGCGCGCCGCCCAGTGCCACGCGGAAGCCGGTCATGACCTCGTCGAAGATCAGCACCGCGCCGTACTGCGTGCACACTTCGCGCATGGTCTCCAGGAAGCCGGGCACCGGCGGCACGAGATTCATGTTGCCGGCCACGGGCTCGACGATCACGCAGGCGATCTCGCGCCCATGCTGCTCGAACAGGGCCACCAGGGCATCCACATCGTTGTAGGGCAGCACGTGGGTCAGGTCGGTATAGGCCTTGGGCACGCCGAGGGAGTCGGGCTCGCCCAGAGTCAGCGCGCCGGAGCCGGCTTTCACCAGCAGGCCGTCCACGTGGCCGTGGTAGCAGCCCTCGAACTTGACGATCCGGTCGCGGCGCGTGAAGCCGCGCGCCACGCGAATCGCGCTCATGGTTGCTTCCGTGCCGGAGGTCACCAGACGCACGCGCTCGATGGAGGGCACGAGGGAGCAGATCGTCTTTGCAATGGTGATCTCGGCTTCCGTGGAGGCGCCATAGCCCAGTCCCAGCTGCAGCTGCGTCTGCAGGGCGGCGATCACGTCGGGATGACGGTGGCCCAGAATGAGTGGCCCCCAGGCGCCGACGTAGTCGATGTAGCGGTTGCTGTCTTCGTCGATCAGCCAGGCGCCTTCGCCGCCCTGGAAGAACAGCGGATTCCCACCCACACCGCGAAAGGCGCGCACGGGGGAGTTCACGCCCCCGGGAATGTACTGTCGGGCTTCCTCGAACAATGCGGCGGAGCGGCTGTGGATCTTCTTCGGTGTGCTGTCAGTGGCGGACATGAGTTCCTCGACGGCCTCGGTGAAAGAGGCAGTTCAATGTGATGAAGTGAACAGTGAATTCAGTTTTCGAGCCCGGGATTCGACATCGGGAAAGGCGAACAATGCGTGTATGACGGCCAGCATGTCAGCGCCGGCAGCGATCAAGGCCGCGCCATTTTCAGCGGTGATGCCGCCGATTGCAACCACAGGGATGTCCAGCTCCTGGCGCGCCTGCGGCAGGATGGCGATATCCGCCGGTGGGGCGGAAGGCTTGGTCTTTGATGCGAAGAAGCGACCGAAGGCCACGTAGGAGGCGCCGGCGGCCTGCGCCTGCCGGGCCAGCGCGAGCTGGTCGTGGCAGGTGATGCCGATGATGGCCTCGGGGCCCAGCAGTCGTCTTGCCTCGTTCAGCCCCTGGTCCCGCTGGCCCAGATGCACGCCCGCCGCGCCGGCTGCCAGGCACAGCGGCACATCGTCATTGATCAGCAGTGGCGTGTCGTGCTGGCGGCACAGATCGACAAGAGCACGCGCCTGCTGCAGGCGCTGCGACTCGCTGCCCTGCTTGCTGCGGTATTGCAGCAGGGCGAGCCCGGCGCGCAGAGCGGCTTCCACCTGGGTGAGCAGCAGATCTGCGGGCAGTAGTGCCTCATCGGTGATGGCATAGACTCCACGCAGCGGGCGTCGCAAATTCACGAGTGGCGACTCCAGAAGGCGCGGTCGGGCAGGTGCTGGCCGCGGCCGGGTTGCTGGCCTGCCTTCAGGGCTTGCCATGTGTAGTGCTGGGCCCGCCGGGCCGCGTCGGCAACGGCGAGCCCGTGCGCCATGTGGGCCGCGAGACTTGCCGCCAGCGTGCACCCTGAACCGTGATACTCCCCGCTCAGGCGCGGCCATTCCTGCCGTAGCGGCGGCTGATGGGGGGTGTACAGCTGATTGATGACATTGGGGCTGTCGGCATGCGTGCCCGTCAGCAGCACGTGGGAACAGCCCAGATCCAGCAGGGCATTGGCGCAGGCGTCATCGCTGTCGGCCGCCGAGGTGAGCAGGCGCAACTCCACGGTGTTGGGCGTGACCACGGTGCACAGCGGAATCAGCAGGCTGCGCATCGCGGCACGCAGCTCCTGTGCGCTGAAGTCGAAGCCTCCGCCGGCGCGCAGAATCGGGTCGAGGATCACGGGGATGCCCGGGTAGTCGCGCAGGAGGCTGTGAATCACCTCGGCGGCAGCGATGCTGCCAAGCAGTCCGATCTTGATGGCCGCCACCGGCATGTCTTCCAGCACGGCACGTGCTTGCTCGATCAGCAGGGTTGGCGGCACCGGATGGCAGGCCAACACATTGCGGGTGTCCTGCACCGTCAGCGCCGTCACCACGGGCAGGCAATGGCAGCCTGCACTGAACAGCGCCTCGATGTCGGCTTGTATGCCGGCTCCGCCGGAAGGGTCAAGCCCGGAGAAGCACAGCACATTGGGTTTGAGCGCGTTGAGGTCGGGCGTTGCGGACACGTCGTGCACACCTCCAGCAGAGGATCAAAACGGCCTGACGACCACGAGAATCACGATGGCGATCAGAAGCAGCACCGGTAACTCATTGAAATAACGGAAGAAAACGTGGGTTCTCTGATTGCGCCCAGCACGGAAGTCGAAGAAGAAGCGATAGCAGATGCCGTGGTAGATCAGCAGCAGCAACACCAGGCCGAGCTTGGCATGCATCCAGCCCGAGCTCATGTAGTAGCTGCCATTGAAGCTGATCAGCCACAGACCAAGCACCACCGTGGCGATGGCGGAGGGCGTGCCGATGCCATTGAGCAGCTTGCGCTCCATGATGACGAAACGGTCACGACTGATCTGGTCTTCGGCCATGGCGTGGTACACGAAAAGGCGCGGCAGATAGAAGATCGCGGCAAACCAGCACACCACCGCGACAATGTGAAACGCCTTCACCCACAACATCCTGCCCCCCTTGTCTGCGCGCTGCGCTCTGACGGCCTGCGGCCGCGAAAATCGAGCCGGTACGTTAGCACAGCCGCCAACATGGATCGAGCCTGCAATCGGCGGTATCATGCCGGCCTCGCTTCGGGCGGCAATTCTGGATATTTCATTCAAGTCAGCACATTTTCGACAGGCAGGAGGGCAGGATGATCAAGGTAGGCATAGTCGGCGCGACAGGGTACACGGGCGTGGAGTTGCTGCGTCTGCTGGCGCCGCGCAAGGATGTCCGCATCGAGGTCATCACGTCCAGAGAGATGCAGGACACGCCGGTCGCCGACCTGTTCCCTAATCTGCGCGGGCATGTCGATCTCAACTTTTCCGCCCCGGATACGGACGCCCTGTTTGCCTGCGATGTCGTCTTCTATGCCACGCCTCATGCCGTTGCCATGAAAACGGTGCCGACACTGCTCGAACGCGGTGTGCGCGTCATCGATCTGTCTGCCGACTTCCGCCTGAAGAACCAGGCCTTGTGGGAGAAGTGGTACAACGTGGCGCATGAGAGCCCGCAGTACCTTGCGCAGGCAGTCTACGGCCTGCCCGAGGTCAATCGTGCCAGCATCGCCGGCGCGCAATTGCTGGCGGTGCCGGGCTGCTACCCGACTGCCATTCAGTTGGGCTTTCTGCCCTTGCTGGAACAGGGGCTGGTCGATACGCAGCAACTGATCGCCGATGCCAAGTCCGGGGTCAGCGGGGCTGGCCGCAAGGCTGCAGTGGGCAGTCTGCTGTCCGAGGCTTCCGAGTCCCTGCACGCCTACGGTGTCAGCGGTCATCGCCATCTTCCCGAGATCAGTCAGGGCTTGGACACCTATGCGGGCGAGTCGGTCAGACTGACCTTCATTCCCCATTTGACGCCCATGATTCGCGGCATTCACGCCACGCTCTACGCGCCGCTCAAACGGGGCATGCAGGGATTGGATCTGCAGGCCGTGTTCGAGAATCGCTACCGCAACGAACCCTTCGTGGACGTGCTGCCCTCCGGCAAGTACCCGGCCACGCGCAATGTGCGCGGCGCAAACCAGTGCCAGATCGGTGTCTGCTACCTGCCCGCCAACAACATGGTTGTGGTCATGTCGGTCATCGACAACCTGGTAAAGGGCGCATCCGGCCAGGCCATCCAGAACATGAACATCATGTTCGGGCTGGAGGAGACAGCGGGCCTGCAGACGGTTGCGCTGCTGCCCTGAGGGAGCCTTTGCCATGGCTGGTGCAGTCAAGGGAAGCAGGCAGACCAGAATGGTCGTGGTGCCTTACCGCCCATGGCTGCCGGCCATCCTGGTAGCTGCGTTTGTCTGTGCGGTATTGCTGGCGGCAGTCGGGGGGCTCTATTGGGGTTACTTCGGCGCCTCGCGCGAGCATATCGAAGTCGGCGCCGAGAACGTGCTCCTGAGCGATGCCCTGCTGCAGGCGCAGGAGCAGGTCGCAGAACTGCGTGCCCAGCTTGCCATGTCAGGGCAGGACACCCTGCTCGATCAGCGCGCGGAAGCTGAAGTGCAGGGCACGATCAATTCACTGCGCGGCCGCATTCGGCAACTGGAACAGGACGTGTCCTTCTATCGCCAGGTCATGGCGCCGGAATCTGCCGAGCCTGGCCTGATCATCGAGAATCTGCGGCTTGCTGCGGCCGCAGCGCCGGCCAGCTATCGTTATCATGCGTTTGTCCGGGTGGCCGGTGCTGGGGATGAGCGGGTCAGGGGCACCTTTCGCGTGACCGTTCACGGGCAGCAGAACGGCGCGCCGCGCAGCTACGAACTTGCGCAACTGTCACACGTCCCCGCCGAGATTTCGGACATCCTCGAGTTCCGCTATTTCCAGGCACTGGAAGGAGAATTCGAACTGCCTCCCGGGTTCATGCCGGAGGAGGTACTCATTCACGCGCAATCCAGTGAGCCCGGCCGCTACACAACGGAGCGCCGTTTCAGCTGGACAGTGGAGGAAATTTGACATGTTTGGATCAGGAACCAAGGCTGCTCAGCCGGCAGGAACTGCGCACACGCTGGTCTCGCGACAGACCGAAATCATCGGTGACGTGCGCTTCGCAGGGGAGTTGATCGTGGAAGGGCGCATACGTGGCAATGTGTTTGCTGACGATGAATCCGGTGCCATCCTGCGTCTTGCCGACGGCGGTGTGATCGAAGGGGAAGTCTGGGTGCCGGTGGCGGTAATCAATGGGCTGGTGGAGGGTGATCTGCACTGTGCCCGTCAGCTTGAGCTGGCCGCCAAGGGCGTGGTGATGGGCAATGTATTCTACAATCTGATCGAGATGGTGATGGGGTCGGAGATCAACGGCAGCCTGCTGCATATAGGTCGGGCACAGCAGGAAGCCAAACGTCTGGGCTCCAATACACTGGCCTTCGAGACGGCCGCCGGCACCCAATCAATAGTTGACTGAATTACTCGGGCTTCTCCATAATCCCGCCTGCTCGCGAATCGCGCGCATCCCCAATTCCAAGGTGTGCCCATGTCTGCTGTTCAAACTCATGATCCGGTTGTCATTTCCATGACCACCAATGCCGCCAACAAGGTCAAGACCTTGATCGCCGAGGAAGGCAATCCAGGGTTGAAACTGCGGGTGTTCGTGACGGGGGGCGGGTGTTCGGGCTTTCAGTACGGCTTCAGTTTTGACGAGGCGGTCAACGAAGACGACTCGGTGATCACCAACCATGGCGCGGAACTGTTGGTGGACCCACTCAGCTACCAGTATCTGGCCGGCGCTCGCGTGGACTATGTGGAAGGTCTGCAAGGTGCGAAGTTCGTGGTCAACAACCCGCTGGCAGCCACGACTTGCGGTTGTGGCTCGTCTTTCTCAGTGTAACGTGGGCGTGTCCTGCGTCTCGTGCTTGTAGATTCCGCCCAGAATGCAGGGCCGTGTCGCCCCGGTCACCGAGCCGGTGGCGATTGCCTCCCCCAGCCAGGCCTTGCGGGCCATCCAGGCGAACGCCACGCCTTCGACCCAGTCGGGGGCCAGCCCCGCAGCGGCGCTTGAGAGTACCTTTGTCTCTGGCATGCTGCGTTGCAGTGCAGCCATGAGCGTGCTGTTGTGAGCCCCGCCTCCGCAGACAATGACGTCCTCTACACCATTCGATTTCCAGTTCACACTTTGCGCGATGCTGCGAGCGGTGAATTCCAGCAGGGTGGCCTGCACATCTTCGTCCGCCATCGTGGGCAAACTCTGCAGGTGTGACCGCAGCCAATCGAGATTGAAGAGTTCCCTTCCAGTGCTCTTGGGCGCAGGACGCTGCAGGTAAGGCTCGCTCATCAGGACATCAAGCAAGGACTGGTTGACCCGACCGGTCGAGGCCCATTCTCCGTCATGATCGTACGCCAGGCCGCGCTTGGCCTTGATCCACGAGTCCATCAGCACATTGCCGGGGCCGGTGTCGAACCCCAGTGTCCTCTGGCGTCGCGACGATGCCAGCAGCGTGATATTGGCGATGCCGCCGATGTTGAGAACTGCTCGATCCGTGCCTTGGCGGCCGAAAAAGTCCTGGTGAAACAATGGTGCTAGAGGGGCCCCCTGACCGCCGGCGGCCATGTCCTTGCGGCGGAAATCCGCGACGGTGCTGATGCCGGTCAGCCAAGCAATCGTGTTTGGGTCTCCGATCTGCAGCGTGAAGGGGAATTCTCCGTGCGGATGATGCATGACAGTCTGTCCGTGGCTGCCAATCGCCACCACATCGCGAGCGGCAATCGCAGCCATGCTCAGGAGGGAATTGGCCGCTTGCGCGAAAAGGCGACCGAGCGCGACATCCGTCTCTCCAAAGGTCACCAGACTTACCCGTTGCCCTGAGCACAGTTCGAGAATGCGGGCTCGCAAGGTATCGGGGATCGGCTCGCTGTGGGTGGCGATCAGTCTGGGGGGGGTGGCGGCGAAGTCGACCACCACAGCGTCGATTCCGTCGACACTTGTGCCGGAAAGCAGGCCGATGAAATATTCATGCGCGGACATGGGTGAGCCTCTCAGCCTTGCAATGGCAGGGGAAAGCGCAGGCGCCTCTGCGTGGTCAGCGGATCTGCGGGGTGTTGGCTGAGCCGGTCTGCATGGACAGCATCCGGGTGTCTGCTTTGGCGTTCTGCAGTCGGGCGAGTACGTCCCGTGTCTGTGCCTTGAAGCGCGGGAGTTCTTCAGGCGACAGGGCAATCGCCTGAGGCAATTGGTCGACGATGGTTCTCGGATCCTTGTGAACCCCGTTCACCAGGAACTCGTAATGCAGGTGCGGGCCGGTGGAGCCGCCTGTTGTGCCGACATACCCGATCACCTGGCCCTGCGTCACACGAGCACCTTTCTTGATGCCCTGTGCATAGTCGTTCAGATGGGCGTACTTGGTCTCGAAGCTGCCGCCATGCTGGAGAACGACGAGCTTGCCGAAAGAACCGCTTCGGGCAGCCCAGGTAACGGTGCCGTCACTGGTGGCGCGCACTGGCGTGCCACGGGGCGCTGCGTAGTCGGTGCCGCGATGAGCGCGAATGGTATTCAAGATGGGGTGTTTGCGAGTCAGGCTGAAATTGGAGCTGATGCGGAAGACATCCAGCGGGGTTCGGAGGAAGGCCTTCTGCATGCTTTCACCTTCCGGGTTGTAGTAACCCGTTTCACCCGCCTCGTTGGTATATCGAACCGCGATGAATTCCTCACCCTGGTTGATGAAGCGAGCCGCGAGAATCTCGCCGTGGCCGATGAATTCATTCTTCAGGTACTTCTCTTCATACACGATGCTGAAGGAATCGCCAGCCCGAGTATCCAGAATGAAGTCGATCTCGCCTCCGAAAATGTCTGCCATTTCCATGATGGAGGACGCTGGAATGTCGGCGCGCTGACCGGCCATGAACAGACTGTCGTTGATGACGCCATCCTTGACCACTGGCACTATGTCCGCCGACAGCTGGATGGGGTCGACGCCATAGCCGTCTTCATTGCGAGTGAACAAGTACCCTTCCAGCGGTGACTTCAGCACGCGCAGCTGGGCGAGCTCGCCGGGGGCAGGGATGTGAAAACTCAGCTCGTAGCCAGGATAAAGCCTGTCGAGAACTTTGGCTTCCTCACTGCTGTTCAGCACCTTGTACATGTGCTGGGCGCTGAGGCCCACCCTTCCGAAAATCTCGGAGAGATTGTCTCCAGCCTGCACTTCAAAGCTCGTCCAGGCTGCCTCAAGCTGCTCGTTGTCATCGTCTGGATTGACCACCTCATCGCGCAGGGTCGAATTGGTGCTGGCTCCCGCCAAGGCCCTTGAGAGTGCGCTTGGCCCCACCTGGATTGGCGAACTTGCCCTTGCGCCATGCGCGGATTCTTCGGGTGCGAAGAAAAGTGTCAGCACCAGCGCAACGCTCAAGTAGCTGGCAAGTTCCAGATGCTTGCGGGGATAGTGCGTGCACAGAAAGCACTTGGCTGAAGAGAAAAAGCCCATTGAAATCGTAGTGTTCTGAATATGTTTTGAATTGTGGCCCGCATTGCAACAGGGGCTCGTGAGCGATGGATTCTTATGAGTTTTCAAATGCAGGTCAAGTCATATTCCATTTACTAGTGTAAAATCCGACGCCTTTCACTTGTCAGGCAATTGACCTGCCCGGCTATTTTCGGACCAGTTAAAACTTGAGAGTATGGCCCCCTCAATCGAGGTGAGGCATGAAGAAGAGTCGATTTACGGAAGATCAGA